>Ga0222714_10000392_pt1 | contig 51022 bp, 48 predicted proteins | sample C33_3DmetaG_FD_165048 | JGI IMG/M metagenome (GOLD analysis project Ga0222714, IMG submission 165048) | Estuarine water microbial communities from San Francisco Bay, California, United States - C33_3D | ecosystem: Environmental > Aquatic > Marine > Unclassified | place: USA: California... | reverse complement strand
GGAGTATGGGGTCTATGTGAATTACCTGCCAAAAGCTGCGCAGCCTGCGGGGCTGAGAGAAGCTGACATTCGACTGCCTGACGAAATCTCGGTTACTGGGGGCCTTCACATTGGCGCCCCTCTCAACCCGACTCCCCGACCGGCGCCTGAGCCAATACCGCCCTCAGGGTTAATCATGTCGATGCCCTTCATGCTCGGCAATGAGCGCGACGAGGTCGGGAGAGTTTTCGTCTGACTGTCGCGCGCGCTCAGCATCTTCGCTCAGCAGGACATCGGGATCTGTGGCAAGCGCTGCAAAATCGATTTCTAGAATATCGAGAAGATAGGAATCGATAACCGCTTTCGCGACCGGGCCAGCGACACTGCTGCCATGCTGCCCGTTCTCAACAAAGACCGCGACGGCAATCTGCGGCTTGATCGTTGGATGCTGTGCCGGGGCATAGGCAACGAATAACGCGTGGTCTTTGTTCAAATCAGACACATCGATATCCTCGCTCTGAAGAATATCTTGCGCGATGCTCACGACCTGCGCCGAACCTGATTTTCCAGCCATTTTATAGGACATATTGCGATCAGCTCGGGCAATCGCTTCATAGGCGGTGCCATAGTCTCTAAAAACCTGAGAGTAAGGTCTATGAACGACCATCGTCATCGACTCTTCGATATAACGCCAATGTTCTGGATTATCTATCTGCACGTTGCCTAAGGGGTTTAGGTCCTGCGGCTCAAAAGGCTCTCCGTCAATCGCCGCAAGCATTCTCGGCTTAACGACAACCCCTTTGTTGGCCGCGATCGCAGTTGCAGTCGCAAGCTGCAGCGGGGTCGCCCACATATACCCCTGCCCGATTGAAGAATTAATCGTATCACCCGGATACCAAGGCTCATTTCGCGTTGCCTGCTTCCACTCTCTCGAGGGCAAAACACCGGTTCGTGCGTACCCAACATCAAGCGCGAAATTCTGTCCAAAGCCAAACTGACTCAAAAAACTGTGAATGGTATCGATACCCATGCGATACCCGAGGTCGTAGAAAAAGGTATCGCAGGATTGAAAGATTGCGCGCTGAAGATTGGTCTCGCCATGGCCGCCGCCGATGGCTGTTCGCAACGTGTAGTCACCCCATCGGTAGCGCACGCCAGGAAGCCTGAAATAGCCGGGGTCCTGGATCACCGTGTCGGTATCGGTAAAACCGTGCTGCAAACCGCCGAGGCCGATGAACGGTTTTACCGTCGACGCCGGGGGATAGGGGTTAACGGTCCTGTCAAAAAGCGGCGTGTTAACGGTGTCGGTTATCAGCCGCGAGTAATCGGCATTGCTTATTCCGGTCACAAACAGATTGGGGTCAAAGCCCGGCTTGCTGACCATTGCCAAAATTCCACCGGTCGCAGGATCTATCGCCACAACCGCACCCCGGTGCTCACCTAAGGCTTCGGTGGCGACGCGCTGCAATCGGTTTTCTAGGTAGAGCGTCAGGTTCTTGCCGGCAATTGGGTCCGTGCGTTCTAGCCGACGCATGACCTGCCCGCGATTGTTCTTCTCGACTACCTCATAGCCAACCTCGCCGTGTAGAAGCGTCTCATAGGTGCGCTCGATTCCTGTCTTGCCTATGTGATTTGTCCCGCCGTAATTTTCCCGCACATCCTCGGAGAACGCGTCGAGTTCCTCACGATTAATCTCAGACACATAGCCAATCGCGTGCGCGTTGAGTTCTCCCGAGGGATAGCTGCGCACAAATTGGGGCTCAATACTAATACCGGGAAGACGATGCGCATTGACCGACACGCGCGCCTTTTCCTCCTCGGTGAGGACATATCGCAAGGGAACTGAGGAGAACGGGACGCGGCGGCGCTTAAGCCTCTCCCTGAATTGCTCAACATCCTCCGGCGCGAGGCGTATGAGCGAGGATAACAGCTCGAGAGTTTCCTCGATGTCATCGACCCGCTCTCTAACAACCGACAGATTGAAAATAGGCTGATTATCAGCAAGCAGTTCGCCGCTGCGATCGTATATGAGCCCTCGCGCGGGGGGCACATACTGCGAGTGGAGCCGATTGCCGTCAGCTCGAGCGGCAAAATAATCGTATTGGGTGATCTGAAGATTAATGAGTTTGACCAGCAGTGCAGCGAAGAGAAGCGCAACGACGATACTAGCAACAAGCATGCGTCTGGCAAAAAGCCTTCGTTCAGCCTCACGATCTTTAAGCTGCCACCTACCTTCCACTATTAACCCCGCTTCTCAACGTTAGTAAATTCGACACCGCCCATGGCCGAAAGTTTTATCCACACCTAGGTTGCTGCTCACGCTCGATGATAAGGGTGCCCTTTACTCAGGCTACTCGCGCGATAGAGCTGTTCGACCATAATTACGCGCACCAGCGGATGAGGCAAGGTCATCGCCGAAAGCGACCAACTCTCATCAGCGCGCGCTGCGCATGCTTTAGACAAACCATCGGGACCACCAACCAAAAGGCAAATATTCCGACCTTGGCGCTTGAAGTGCTCGAGCCTCGCAGCCAGCGCCGGTGTATCAATTGGCTTACCTAAAACTTCGAGGCTTACTACATAGTCGGCGTCCTGCACGGAAGCTAGAATCGCCTCGCCCTCTTTCTCCCGACATACCTCGGGGCTCTGAGTCTTGGTCCGTTTGGCCATCGGGAGCTCGAGGAGACTAAACCCCAGATCGCCGACGATTCGTTTACTGTATTCGTCAACCCCTTCCTGCACCCAGCGTGGCATTTTGGTGCCAATGCTAATTAGCTTAAGCTTCATGCTCGGCTGTGGTCTCGGTGGTGATGCCCTCAGCTGGCGGCTTAAAACTCCAGAGCTCCTCTAAATTATAAAGCGCGCGCATTGGGGCAACCATCAGATGCACAACGACATCTCCGAGGTCGACTAACACCCACTCTGCCGCTATTTTGCCCTCGATGCTTTTAACGGTCTGCCCAGCCTCTTTCGCCGCCTTATCGACGGAATCGGCAAGCGCCTTCACATGCGTAGTCGAGGAGCCTGTGGCGATAACCATGAAGTCCGTAATCGAGGTCAGCCCTTTCACGCTGATGCTGCGTATCTCCTGCCCCTTCATGTCATCAAGCGCCGTTACTGCCAGTTTAGCTAAATGCTCGCTTGCAAGTGCTTTTGAATTCTTCAATACTTATTCCTTTATAAATTAATTAATTAGGATGGTTATATAAAGTTAACTCTACGCTTATTTGTAGAGGGCGTGTGTGTCGATATAGGCGCGCACTGTGGCTGGCAACCAGTCTTCGACTCTTTTATTTGCAGATTCAGTGCGATCCTCTACCTCAGAGAGCGCGGCGCGAACGCGTGTGGACGACAAGTGATTCTGCAACTCCTCCAGCAGAATAATCTTGCCCCTGCCACCATCGAAAAGCGCCTCTGGGCTCGTCACCCTTCGCGAAGCGAGCTGAGTTAGGTCGGCGATTTCACGCGAAATGCAGACCCCCGGACGCGAAACTACTGCAAGTAGATTTTCGTCCAAGAGCTGCTCCCATCTATCCCATCGAGGCAGCCCCTCGAACGCATCTCTTCCGAGCACAAAAACGAAATCGGTATCCGGATCGTCATCCCTTAACTGCGCGAGCGTATCGACACTAAAAGAGACGCCTTCGCGCTCGAGCTCGATAGGGCTCGCGAAGAGTTGAGCGCTGCCTGCACATGCGAGAGCCAGCATCTCGAGGCGCTGAGCACCGGTCGCGCTCGCTGCATGACGATGATTCGGGAGTTTGCAGGGTACCAAAAGTACGCGATCGAGACTCAGCGCCTTCAGCGCGAGCTCGGCTACGGCGAGATGACCACAGTGCACTGGGTCAAACATGCCACCATAGACACCGACCCTCTTACTCATGTGCGTATATGCCCATCCCCTAACACGATATATTTTTGTGACGTTAAGCCTTCCAAGCCCACGGGACCTCGCGCGTGCAGCTTATCCGTCGAAATACCTATCTCAGCACCGAGACCATATTCGAAACCATCGGCGAATCGAGTCGATGCGTTTATCATTACTGAGCTGGAGTCTACTTCGCGTAAAAACCGCTGCGCCTTCGTGAAATTCTCGGTGATGATTGATTCCGTGTGCCCTGAACTATAGCGGTTGATATGTGCTATCGCCTGATCCAGGCCACTGACAACCTTTACAGACAGAATAGGGGCAAGATACTCCTCTCCCCAGTCTTCCTCTGTCGCAGCGATCGCGGTCGGGACTAGGGAAAGTGTTTTGGCACAGCCCCTGAGCTCCACCGCATGTTTATCAAACTCGGCCGCGAGCGCAGGCAAGAGCGCGTCGGCGATTGCGTCGTCGATGAGCAATGACTCTAGCGTGCAACAGGTCCCATAACGCTGGGTTTTGGCGTTAATCGCCACGCGCATCGCTTTGTCGAAATCAGCATCGGACTCGATATACAGATGGCAATTGCCGTCGAGATGTTTGATCACAGGCACGCGGGAATCACGGCTGATACGCTCGATCAACCCTTTACCGCCGCGTGGGACAATGACATCGACAAACTCAGGCATGGTAATCAAATGACCCACCGCGTCTCGATCCGGGCGGTCGAGCACTTGCACGGCATCGGCGGGCAGCCCTGCCTCGGCAAGCCCTAACGTGATGCAACGAGCAATCGCTTGATTAGAATTAAGGGCCTCCGAGCCACCGCGCAGAATCGTAGCGTTACCCGATTTGAGGCAGAGACTCGCAGCTTCGCAGGTCACATTAGGGCGCGACTCATAGATGATCCCGATAACACCCAGGGGTACGCGCATACGCCCTACCTGAATACCGCTAGGTCGCGGCTTCATCTCGCTTATGCCACCGATAGGATCGTCGAGCGTAGCCACTTGCCGGAGCCCTTCGAGCATGGCATCGATACGTGCAGGCGTCAGTTCCAAGCGATCGAGCAGCGCAGCGTCGAGTCCTTTCTCTCGGCCAGCCGTCATGTCTTGGCCATTAGCCTCAAGAAGTGCCTCCCGAGCGCCATCGATATGCTGGGCTATAGCCTGGAGCGCCGCGTTCTTTTGACCCGTCGTCGCTTTGGCGATTAACGCTGACGCAGCGCGCGCGCGGCTACCTAGGTCGGTCATATAGGCTTGAAGATCTGTCATTTGCGTCCCTAACTCAGCGCGCACCTACTGACGCACGCTACAATAATACCCAATCAGCAGAGTATACCCTACGCCGAGCCCCGAGGTCTGCCGCTCAACGCCAAGAGATTGGACATGGGCGGGGGCTAGCGCTTATCCTCGGTTGTCAGAATTAAGCGCGAGATAGCCACCTAGAATGAATGAAATCCCAGAAGAGCACACAAACCAAAACACGGAGCCTGCTAAAAGCGCGAAAAGCAAACTAGGTGAGGCCAATGCCAAAATAGCGACGCAGCGAGAGGCGACTATTTCGCAAGCTCTATTGCCGGTTGTCGCGCTCGTGCTGATGCTCTCTCTGTCGGTCTATTTATTCGGCGAAGACGCCAGCTACGGGCCAAACCAGATCGCTCTCTGTATAGGCGCCGCCATTGCAGCGGCTATCGGCTGGCGCAATGGGCTAAGCTGGGACGCAACCGAAGACGCCATCGTTGCCGGCATAACTATCTCGCTCAAACCTATCCTCATTTTATTTAGCGTGGGCGTGTTGATAGGCACTTGGATTCTATCGGGCACGGTCCCGACGATGATCTACTACAGTCTCCTCATACTTGATCCATCTATTTTTTACGCAGCGAGCTGCCTGATTTGCGGGCTCATTGCTCTGAGCATCGGCAGCTCTTGGACCGTTGCAGGTACCGTGGGCATTGCGCTCATAGGCGCTGCCGCCGGCCTCGGCCTGTCGCTCGAAATAACTGCGGGTGCGATCATCTCCGGCGCTTATTTCGGCGACAAAATGTCTCCCCTATCAGAGACAACAAACCTCGCGCCGGCGGTTGCAGGTACGGATCTGTTCAGTCATATAGGACATATGATCTGGACAACAATCCCCAGCATCATTATCGCGCTGCTGCTCTATCTCGCGCTTGGACTCAATATCGATACCAGCGCGAGCGCCGACGATCTCGCGATAACCATGCGGCTAATCCAAGACAATTTCACCATCAACCCGCTAATGCTAATACCGGTGGCTACCCTGCTCTTCATGGCTAACAAACGCCTCCCCCCGATACCGACGATTCTCGCTGGCGCACTTATCGCTGTCGTTTTAGCGCTCGTTTTCCAACAGCCAGCTCTGGGCGCGATGTCGGGCGACACATCATCATTGACGCTCGGAATTATCAAAGGCATCTGGCAGACGCTGTTCGATGGCTTCGTTCTCGACAGCGGCAATACGACGCTTGATGACTTAATGACGCGCGGCGGCATGAGTTCGATGCTCAACACGGTGTGGCTCATTTTATGTGCAATGGTTTTTGGCGCCGCGATGGACTTCACTGGGCTGTTGCGCTGTCTCGTGGCCTATGCGCTTTCATTCGTCCACAGCACGGGAAGCTTGATTGCGACAACCATCGCCACCTGTATTGGCGCGAATATCATCACCTCAGACCAATACATCGCGATCGTCTTACCTGGGCGGATGTACAAGCAGGAATACGCGAATCGCAATCTTGACCCGAAAAACCTTTCTAGAACGTTAGAAGACGCAGCGACTATGACCTCGCCGCTTATTCCGTGGAATACCTGCGGGGCCTATATGGCCGGAACGTTGGGGGTGGCGACATTCGCCTATCTCCCCTACTGCTTCTTTAACTTGATTTGTCCTGTCGTCGCCGTTATTTATGGCTTCTTGAACTTTAAAATCACCCCTCTCGATGAACAAGGCAATGAGACTACCGCACCCTCGAAAGCCTGGGGTAAAACACTGCCTTAAAACCTAGCCCTGAGTCGCGCTCTAAACACTCAGTCTATTGCAAGATCGAGGAACGCAAGGAGCTCGTCAAGAGAAGGCGCACGCTTAATCAACGATTCCTTAGCGGGTTTCGTCAATTTCTTCACCCGATGCTCTGCCTGCGAAGCAAGCGAGCGGGAGCCGAGAACGACTGAGTACTCTATCGCTATCAGCGGTTTACCCCGCAGCGCGCGCGAACCGCGCCCCGCCGTATGCTCTTTGAAACGCCTCTCAACGTTGGTACTTATGCCTGTGTAAATAGCCCCGTCTTCGCGACGTAAAAGATAGAGACTCCAGCACGTTTTGGCTTTTTTCTTAGCCTCCTTCCCGGCCTGCATCTCAGCCTCTTTCGACGTAGCTTGCATTGATACTATAGCGCTGCTCAACGGACTAGAGTACTCGCCAATGGGAATCATCGAACCGAGCCTTACCCTCTTTGGCAAGCTTAATCAGATGTGCACTCATGGTTCGCTTTGCCCATGGCAGTAGATGCTCTCCCACATCGTCATAGGCGCTGACAACAAGCTCATCGTCGGTACACGGGGTGAGGAGTCGAAGACGCTCGAGAATTTTCGCCTCGCGCTTGAGGCGATGAGCGATTAGTTTTTCGATTTCTGTAAAAGGCGCACGCATAACCTCACCATGCGCAGGCGCAAGTGAGATGAGAGGGAGCGACAGTAGACGCTCGAGAGACGAGAGATAGTCGCTCATATCACCATCGGGCGGCAGGATCACAGGGGTCGTTCCTTGCAGCACATGGTCTCCTGTAAACAAAAGCCCCTCTTCCCTAAGTAAAAAACATAGATGATTCGAGACATGGCCGGGCGTATGAATCATCTGCAGTGAATAGCGCCCCGCTGTGTCCTGACATTCGATTATGTCACCGTCGGCACAGGCGATATCAGAGACGAAACTATGATCCTGACCTGGCGCCTGCGGTGCATTCAAGCCAATTAATGTCGCGCCAGTCTCTTTAGCGAGGGCGAGCGCGCCAGGGGAGTGATCACCATGGGTATGAGTTACCAGAATATTCACAAGACGCGAGTCACCAATCGCAGCCAAAAAATTCTTAAGCTGCGCAGCATCGATCGGCCCCGGATCGATTAGCGTGAGATTGTCCGTTCCGATAAGGTAGGTATTGGTTCCTGGACCAGTCATGGGCCCGGGGTTCAACCCGAGAATTCGGCGCACGCGCACCGCTTCGGTCTCAAGCTCGACAGGCACACCCGGCTGTAAAAGACTCACCTACTCATCTCCCTTTATGTGTATGTGCTCATGTGCTTACGCATATAGGCGCCGTTTCGAAGATTCGTGTAACGCCAACTCTGTGACGTCGAATACTAACGCGAACCGAGCCTTAGTCCCAACCTGCCATTAACAGCAATCAGTTGCCGCCCGCGTATGGAGTTCGATCGTGTTTCGCTTCATAATTCGGGGCTACTCAAAACGGCGCGACTTTTGGCGCTGGCTAGCAAAAAAACAGGGAAGCACATGTACACGATAAAAACCTATAACCAAATCTCGAACCGCGGCCTCAGCCGCTTCCCTGCTAGTGATTACACTGTTTCTAGCGAGGCCACAGAGGCCGACGCGATTATGCTGCGTAGCCACAAGCTTTCGATAGATGAGGTGGGCAGTTCGCGCGCCGTAGCAAGAGCCGGCGCAGGGACAAACAATGTTCCTGTAGCAGACTGTACAGAGCGCGGGGTAGTTGTCTTCAATACGCCGGGCGCTAATGCGAATGCCGTGAAAGAATTAGTGCTTTGTGGCCTATTGCTCGCCTCGCGCGGCATCATTCCGGGCATCGCTTTCGCCCAGTCACAGTCGCACCTGAGTGATCACAGCGAGCTGTCGAAACTAATGGAGCAAGAAAAGAAGCGCTTCGCAGGCAGCGAGATCGCGGGCAAAACCCTGGGCGTCGTTGGTCTCGGCGCGATTGGTTCGCTTGTCGCCGAGATGGCGATAGGCCTTGGTATGAAAGTTCACGGCTTCGATCCTGCACTTTCAGTCGAGGCAGCTTGGCGCCTGCCGAGCAAAGTCAAGCGCATAGAGAATCTCAGCGCGCTGGTTGCGAGCTCAGACTTCATTACACTCCATTTGCCGGCAATAGACGCCACGCGCGGGCTTATTAACGACGAACTTTTCGATGCAATGCGGCCCGATGCCTGCCTAATCAACTTCGCTCGCGATGAAATTGTCGACGCAGATGCGCTCCTGAGAGCACTTAACGGAAACAAGCTAAAGCGCTATGTCTGCGACTTCCCACGCCATGAACTGATGGGGCGTGACGACGTTATCGCGATGCCACATATCGGCGCGAGCACGCAAGAGGCCGAGGAAAACTGCGCGATAATGGCGGCAGATCAGCTCAAGGATTTTCTCGAGAATGGACACATTCGTAACTCGGTAAATTTCCCCGCACTCACACTCGACAGGGCCGAAGGCGCTGCGCGCGGCACACGCTTAGCGATAAGCAATCGCAATGTGCCCAAGATGCTTGGGCAGATTCTCGCTGTGCTTGCGGATCAAAATATCAACGTATTGGATATGATTAATAAAAGCCGTGAAGACATCGCCTACAACCTTATCGATCTCGAGAGCGAGCCTTCGGCGGATTCACTGGCTGCGATTGCAGCAATCGATAATGTCATCAAGGTCACGCTGATTTAGCGCGTATTAAATACACTACAAGTAACTTTCTGGGAAAACGCTATGACACAGATTTACAATTTTGGTGCCGGCCCTGCGATGCTGCCTGCAGAGGTGATGAAAAAAGCTCAGGCTGAGTTTCTCGATTATCAGGGCATGGGCGCTGGTGTCATTGAGATCAGTCATCGTTCGGCAGAGTTCGATGCTGTGCTTAACCGCTGCGATGAACTCCTCAAGGAGCTTGCCGGCATCCCCGATAATTATAAAATACTCTATGTGCACGGCGGCGCTCAGATGCAGTTTAGCGCGGTGCCTTTGAACCTGCTCGGATTGAGCCCCACCAAATCTGCCAGCTACATCGAGACCGGAACTTGGGGCGTCAAGGCACGCAAAGAAGCCGCTCGCTATGGCAGCGCAACAACGGCAGCGAGCAGCGCCGACACTGGCTTTGACCGCATCCCAGAGTTCGATGTTGCGAGCTTGCCCAAAGACACCGCGTATCTGCATATCACTAGCAACAATACGCTCTACGGCACGCGCTGGCATAGTTTCCCGCAGACCGGCTCGATACCGCTTGTAGCCGATATGACCTCGGAATTTTTGTCGCGAAAAATCGATATCAGCCAGTTTGGCATTATCTTCGCCGGCCTGCAGAAGAACCTCGGACCCGCAGGCCTCGCGCTTGTCATCGTGCGCGAAGATCTTTTAGGCCATGCACTCAAAGAAACACCATCGCTGCTCGACTACAGTGTTTATGCCGAGAGCCACTCGCTCGCGAACACAAACAACACGTTTGCTATTTATATGATGGGCCTCGTGCTCGAGTGGGTAAAAGAGCAAGGTGGAGTCGCTAAACTCGAAGCTCAGAATGAAGCGAAGGCAAAAACGCTCTACGATGTTATCGATGCAAGCGATTTTTATCTTGGAGTCGCTGACCCAGCACATCGCTCAATCATGAACGTGACGTTTAATCTCGCTAAACCCGAATTGCTTGATGCGTTCGTTGAGCAAGCCCTACAGTCAGGACTCTACGCGCTTAAAGGCCACCGAGACGTTGGCGGTGCGCGCGCATCAATCTATAACGCGATGCCAATGGCTGGATGTGAAGCACTTGCCTCCTTCATGCGCAAATTCGAGAGCGAAAACGCCTAGGCAGAAAACCGATGGAGCGAGAGAGCGTTGCATTAGGCACGCAGAAACAGACGCGGCAGCGAAAAATAATTCATTGCGACTGCGACTGTTTTTACGCCTCCATCGAAATGCGCGACAACCCTGCCCTGCGCGGCAAGCCCATAGCCGTCGGCGGCTCTCCGGAACGCCGCGGCGTGGTGGCAACCTGCAATTACGAAGCGCGTGAATTCGGTATACATTCGGCGATGGCGTCAGCGACTGCTCGACGTCTTTGTCCCGACCTAATCATCATTCGCACCGATATGGAAAAGTATCGCTTCGCTTCTTCCCAAATTCACGCAATTTTCCAGCGCTATACCGATCTCATAGAACCACTCTCGTTGGACGAAGCCTACTTAGACGTCAGCGACTGCGAGGCGTTTAGAGGTAGCGCAATCAGAATAGCCGAAGCCATCCGCAACGAGGTACGAGAGACTGTAGGGATAACTATTTCAGCAGGCATCGCACCGAACAAATTTCTTGCGAAAATAGCTAGCGACTGGAACAAGCCAGATGGGCAATTCGCAGTGCTACCCAACGAGGTAGAGGATTTCGTCGCCAAACTCGCTGTCAAAAAACTCCATGGCGTCGGCAAAGTTACGGCTGCCAAAATGCACAAACTGAATCTAAAAACCTGCAAAGATTTGCAGAATTTCGGCGCGGATAAGTTAACCGAGCACTTTGGCAGTTTTGGCGAACGGCTTTTCCAGCTCAGTAAAGGTATCGATAATCGGCCGGTATCGACCGATCGTATCCGCAAGTCTGTTAGCGTCGAAAACACCTTTGATACCGACCTTCCCGATCTCGAAAGCTGTCGTGAAGCGATGTTAAGGCTTCTCCCAAAACTACAAAAACGTCTGGATAAATTGGACAAACAGTATTCAATTAAGAAGCAGTTCGTGAAATTGAAATTCCATGACTTCGTCACTACTACGGTAGAAATGGTCTCCGAAGACACCGATACCAAGAACTACCGCGCGCTATGTGAGCAAGGTTTCGCGCGCGGAGAGCGACCCGTGCGTCTAATCGGCGTCGGCGTGCGCGTCGAACCGCTTGTGAATAACAGCGTGGATGCGTCGGGCAATCAATTGAGTCTACTGCCTGAGCTGCCGGAGCTGCCGGAGCTGCCGGGGCAAGGCAAGCGGACAGAGCACGAGAGAAATTTATGAGTAGATACCGCCCACCACAGAAGCCGAGCTCAAACTATATTACTGCGCAGGGGCGAGAGCGCCTAAAGAATGAGGTCTATCAACTCTGGAAGGTCGAACGCCCGATAGTCACTCAGGCTGTATCGGAGGCCGCCGCGCAGGGAGATCGCTCTGAAAATGCCGACTACATTTATGGTAAGCGGCGCCTGAGAGAGATCGATAGTCGCGTGCGCTATTTAAGTAAGCGTTTAGAAAATTTTATCGTTGTCGATCGACCACCTGACGATCCTAGCCGCGTATTTTTTGCCGCCTTTGTGAGTGTCGAGTTCGAGGATAGCGCGGGTGAGGTGAAACAAGCGCGCTACCGCATCGTCGGCGCAGACGAGTTAGATCCGTCGCTTGGCTATATAAGCGTGGACTCCCCGCTTGCGCGAGCATTGATAGGCAAACGCGTCGATGATGAAATCAGTGTCTCTACCCCCACGGGAGTGATTGAATACGCTATCACCGACATTGAGTATGCACAAGGCTAGGCTTAGCTTCGTAAATCTCTTGTGATTCTGTGCTCGGCTCTAACAGCAACGGCCCTTAGGAGTTTCGACGATGACAACAGTCACTCTACTTGCTCTGCCTGGCGCACTCGGCTCAACGCTGACAATCCCCTTGGAAATGCTCTCTGCTGCGCGCGACATCGCTCGCTCGCGACGCCACTCCGCCGCAAATTTGCGCACTACAATCGCCAGCGACGGGCTGAGCTCGGTCGAGCTGATGGGTGGCATACGCCTGCAATGCGACGCCGAGCTCCCTACCCTCTCCTCAATCTCTCAATCCGACATCGTCTTTGTGCCCGGTTTTTGGGGCAACCCGCGTGCAATGTTGGCCAAGAACGAAGGGATAGTTTCGTGGTTAGCTGAACAGCGGCCGTCGATAATCTGTGCAATCACGACAGGCAGCTACTTCGTCGCCGAGGCAGGGTTGCTCGACGACTGCGATGCAACCACTCACTGGCGCTTCTTCGACGATTTCGAGGCGCGCTACCCCACCCTGAATTTGCAGCGCAATCGATTTATTACACGTTCGGCGAATCGTTACTGCACAGGCAGCGTCGACGCGGTGCGCGATGTCATGTTGCACCTAGTCGCTCATTTATTCGACAGGGATATTGCCACCGAGATAGCTCGCCATTTCACACATGAGATAGGCCCCTCCGTACAGTCGGCGCTTCTCGCAGCGTCGCCTCAAGACAGTCATCATGACGAAAGTATTGCCTTAGTTCAGACGTGGATTCATGCGAATTACCCTCAGCAAATCACTAACGAAGAGCTTGCCGACCTTGCTGGCATGAGCATCAGAAATCTCGCTAGACGGTTCAAGAAAGCAACTCGCACCACGCCTTCTGCTTACTTAAGAAATACCCGTTTGGAGGAGGCAAGAGCGCTTCTTCGAGACAGCGATGCCAGCATAATGGAGATTGGCGATCTCGTCGGCTACCGAGACACAAGTCACTTCATCGATGCATTTAAGATGCACACAAAGTCGACACCCGGCGAATACCGTCGACTTGTCCGCGCGAAAGTTTTCGCCGCTGACTAATTGTTGGGGGAAAGCGCTCAACGATGTCCGCACTGTTAACGGTGCGTTATTTACTCGAACGCGCCTTTAATGCGTCTAGCTGCGCGGCAGTTGCCTCTGCTTGATGATTTGCTTTCCACTGTGAGTATGGCATGCCATAAATTGCCTCGCGTGATTGCTCATCGGTCATAGACAGACCTCTCTCCTGCGCGGCCGCGAGATACCATTTAGACAGGCAATTTCGACAAAAGTTAGCGAGAATCATCAGATCGATATTCTGCACATCCTTATTCGCATCAAGGTGAGAGAGTAGGCGTCGGAAAGCCGCTGCTTCGATCTCTGTTTTTTCTTGCTCGGTCATAGTGTCGCCTCGTAGTAAGAGTTAGTTTTATCCCAGCGCATTATAAGGCCTGTTTAGAGACATTCAGAGAGCTGATTGACGAGACCGAAAAAAAGCACGCATCGCTTGCGATTTAAGCGACACGTGCCTCGATATTTCCCGCTGATTAATTAAGCGACGGCGTATTCGCCTGCTTCGTCTCGTTCCTCGTCATCGACAGCGGCGCTCTCGACAACTGACTCTCCTACAAGTTCCGCGGCGCTTAATTCGTGTATGGGAGTCGCTCTATGCTTTTTGTCGACAGAGCGCAGCTGCCGCTCCGCAACATTAAATGCGTCTCGTATGGCGACATACAGGTCTTCATGGGACTGTTTGTCGTGCTGCTCTTGATTTACCCTCACCTCGATTTGTGGCGTGTGTATTTCGATGCTTACAGAGTAAACCTTGCCTTTGTGATGATGGTTATGCGGGGAATCTAAAACAACACGCCCGTTAATAATTTGGTCGCAGAAACGCGAAAGCTTTTCAATTCGTTTTGTAACCGCTTCGGTTAACGCGTCAGTTTGATCGATACTATGGAATACAATTTGGATGTCATTAGTCATTAATTACTCCTAGCTATCATTAAAACAATCTAACTTATTATTGACTCACACTTGCGCGTGGCCTATGCCCTAAATAAAACTCTTTCCTCCTTCACTAATCCCTCTTTAATCGTCTTACTCTATTTACTACATGTGTATCCGCAGAAGTTTTTCAAGTACGCAACGCGAGCCCACTGCAAGATTGCATTGGAAACGTCTTCAGAGCACGTAGCGCTAAACGCTTTTGACATGAGCAATTTCCGCGAAAAGGCACACTGACTAAAGGACACGCAGCAAAAAGAATGCGATGAAAAACGCGATGAAATGAAAAGCGCGATGAATAATATGGGAGAGGAGAGAAAAAAGAGTTTTGCAGATAAAACGAGGCGTCTAGCGCAAGAGTTGCACTGAGTTAACAAGGTCTCGCAAAATCCACTCTTGCCAACCTCGCAAATGTGGCTCCAACCTTGAAGAATCGACACAATTAGTGGCATTCCCCCTCCGTTTAATCACCCTCAGACTAACGCAGCTAAGTGATGATGTCTAAACAATCTCGCGATAAAAAAGCGAGTCTTGTCACACTCCTTGCTCTGGATCAATTGAAATGGATTCCATTAGGTTGGAAATCACCACTAGCTTATCCATTAGCTTGCCTCAGGACGGTAACACCAATGCCACGGCTCATAGGCTATCCCAAAAGGATTATCGCGAGGATACGTCAGCACAAACCCAAATTCCCCCGCGCAGGCGAGCAGCCACCTAAAACACTCAGTCTCGTCGAACGCCTCGTCTAACGCGTCGATACCCTCGGTTGTCACATCCACCGCATTGCCTGTGTGATGCTCGCTAAACCCCGGTGCAGCGCTGACTTTTAGAATATCGCCGAGGGCCTCGCCGGCGCTCAATTTCCGCGCGATGATCTCGGCCTGATAATCGATGCCGCGGTATGCGGACACGAGCTGTAGGGTTATTCCCTCTTCACTTGCGGCGTTTTGAATCTGCATCCATGCCTGCGCCGCTGCCGGAGCAAGCCGCTGAGGGCGACCGAAGACATCGTTCCCAACAGACACCAAGCGCTGGGCCTCAGCGCAAAGTGGCTGCTTGCTCAGCCCGAGCTTCGCATCGTTCAGCAGCGATGCAGTCAGACCTAGATGCGCGTGAAGCGCCGTAAGTTTATTCAGATAGCTCAGATCAGATGTCGCCGACAACGCCAGTAACCTTTGTAAGTTTGTGGCCCCGAGAATGAAGGGGTGTGCATTTCATCGTAAATCTGCCACGAGCGGGTTGCAAGCAGCAACAAACCCAGCGAGGTGGTGTCGCGAAGTCGATTGCTCCTCTTTTCTGTCGTTTTTATTATATTTAATGTCTTATTAACTACATTAATCCTCGCAAGTGACCGGCATAATTCACGCCACATCGTTCACTTGACGCACTCAGGCGGACGCCAAGCCACTGTGCAATGGGAGCAGCAACAGTTATGACGCCATTACCGGTAATCACGGGCTTCGGAGGCGTAAGCCCCGCGGGTCGCAGTTCCTTCCATCGAGGGTATCAACGCTTAATCGAAAGCACGCTGAATCAGGCCCAGCGACAGCACCTGATTGCCAGCCTTGCGGGTCTATCGAATGCCCAATCAGAGAACCCCAATGGGGACACTCTCCTGCACAACACTCTCATTCGCCCCTTGGAGACTAACCTATTCAATCCGCAGAAGCAGCGCGTCCAGTCGCAGCTAACGCTCACGCCTGACTCGTATCAACTCGGCGGCCAAGGTCATCCAGGAGAGAGCGGTGAGCTCAAATTTCGCGTGCCTAGGCGTCAGCTCCCCACCACCCTACCCTCGGGATGGCGACTAACCGATGAGGCCAGCGAACACGTGACCGTTGCCTGCGAACGCGCTGATCTCATGCTAGCAAGCTATACCGAGATGAAAGTGACAAGCGCCGGCCAGCTGCCAAGTGGCTTCGACCCCGCCTCTCTTTATGCTTCGCGAAATCATCCGCGCGCGCTTCAGATGACTGTGTACGGCGCATCTGACGCCATCAATTCGCTCGGTATCGAATGGGCAGCGATACGCGGCCGTGTCGCGCCCGATGCAATCAGCGTCTATGCCGGAAATTGTATGGGACAGCTAGACAGCGCAGGGTTCGGCGGCATGCTGCAAGCGCGCTTGTTAGGCAATAAAGTCAGCTCCAAACAGCTTCCACTTGGGCTAATAGAGATGCCTGCAGACTTTATCAATGCCTATTTACTCGGCAATCTCGGCACGACCGGCACCAGCGTCGCCGCCTGCGCGACTTTTCTGTACAACCTGCGTCAGGGCATTAAAGATATCCAATCTGGGGAATCAAGGGTCGCAATTGTCGGCACCAGTGAGGCACCTCTCACGCCGGAGGTGTTCGAGGGCTTCAATGTCATGGGTGCGCTTGCGGAGGACTCAAAGCTGCGTGCGCTCGATGGCCTCGCGCCAGGCGCCCCTTTTAATTCGCGTCGTGCCTGTCGACCTTTTGGCGATAACTGCGGCTTCACACTTGCCGAGTCTTCGCAATTCGTTGTTCTCATGGACGACGCACTCGCGCTCGAACTGGGTGCCAATATCCTAGGCTCGGTGAGCGATGTGTTCATCAACGCCGATGGCTATAAAAAATCAATCGCAGGCCCTGGAGCCGGGAATTACCTCACCGTCGCCAAGGCCGCGGCGGCGGCACGATCGATTTTGGGTGAACGGGCGCTGCGCGAGCGCAGCATCGTCCAAGCGCATGGCACTGGTACGCCGCAAAACCGCGTTAGTGAGTCGGCCATTCTAAATCGTGTTGCAAGTGAATTCGGCATACAGGGCTGGCGCATCGCTGCGGTAAAGGCGTTTATGGGACATTCTCTCGCAAGCTCTGCCGGCGACCAGCTGATGTCTACCCTAGGGCTTTGGGCACATGGCACGATCCCCGGCATTGAAACGGTTACGGAGATCGCCTCAGACGTTAAACAAGACTGCCTCGATTTCATTTTGAAACACAGGGAAAGCGAGGCAGGATCAATCGATGTAGCGCTGTTAAACTCAAAAGGGTTCGGCGGCAATAATGCGACGGCAACGGTGCTTGCCCCTTACATCACTCAGAAAATGCTCACCGCGCGTCACGGTCGCAAAGCGATGACGGAACATGCTTGCCGCAACGAAGCAATCGCCGCTAAGAGTGCAGATTACGATGCGGCGGCCTCGCGCGGTGACCATCGCATCCTCTATCACTTCGATGAAGGCGTGCTCGGTGAGGAGGCCCTCTCGTTCGGTGCGACAACAACCGGACACTGTGCGTCAGTGCAGGTGGGCGAAGACCGTCCCTCCATCAATCTCGATCTGAAAAGCCCCTATGCCGAGCTCGCAGTTTAGCCTTTGACCTCTAGCGCGTGCTCTTCAGCGATCCGCTGTTTCCAAATCGCAGGTCCCGTGTTGTGCACTGAGGTGCCCGAGGAGTCAACGGCAACGGTAACCGGCATGTCTTCGACGACGAACTCGTGAATGGCCTCCATACCAAGGTCCTCAAATGCGACAACCTTAGACTGCCGGATCGCTTTCGAGACGAGATAGGCGGCACCACCCACAGCCATCAGATAAACAGCTTTATGCTTCTTGATTGCTTCGATGCCAATGGGGCCGCGCTCCGCTTTGCCAACCATGCCAATTAGCCCAGTTTTCTCGAGCATATCGTCGGTGAACTTATCCATCCGCGTGGCTGTGGTTGGGCCCGCTGGGCCAATCACTTCGTCGCGCACTGCATCTACAGGGCCAACGTAGTAAATAAACTTATTTTTAAAGTCGACGCCGGCGGGCAGTGGCTCGCCGTTGGCCAGTTGTGTGAGCAAGCGCTTGTGAGCCGCATCGCGGCCGGTGAGGAGTGTGCCGGATAGCAACAAGGTTTCGCCCGGCTGCCAGTGCGTAATCTCCTCTGGCGTAACGGTATCCAGATTCACGCGGCGCGTTCTCGGCCCGACGTCCCAGGTGATTTCAGGCCAATCGGCGAGGCTCGGCGGTGTCAGTTCCGCAGGGCCGTTGCCGTCGAGATGGAAATGAGCATGTCTGGTCGCTGCGCAGTTTGGAATCATCGCAACGGGCAACGAAGCGGCGTGCGTAGGATAGTCGCTGATTTTGACATCGAGCACGGTAGTTAGACCGCCAAGGCCCTGCGCGCCTATGCCCAAATTATTCACCCGCTCCATGATCTCTAGCCGGAGCTCTTCGACGCGGGAGTTCGGGCCCCGTGCACGCAACTCATGTATATCGATGGGATCCATCAGGGACTCTTTCGCGAGCAGCATTGCTTTCTCAGCCGTTCCCCCGATACCAATCCCGAGCATGCCGGGCGGACACCAGCCAGCGCCCATCGTCGGCACAGTGCGCTCTACCCAGTCAACAATACTGTCGCTCGGATTGAGCATGACGAGCTTAGATTTATTCTCCGAACCACCACCCTTCGCCGCGAGTTTTACCTCGACCGAATTTCCCGGCACGATTTCCATGTGCACAACCGCAGGCGTATTGTCGCCCGAATTTTTGCGCAGACCCGCAGGATCGAGAAGAATGGATGCGCGCAAGACGTTGTCCGGATGGAGGTAAGCACGGCGCACGCCTTCGTTAACCATGTCGGTGATCGACATAGAACCTTCCCACTGCACCTGCATACCGATCTTTAAAAACACACAAACGATACCCGTGTCTTGGCAAATAGGTCGCTTACCCTCGGCGCAGAGGCGAGAGTTAATCAGTATCTGCGCCATCGCATCCTTCGCCGCAGGAGACTCTTCGCGCTCGTAGGCTGCGTGTACCGCTTGCACAAAATCGATAGGATGATAATACGAGATATATTGCAATGCGTCGGCGACGCTCTGAATAAGGTCTTCATTGCGAATTAGGGTTGTCACTGTTTCACCTCTAGAGGAGAGCCATACCTTGCATTGATGAAGGCGCTAGCTTAAGGTTTAGCGCATCGATTCAACCTAGATACATCGCCGCGCAAAGGTCTGCTAGGTCGAATAAAGTTGATCGAATCGGTTGAATAGACGCCAAAAAAAGGCCCCTAGTCTACCATCGCTGATCCGGTGCTGCGATGTTCTGCCGATCGAATTATCGAATTTGACAAGGATGGGCCGCGCGGCTAACCCGCAGCCTCTCGCGCTTTGTTTAACTTAGGAAATTTACTCGCATGCTTGATTCCAGCAACGCCAATATAGAATACAGTCTCGACGCAGGGGTTTTCGTCCTTAAAATTAATCGCCCCGAAAAAAAGAATGCGCTGCTTCCAGGTATGTATGCTGCGCTCGCCGAAGGGCTTCGCTGGGCAGACGAATGCGACGAAGTTCGGGTGACGCTGATCCGCGGAGTAGACAACTGCTTCACAAGCGGCAACGATGTGAATGGCTTTGTGACCAGCGAAGCGGATTCTTCTCAGGGCCGCCCATCGCAGGATCTGATGCACGCGCTAAACGAGAGCAAGAAACCGATTGTGGCAGCGATTAGTGGCCTCGCCATTGGCATCGGCACAACGCTATTGTTTCACTGCGACCTCGTTTACGCCTCCCGCGAGTGTTTTTTACAAATGCCGTTCACACGCCTAGGCTTATGCCCTGAAGCCGGTTCGAGCTACTTACTACCGCGACAAATAGGCCATCAGCGCGCATCAGAAATGCTGCTCTTGGGAGACCGAATGAGCGCCGAGCAGGCGCGGGATTATGGTGTAGTAAATGAAGTCTTGGATCAGGCTGAGTATCTCGACTATGCGATGACAAAGGCACGACAGCTCGCCGCCCTACCCGCCGATTCAGTCCAAACCAGCAAACGCCTCATCAAAACCGGATCACCCGAGGCGACGCGCACCGTCATCAATGACGAATTAATCGAATTCAATCGATTACTGCAGACACCAGAGGCACAGGCTATTGTGCAGGCCTTCCTCGCGAAATCCGCTGCAAAGTAAGGGCCAGACGGCGAGAAGTGCAAAGGACGAGAATGCTGAGAAAGATGCGAATGACTTTCACTCGAGCAAAAAGTCTTTCGCTGCGTTAACCTTTTTAGCGAGATAGTCATTACCCCCTCGATCGGGATGCAGCTTTCTCATTAAGTCTCGATGCGCAGCGATGATGTCGGCGCGTTCAGCCCCCTCGCTAAGACCCAATACTTCGAGGGCGTGGGCTCTGTTCATTTCTTCGGAGGGTCCATTTTCGGCACGTTTGCTCGTTCCCGCTTCTTCTTCCCACTCTGGATGCACGCGAGCGAGATAGGCCTGCAGCAGCTGCACCGAGTCACCATCGTTGCTGCACTCAGAGAGAAGTTCCATCAGTTCGCCGAGGCTCATGCTTGCGAGCAGTCGTCCGGCAAATTTCCCAACAACCACCTCTCCCTGCATCTCGGCTGTTTCATGATCAAGCGACATGGCCAAGAATCGCGTCCTGATTGTTGACTGCTGCCCGGGCTGCCTCGGCTTGCTCGCATTCGCGCGGCCACGCAACATGTGCAACATCGGCAAAAAGCGTAGCAGCGCTGGCAGCAACCTAAAGAGTGAGGTCGCCGCCAACCCCAATGGCGCCAAGATAAACTGCACCGGCAGCCGGCCCATTGCGATTAGCACACCAACCACTAACAATCCGGCGAGGCTTATTGCGAGCCAACGTTTCTGAGTCGCCGTGAGTGACGTAACTCTCGTGATGCGCTGTGCCAGCCAGTAAGCAAGTAGAGGCAGCAGAATAATGAGCAACAGTCTAAATATCATAGCGGTGAAAACTCACTTAGTTTTATCGACGAATCTGACGTTCGAGCAGAGCGACCGCTCCTGCCGCGTCTTTGTTACGCGCGCCGAAGGCCGTCAGCGCTTTCAGTCCGCCAGCCGCATAGGCCGCAACAGCACGCAAAAGATGCGCGAGTTGCGCAGCGCTCGCCGAATCGAAGCGACTATAAGCCCCTCCTGAGAGCCTACACAGTTCTTTGAAACCGGCCATAGCGGTCGGGTCACCGCCCTCCTGAAAAATGAACAACGGCACCTTAAGTAGACCTAATTTACCGGCCAGATCTGCGAGTATGTCGATGTCCTCTTCGAGGCAATCGCCGACATAAACGACACAGCTGAGGGGCTTAACTGCATTTTCTCGCAGCGCGTGTTTTAACACGGCACCAATTTGCGTGCGGCCTGCCTCGCATCGCAATCCCTGCATAATACCCAACACGCTGTCAGCGTCGCTCTGCCAATTACTGGCAAAAAATTCACCGAAGCCGCGAAAATAGCATAGCTGCAGTGCAAGCCCACCGAGTGCAGCTGCCTCACTGAACATCTGTGCTTGGAGATGACTCGCATGATCCCAAGTGGATTGTCTGCTCGCCGTTGCGTCTAACGCAAAAACGAGTCTCCCGTCACCACTGCCCTTGGGCAGCGCAGCCACTTTAGTAAGAAAAGCACTGACGTCAGCCGAAGAGGAGACAAGTTGCTTGTCTCTCTTTGCTGCCGTCTTCTTATCCGTCTTCTCATCCGTCTTCTTATCCGTCATCGCAGGCGCGCGCGCAGCTGCCGGAGGCTCGTCTGCGTTCGAGGTTTTTGAGGGTGAGCTGAGCTTACTCAGAACCTTAGTCAGAAAGTCTTTCATCATGACCAAAGATTAGCATGGCCCGAGGCGTGCAATACACCTGTAGTTATTTGCCTTAGCCGAAGAGCTCATAGAGTGATAAAGGTAAAAAGAGAGACAGAAAGGGAGAAAGAAGGTAAGAAGAGAGAAAGATAAAAAGATGGTGCGGACGGGGAGACTTGAACTCCCACACCTTTCGATACTAGAACCTAAATCTAGCGCGTCTACCAATTCCGCCACGTCCGCAGCGCTCAACCGACAAAATTCTCTGCTCGATCAAGGGAGGCGCATTATACCCGATCAGCGCGCTTTGCCAAGCGCTAGTAAGCCATGACTCTGCAATCTATACTCTGAGGCGAACACTCGTTAATTCAAAGGAACAACTATGGCCCATTTAGACCTCGAGATTAAAGACGGTATTGCGACACTCACGATGAATCGACCCGAGGCAAGAAACGCCCTCAGCATGGAGATGCGCGCCCAACTCATCGAGGTGCTCCACGACATCGAACACGATGACGCTGTGCGCTGTGTGGTCCTTACGGGCGCCGGCGACCATTTCATGGCAGGCGGCGATGTAAAAGGCATGAGTGAGTCGATAAAGAAGGCGCCTGCAGAGGTGCGCAAGGAATTTTTGTTACGCATTCATGACTTGCACCCAATTATGTTCGCCATGCGCCGCATGCCAAAACCGATCATAGCGAGCTGCCGCGGCGCGGCAGCCGGTGCCGGCGTGAGCATGGCGCTTGCCTGCGATCTTGTTATTGCCGCAGAAGATGCCTTTTTCACGCTCGCTTATTGCAAGATCGGCACGAGTCCAGACGGCTCCTCCTCTTTCCACCTGCCACGTGCAGTGGGCATTAAGAAGGCGATGGAGATAGCGCTCTTGGGCGATAGATTTGGCGCGCAAGAGGCGAAGGACATCGGGATGATTAATTTCGTTGTGCCAAGCGCCGAACTCGATGCCGAAACGGCGTCTCTCGCTCAGCGTCTCGCCGCTGGGCCAACTCATGTCTATGGGAATACCAAGGCACTGTTCTATCGATCACTAGAAAGCGAGTTCGAATCGCAGTTGCAAGCAGAGGCTGAGTATTTTGCAGACTGTGCGTCTCGTGCAGATTTCAGAGAAGGCGTTACAGCCTTCGTCGAGAAACGCAGCCCCAACTTTACAGGGCGTTAATGGACTGTAAGGCTAGGCAATAAGCGGCCCAGCCGAAAACCCCGTCCAACCCGCTACTGAGCTGGGCGAAGCGCTGACTGAAGGGATTCGACGTTTTGCTGAAGTCGATACAGGCTGTCGTTGACCTGCAGCCTATACGCATTTACAGACTCCATTGACTGTTCCACATACTCGAGCCGCCCAGCAAGACCCAGCACCGTGCTGTCACCGCTATTGAGGGAAGCCTGAATTGCGACAAGATCACCGCGCAGTTCGCCGAGCTCGTCCACCTGAGCATTTAATTGCCCCAGCGCCGTCGTGGCAGCTGCCAGTTCGTTGGCCAAACTATTGATGCGAGTCTCGACTGCAATTAACGACTCGGTAGAGGCAGCGACGCGCGAAGCATTCTGTGCAATCGTTTCATCCTGCCCTTCGTTAGTGAGCCTGATACGCGCCGCTTCTCCCTTGAGTTCATCGATGCTGCTGTTGATCACTCGCCGTGCGGCCCAGAGTTTATCTATTTCAGAGAAATTGAAGTCCATGCGTTCAACCATTTTCAGAGTGGACTCCTCTGCGCTGTCTCCCACCAAACTCAGTCTGCGCTCAAGATCGGCGATCCGAAGCTCGGCTGCACGCGCGTCGGCCTCGGCTTCTTGAATGTAGATATAGCCGAACCCTGTCCCGCCAAGCATTGCCAGAAAAAGCACCGCTACCGCGCCCTTCAAGCCCGCAGAGCTGCCGGATTTCGCAGAGCCTCTGGCGGGCATCACAATATCATGACTCTGCGCTCTACGATTACTGAGGTGGCTATCTACATCATCGCGCTCGGGAACCATCGGGGGAAGCCGACCGAGGTCATCGTTGTCTCTCATCTTAGGGCTCGCTTGATTCTGTGAGGGGTATGGCTCTTATTATCTACAAATTGACGAAAACCTGCTATCCCTTAGCCTCTGGTCCCTAACATAGAGTTCCTAAGATAGAGTTCCTAACATAGAGCTACTAACATCGAGCTCCTCACATCGAGCGCCATACCCTGAGCTTCGCACCCTGAGTTCCGCGCCCGGCCCCCTCGCCGTTTCGATAGCCTGACTGTTATAGCAAGTGCTACACTGACAACAGAAGTCGCAAGATTTTGACAATCTCATCGAATAAAACTGATTCCAATAAAACTAATAAAGGAGCTACCCCATGGAACTCGACAATCTAGTCCCCTTCCTCGTCCGCTGGATTCACCTTTTCGCCGGCGTAGTTTGGATCGGCATCCTCTATTACTTTAATTTCGTTCAAACTGAATATTTCAAAGTCGCAGATCCCGCCGCGAAGTCCTCCGCGATAGCGAAACTCCTGCCCAACGCGCTCAAGTGGTTCCGCTACGGTGCCCTAGTCACTTTTATCTCAGGCATCGCGCTCGCAGGCTATCTCGCCGCTGCGGTCAACTTTTACATCATGTTAGGTATGCTCATGGGAACGCTCATGTTCCTCAACGTGTGGCTCATTATTTGGCCTAATCAGAAAGTAGTAATGGCCTCTAACGAGCAAGTAATGGGCGGCGGCGAAGCACTTCCAGAGGCGGCCGGCGCCGCAGCGAAGGCGGGACTTGCCTCGCGCACCAACACCCTTTTCTCGCTTCCTATGCTTTTGTTCATGGTTGCCTCAGGGCACTTAAGCGGCCTGGGCAGCCTGCCGCTGGGCGCGGAAGTGGGCGTCAGCAGTACCGCAGCGGCGATTGCGGTTATCCTCATCCTTGCAATCGAAGCCAATGCCATTAAAGGCAAGATGGGGCCGATGGCGAGCATTGTCGGCGTTGTGCACTTGGGTGTCGCACTCGCCGCAGTGCTGTTAGTAGTAGCGCAATACCTCTAACAGTCTTTTATTCGACAGCTTTTAATTAGCCAACTGTCATCACGAAGGGTCGATTTGAGTCCTGCCCCAAGCAGGTCTAAAATCGACCCTTCGGCGTACTGGCAGGCTCGAAACCGATTTTTACACCCACAAAATGCAGTAGCAGGAGATTGACTAAACTCATGAGCTTACAACTTCCAGAACTTCCCTTCGCCAAAGACGCGCTCGCACCAGATATGTCGGCTGACACATTCGACTATCATCATGGTAAACACCATAACGCCTACGTCGTGAAAGGGAATGAACTTTTGGCCGAAGCCGGTATTGAAGCATCGGATTTAGTTCAACTCGTTCACGAGTCAGCCAAAATCGGCGGCGCGCTCTTCAACAACATAGGCCAGCACTATAACCACAGCTTCTTCTGGAACAGCTTAAGCCCCAACGGCGGCGGCGCACCGACAAGCGAAATTGCGGCACGCATCGATGCCGATTTCGGCAGCTTCGACGAATTCAAAGCACAGTTTGTTACGGGCGGCGTGGGCCAATTCGGTAGCGGTTGGGTTTGGCTGGTAGAACGCGATGGCAAGCTTGCGATCGAGAAGTCAGCCAATGCCGAAACGCCACTGACCACAGGTGCTAAGCCCCTGCTCGTCTGCGATGTTTGGGAGCACGCCTACTACCTCGATTTCCAGAATCGACGCCCTGATTTCTTAGCGTCGTTTATCGACAATCTCGTCAATTGGGAATTTGCTAACGCGAACCTAGCGGCCTAGATCGAGGCTTAGATAGCAGCTTAGATCGCTGCTTAGATCGCTGCTTAGTCAGTGGCTTAAGTAACGGAAGCACAGTCTGGAGAAATAGCCTGGCGTCAATATAAGGTAATCTAGCGCCGGTCTGTTGCAAGTTTAGAAGCAATTATCCGCTGCAATAAAAAGGCCACGCATAAAAAAAAGCAGACAACGTGAGTTGTCTGCTTTTTTTGTAGTGGCGCCTGTATTACGCCCCAGGGCTTTGGCTTACATCATGCCACCCATTCCGCCCATGCCACCCATATCAGGCATCGCAGGTCCTGCGCCCTTCTCTTCAGGGGCGTCAGTTACCATTGCCTCAGTGGTGATCATGAGGCCGGCAACAGACCCGGCAGCTTGAATCGCTGTTCGCGTGACTTTGGCTGGATCGAGAATACCCATCTCTATCATGTCGCCGTATTCACCCGTGGCTGCGTTAAAACCATAGTTGCCCTTGCCCGCGGCAACCTTGTCGAGCACTACCGAACCCTCGCCACCGGCATTGCTGACGATTTGACGAAGAGGTGCAGTAACCGCTTTGAGCAACAAGCCAATACCCACGTTCTGGTCTTCGTTGTCGCCCTTGAGGCCTGTGACCGCTTGTAGTGCGCGCACAAGCGCTACGCCGCCGCCAGGAACAACGCCTTCTTCGACCGCTGCGCGAGTTGAATGCAGTGCGTCTTCGACGCGCGCTTTCTTCTCTTTCATCTCGATCTCAGTGCCTGCACCTACTTTGATTACGGCAACGCCGCCCGCAAGCTTCGCAACACGCTCTTGTAACTTTTCACGATCGTAGTCTGACGATGTCTCTTCGATCTGCGCGCGGATTTGGCTTACGCGGCCTTCGATCGCTTTCGCGTCGCCCGAACCGTCGATAATCGTCGTGTTCTCTTTCGTAATCTGCACGCGCTTCGCGCTACCTAGATCATCTACAGTTGCCCCTTCGAGGTTTAGACCGACCTCTTCCGAGATAACCGTACCACCGGTGAGCACAGCAATGTCTTCGAGCATCGCCTTACGACGGTCACCAAATCCAGGCGCCTTAACTGCCGCAACCTTCACGATGCCGCGCATATTGTTTACAACGAGAGTGGCAAGCGCTTCGCCCTCGACGTCCTCTGCAATAACCAGCAGCGGGCGACCAGACTTAGCTACGCCTTCGAGCAAGCCGAGCATATCGCGAATGTTCGACACTTTCTTATCGACTAACAGGATAAGCGGACTTTCGAGGTCAACGCTCATGCTCTCTTGATTATTGATGAAATAAGCAGAAAGATAACCGCGATCGAACTGCATGCCTTCAACGATATCTAGCTCGTTCTCAAGCCCCGAACCGTCTTCGACTGTAATGACGCCTTCTTTGCCTACCTTATCCATCGCCTCGGCGATGATTCGACCGACTTCCTCATCGGAATTCGCAGAGATTGTACCAACCTGCGCGATTGCCTTCGAATCGGTGCAAGGCGTTGAGAGCTTACCCACTTCCTCAACCAGTGCGGCAACGGCTTTGTCGACTCCGCGCTTTAGATCCATAGGATTCATGCCGGCGGCGACGGCCTTCAGGCCCTCGTTGAGGATTGACTGAGCGAGAACAGTAGCGGTTGTTGTGCCGTCACCAGCGACATCGGATGTCTGCGAGGCAACTTCCTTAACCATCTGCGCACCCATGTTCTCGAAGCGATCAGCGAGTTCGATCTCTTTGGCTACCGAGACGCCATCTTTAGTGACGGTTGGCGCGCCGAAAGATTTATCGAGGATAACGTTGCGACCCTTGGGGCCTAAGGTTACTTTTACCGCGTCTGCGAGGATGTTGACACCCGCAAGGAGTCGTTGGCGCGCGGGATCACCGAATTTTACTTCTTTAGCCATGTTGAAATTTCCTGTCTGAATAGGGGTTGTTCTTAGAAAACTCGAGCGCGTAACGCTTAGCCTTCGATGACGCCGTAGATCTCATTCTCGCTGAGGATCAATAATTCCTCATCGCCGATCTTGACCGTGTTGCTGGCATATTTGCCAAAGACAACGGTATCGCCGACCTTGACGTCGACCGGTTGTGTCTCGCCGTTTTCTTGTCGCTTACCAGGACCCACAGCGATTACTTCGCCTTGGGCAGGCTTTTCAGTTGCAGAACCGGGTAATACGATACCCCCTGCGCTGGTTGTTTCTTCTTCCGTGCGTCTAACAACAACGCGGTCTTGCAATGGGCGGATATTCATCTTTCGTCACTCCTAAATCAAAAGTCTTGATTGCCAGAATTGAAAAGGGCTGCGCGAGGCTGTGAGCCACCGTGAAGCCAATCATCACTTACCAAGTTTCGCCGCCCTGTGGTGGCGAGTTAGTAGATGAGTGCAAGATGGGGATTAGTGGGAGGAATTCAATACCTGCAGGGCAAATTCTTTGTCTATTCGACGCGCGCTAGTGCAGCGGTAAACCGAACGCGCAAAATGCACCGTTAGAGCAGTTTTTTTATTCTTAAAATAAATCTAGATATCTAATGTAAGCCAATGATTTAATAGCCTTATTTTCATTTCTCAGAGAGGAAGATGGCTATTTTTCGGATTGCTCACCAGGCTCGTTTGACGGGTTATTACGCTCATCGGATAACTCAACAACTAGCTCTCCCTCGATGATGTCGCCGCCCCTACTCCCTTGCGCACCGCCTTTTACCTCTGCGCCAAATCCTGAGCGCGCGTCACTAAAGCCGCCGCCGAAGCTTGCACCAAATCCCTTAGCGAAACCTGCATGAGAACCGCCAGCTGCGCGCACGAGTCCGCTGCGGAGCACTTTTGAAGCAATCAGCCTACGCAGCGGCCCGGTAAGAAAGACAAACCCTAAGGTGTCGGTAATAAAGCCCGGCGTCAGCAACAGAGCACCAGCGGCAGCCAGCAGCATGCCCTCGATTATCTCCTGAGCAGGAAGCTCACCCGAGCTGAGCCGCGCGTTTGCTCTGGTGAGGGTTGCAATACCCTGCTGCTTTAGGACTTGGACACCGATCACAGCGGTGGCAACAACGAGACCTAGGGTCGGGAGGCCGCCAATCTGATCGCTCACCTCAAACAGGAGCAACATTTCAACAAGAGGCACGGCGATAAAAAACAAAAAGAGGAAACGCACGGGAGAGACTCCTTAGCTAGACAAGCTAATCATTCTACGCGATCTTGTCGCGCATGCATCTTATTGAACCGCTCGCTCCTAATGAACGAATCTGGCAGATAGTTTTCCAGATTCCGTCAGGCCGTGTCGCAAGTTACGGACAGATAGCGGCCCTCGCCGGCTTGCCTGGGCACGCCCGTCAAGTCGGGGCAGTGCTTAAGTCTCTGCCGAAACCAACGACGCTACCCTGGCATCGCGTCTGCAATGCGCAAGGACGACTCTCTCTACCCGAGGGAAGTGCAGGCTATAGCGAGCAGAAAGCTCGGCTGGAGTCAGAAGGCATCGTTTTCGTTAAGGGACGAATAGCACTGGATCGCTACCGCTGGGAGCTCGGCGCTGGAGTAAGCTAATCGCTTGATTGAGCACTGGGGTGTGCAGCAGAGTACGCGGGCAACAATCGCCCTACCCATACGAGCAAGGCGAGCCCCGGAATTACCATTAGCGTGGTGAGCACAAAGAAGCTCGCCCAATCACCACCGAGGGCATCAATCACAAAACCGCTCCCTGCCGCGAGCGTCGTGCGACCAAAGTTCGATACAGACGCCATCAGCGCGTACTGTGTGCCGGTATACGTTCGGCTAGTGAAATAAGAAATAAAAGAGACGAAGGCGACAGTGGCGAAGGCCTGGAAGAAATTATCGACTAACAGCGCAAGCATAAGCAGATTGGTATTGGGGCCAACAATTGCAATAAGCGCGAACATCAGATTGGCGCCAGCCATCGCGATGCCAGCGACGAACAGCCCACGGATAACGCCGAAACGCGTGTTGATCACCGCACCTAGCAGCGAAAACGCTGCCGTAACGAGCCCGCCAAAAAACTTCTGATAAAGACTGATCTCATCGCGCGAAAAGCCAACCTCCACGTAGAATACCAGCGACATGCGTCCAAGCATTGCCTCGCCAAGACGAAAAACCAGCAGTAGCAGAAGCACCGAAAGCGCTAGACGGAAACCGCAGCGCTGAAAAAACTCGGTAAAGGGCGCTATTAATGTCGTTTGTAGCCAAACGCTGAAACTCGGCGATGCCCTACGCACCACGGCCTCTGCCGCAGACTCTTCGCCTTCGCTCGGAGGGCGAGGCGTGAGAAGAACGAGCACGGCCAACAGCGCCACCATACCGGCTAGAAGAAGATAGACACTATCCCAACTCATGCCTATTGTTTCGCCGCCCAAAGCGACGGCGAGCGCGCCGCCGATAAAGCCGTAACCTGCAAACCACCCCGTTGTGCTTACGGCTGCAGCATAGGGCATCTTTCTATCCATCTCTTCGCGGCTAAATAGCGTGATGCGATAGGCATCGACGCTGATATCGAGCGTCGCCGAACAGACCGCTATACCGAGAGCAAACAAACTAATCTGCAGAAGACTCTCATTCGGATCGCTCAAGCCCAGGCCCAGAACGAGAAGCGCCATAGTCGAGAGGCAGAGCACGATCCACGATCTGCGCTGGCCGAGTCGCTTGCCTAGAAAAGGCAACGGCACGCGATCGACGAAAGGCGCCCATAGCCAGTTAATGGCATAGACGGTGGCGATAACACCGAAGAAACCGATTGCCGAGCGCGATAAGCCTGACTGCTGAAGCCAAAGCGTAAGCACCGATCCGTGAAGAACCCAAGGCAAGCCACTGCAAAAGCCAAAGAGCAAGACAGCGAGAAAGCGCCTATCGCGCAGCTGAGCAAGGGTCTCGAGGAAAGACAGTGATTCGTGCCGAGTCGCCTGCAAAATTAATCTCTAAAATTATTAAACTGGAGGGGAATATCGAGCGGCAACTCGCGCAGGAAAGCAATGACCTCCTGAAGATCATCGCGCTTTTTGCCAGAAACTCGCAGCTTGTCGCCTTGAATCGCAGTTTGCACTTTCAGCTTTTTGTCTTTGATCTGCTTCACGAGTTTGCGCGCAATATCGGATTCGATACCCTGCTGTACCGTCACCACAAGCGTCGCGCGCTGACCGCTGAGTTGAACCTCTCCCTCGCTGAGGCTTTTCACATCAACACCCCGCTTGACCAGCTTCCCTCTCAAGATTTCGAGCATTTGCTGCAGCTGAAAGTCCACCTCGGCTGTAAGCGTAATCTCGTTCTCTTTCGTCAAGGCGAAGGAGGCGTTTATTCCCTTAAAATCGAAGCGCGTGCCCACCTCTTTATTGGACTGTTCCATCGCGTTGCGCACTTCGTGAACGTCAACCTCTGATACGATATCGAATGTTGGCATTATTGGGTCTCCTGAGTGTTCATGGCGGCCGACGCCGCGAGCTGGCAAGTAACATAGAGCTTGTAAGGTTGGTAATGTTACCATCATCATCTTGTCTAAGCCTCCCAATCAGAATACGGAGGCGATACGCCTCAAAATGAGCAGATTGTGAGCCAATTTCAGCCTTTTAGACTTCTATTAATTGCCCTTTTGGCTGCCTTTGCTTCAGTGCTTGTCTCTCTTTTAAGTGGCAGTGTAGAACTCTCGTTTGATGACCTTATTGCCTACACAGTCGGCGATATACCGGCTCTGCAGCGTCAGGTACTCGAAGACATCAGATTGCCACGGACCTTAGCCGCATTCGTCACGGGTGCAGCGCTTGCGCTCGCCGGCGTACTCATGCAAGTACTGCTGCGCAATCCCCTCGCCGATCCCTATATTCTCGGTCTCTCCGGCGGTGCTGCCGTCGGCGCTCTGGCGAGCATAATGCTTGGCCTCGGGGGCTGGTGGCTATCGGGCACCGCCTTCGTCGGCGCGCTTGTCTCGGTCGGCGTGGTGTTTGGTATTGCTAGTCGTTCTGGGCGTTGGTCGACCACCCATTTATTGCTTACCGGTGTCGTAGTGTCTGCTGGTTGGGGCGCGCTAATCAATCTCATGCTGTCGACAAGTGCGAGCGCTAGCGTGCAGGGCATGTTGTTCTGGCTCATGGGAGATCTCAGCCAGAGCCGCGTTGGGCTGATGCAAATTGGCATCTTAATCACCGGGTCGGCGCTAGCACTCAGAGCAGCTCGATCACTCAATGTGCTAGTTCGAGGGGACCTTGTTGCAGCGAGCCTTGGTGTTCACGTGAACGGACTGCGCCTTAGCCTGTTCTTCGGTGCCTCGCTGCTCACTGTAATCGCGGTCACGACTGCCGGCAGCGTCGGCTTTGTTGGCCTCGTCGTTCCGCATATGCTCCGCCTAACAGGTGCGCGCGACCATCGCCTTCTTATCCCTTTTTCGCTTCTCGCAGGCGGTACCTTTTTGGTCGTTGCAGATACGCTTGCGCGAACCCTGCTAGCTCCCCAACAACTGCCGGTTGGAGTGATCACAGCGCTTATAGGCGTTCCCAGTTTCATCGCTATATTAAGGAGCGCGCCAAGCCGATGACTCCCCTCCTGACCGCAGACAATCTTCTGCTATGTGCAGGCACCCGAACGCTCTGTAGCGGACTGAGTCTCAGGGTCGAACAGGGGCAGCGCTGGGGGCTTCTGGGCAAGAACGGCGCAGGAAAAACAAGTTTATTGCACACGCTCGCGGGTTTGAGAACGCCTCGGGAAGGCACCGTGCTACTGGACGGAACACCGCTTGCTACACTGAGTCCCGCGCAGATCGCCGAAGTAGTTGGGCTATTGTTGCAGGAATCCGTCGACGCATTACCCTCAACGGTTTTGGAGACTGCATTGCTCGGCCGTCATCCCCATACCAAGAATCGCTTGTTCGACAACGCAGAGGATTTAGCGATTGCGCATGAAGCGCTGCGTAAACTCGGCATCGAATCACTCGCCCAGCGCGCCGTGAACTCCCTTTCGGGGGGCGAACGGCAGCGCTTGGCGCTCGCCATGTTGCTCGCGCAGAGGCCGCGACTGCTCCTTTTGGACGAACCGAGCAATCATCTAGACCTTGGGTTTCAGACGCCACTAATCCACCTGTTACTTAGCCAGGCGAGCGGCAACCCTGAGGAGAGCATCATCTCTTCAGATAGCGTTTCACAAGGGGCAGCTGTAATTATGGCCACCCATGATATCAATCTGGCGGCGCGCGTCTGCGATAACATAGTATTGATGATTGGCGATGGCGAAACGCTGGTTGGAAAGGCAGTTGACGTGTTGAAGGAAGAGAATCTCGCCAAGGCTTACGATTGCCCAATAGCGCGTGTTGAACACGAGGGTAGAACACTGTTCTACCCTCTCTAACTGGCGCGCGGGTGTGTGCCGATGAGCCTTAGAGGATAAGGTTGCGGATATCGCTCAGGACTTTTTCCAGGTGCGTAACAAAGAGCCCTCCGTCCACGCCGTTAACGGCCTTGTGATCGTACGACAGGGTTATCGGCAGCACCTGGCGTGGCACAAATTGCCCGCCTACAAACTGCGGTTTAATCTGCGTTTTCGCCACACCCAAAATCGCCACCTCGGGGGCATTTACAATCGGGATAAAGCCGGTGCCACCAATGGCGCCCAGGCTTGAGATTGTAAAACAGGCGCCCTGCATCTCTTCTCGCGATAACTTTCTATCCTTTGCTTTTTGAGAAAGTTCGATCACCTCGGCGGCGAGCTCCCAAAGACTTTTCGTGTCGACATTGCGTATTACAGGGACTACAAGACCTGCCTCCGTTGCTACGGCGACACCGATATGGATGTATTTCTTCTGAATGAGGTATTCGCCTGACGAGTGTAAGGACACATTAAACTGCGGCAGCTCAGCCAGCGCTGAGGCGCAGGCTTTAAGTAAAAACGGTAAGAACGTCATCTTGACCCCCTTTCTCTCCGCTTCACCTTTAAGGCTAGCGCGGAACTCTTCGAGGTCGCTGATATCTATTTCGTTAAATTGAGCCACATGCGGCACAGCGTTCCAATTGCGCTGCATGTTTGCTGCAGTTAGCTTGTGTAATTTGCTGCGCGGCACTTCTTCGATTTCGCCAAACTGACTAAAGTCGATATCAGGCACGGGGGCAATGCCGATGCCGTTCGATGCAGCCACCGGTGAATTGATTCGTGCTTTCACGAAGCCATGAATATCTTCTTTAATGATGCGCGATTTCGCCCCGCTTCCTCTCACCTGAGTGAGATCAACACCGAGTTCGCGGGCGAGCTTTCGCACTGCAGGTCCCGCGTAGACCTTCGCGGAGTGGCCCCCTGGAACGGGCCCCGTCGGAGTCGGCGCCGGCGCAGCGACTGCAGCGGGGCGCGGGTCAGCTTGACTGGTGTCCGGAGTTTGGGGTGCTGCGGTTTTAGGTTCGTCGACAACCTCAGCGTCAGACGCAGCAGCGGGGGGCGCATCCTCAACGGGATCTGCCAAAATACGCACAATGCTCGCGCCCGTCTTCACTTTGTCGCCAACCTTCACGAGTATTTCTTGCACTTCGCCGGCACGATCTGCGGGGACATCCATCGCCGCCTTGTCCGACTCTAGCGTCATTAATGTGTCGTCAATATTAAGCGAGTCGCCCACAGAAACTTGAATCTCAATAATCTCGACTTCGTCCTCAGTACCGATATCGGGCACCTTGATGTCGTATACCGAAGGCGCAGCTGCTGAAAAGTGAATCGGCGCAGGCGTTTTTTCTACAACCGGCTCGGCATCGCTCTGTGCCTGCGGGGCGGCGACTTCGGCGATGTCGCTCTCATCGTCCACGGCCTCAACCTCAAGCGTTAGAATGACGCTGCCGCTGCTTACCTTATCTCCGAGGTTGACCTCGAGACTTTTGACGACACCGCTTTTGGGCGCGGGAATTTCCATTGCCGCTTTGTCGCTTTCCAACACGAGCAAAGAATCTTCCTCTGCCACCGTGTCGCCAACGGCGACTAGAAGTTCGATAACCTCGACATCGCTCGCATCACCCAAATCTGGAACTAGAATTTTCTCTATAGCCACCGCTTCGCTGCTCCCAAAATTAATCGACTCAAATCGCACGCCTCTCGCTAATGCGAAAGCGGATTAGGTTTATTCTGGTCGATGCCCTCTTTCTTCATAAAGGCCGTGATTTGTTTCGCCTCGATCAAGCCGCGCGCACGCAGCTCGGTCAGCGTTGCCAAGACAATAAACTTCGCGTCTACCTCAAAAAAGTGTCGAAGCTTTTCTCGGCTATCACTACGACCAAACCCGTCGGTTCCAAGCACTTTGTAAGTGTCAGGTACGAACTCCCTGATCTGATCCGAATACGACATCATGTAATCGGTTGTTGCGATGACAGGCCCTTTCTTGCTTTCGAGCTGTTCAGTTACAAACGGTTTCTTTATCTTCGCGCTAGGATTGAGCATGTTCTCTCGAGAGATTGTGAGCGCTTCCCGACGTAGCTCATTGAAACTTGTGACGCTCCAAACATCCACGTGTGCGCCGAAATCGTCGCGTAAAACAGCTGCCGCTTTCCTAACCTCGCGAAGTATCGTGCCACTGCCAAGAAGACGAACGCTGAGCTCTTTTAACTCCTTCCTCGGAGCGGCAGTTTTGTACTCATCAGTATTGCCATCTTCGAGGAGATACATCCCGCGAATGATGCCGTCCTCGACACCCTCGGGCATTGCGGGCTGCACATAATTCTCATTCATCGTAGTGATGTAATAGAACACAGACTCCATTTCGTCATACATGCGACGCAGACCATCTTGAATGATCACCGCGAGCTCATAGGCATAGGTTGGGTCATAGGTAACGCAGTTGGGGATAGTGCCCGCCAGAATATGACTATGGCCATCTTGATGCTGTAGACCTTCGCCATTAAGCGTGGTGCGCCCTGCCGTCGCGCCGATGAGGAATCCACGCGCCTGCGAGTCTCCGGCTGCCCAGCAGAGATCTCCCACTCGCTGAAAACCGAACATGGAGTAATAGATATAGAATGGAATCAGCGGGTAATTGCTTACGCTGTAGGATGTCGCAGCGGCAAGCCACGCTGAGAACGCACCCGCCTCGCTAATACCTTCCTCGAGCATCTGACCCTGTTTGTCCTCGCGGTAAAACATCACCTGATTAGAATCGGCGGGGTCGTAAAGCTGCCCCACAGAGGAGTAAATCCCCATCTGCCTGAACATACCCTCCATACCGAAGGTGCGCGCTTCGTCAGGAACGATAGGTACAACTCGCTGACCTATTTCTTTATCCTTAGCGAGCGTAGACAGCATGCGTACGAACGCCATCGTTGTTGACACCTCACGCTCACCGCTACTCTTAAGCTGCGCATCGAAAGCGCTTAGCGTTGGCAAGGGCAGCGGGGTCGTAACACTGCGGCGCTGCGGCACAGGCTTGCCGAGAGGCTCGCGCACTTTGCGCATATATTTTAGCTCGAGGCTGTCCTCGGCGGGACGATAGTAAGGCACCTCTTCGAGCTTATCGTCAGGAATAGGAATACCGAAACGGTCGCGGAATTTCTTCAGCGATTCGATGTCGAGTTTCTTCACAGAGTGGGCGTTGTTTTGTGCCTCAGCGGTGTCCCCAAAAGCATAGCCTTTCACGGTTTTAGCGAGAATCACCGTCGGCTTACCACTCGCGCGTGTTGCCTCAGCGTAGGCCGCATAGACCTTGTAAGGATCATGACCTCCTCGATTGAGCGCCATGATATCGTCATCTGACAGATGCTCGACCATCTTGAGCAGTTCAGGGCTTTTTCCAAAGAAGTTTTCGCGCGTGTAGGCGCCACCGCGGGCGACGTAATTTTGATACTCGCCATCGACCACTTCGTTCATTCGGGCCTGCAGAATTCCATCTTTATCTGCTTGCAACAACGGGTCCCAATGCCGCCCCCAAACAACTTTAATGACATCCCAGCCAGCGCCGCGGAAGACACCCTCGAGCTCTTGGATGATTTTGCCATTACCGCGCACGGGGCCATCGAGTCGCTGAAGATTACAGTTGATGACAAAAATCAGGTTGTCGAGCTTCTCGCGGCCCGCCTTGCTGATCGCGCCAAGCGATTCAGGCTCATCGGTTTCGCCATCGCCGAGGAAGGCCCAGATTTTACGACGACTGTTATCAAGCAGCCCGCGGCTAGTCTGATATTTCAGCAGATGAGCCTGATAAATCGCTTGGATCGGGCCGAGCCCCATTGAGACGGTGGGAAATTGCCAATAATCGGGCATCAGCCACGGATGCGGATAGGACGAAAGTCCGTTGCCATCGACCTCTTGGCGGAAATTATCGAGCTGCTTTTCATCGATGCGACCCTCCAAATACGAGCGCGCATAGATACCGGGAGAGGAATGCCCTTGAAAGTAGATTAGATCGCCTTCGTCGTGCTCATTAGGACCGCGGAAAAAATAGTTAAAGCCAACATCGTAGAGAGTTGCCGCGGAGGAGAATGTTGAGATGTGTCCACCTATGCTCGGATTGCGCATGTTCGCACGCATCACCATGGCCATCGCGTTCCAACGCACAATGCCGCGAATCTCGCGCTCCATGAACATATCGCCCGGCATGCGGTCTTCGGTCGTGGGGCTTATCGTGTTGCGATAGTCTGTATAAACCGCCGTGGAATCTTCACGCGGATCGACGATGGAGGCGCGAGCGGACAGCGTGTTGAGCAAATAATGCGCGCGATCAGAGCCTTCTTCGTCGATCACCGAATTTAGCGCGTCCAGCCATTCTTTGGTTTCTTCGGGGTTTATATCTTGATGTTCGCTCATCGATTTCATCCTTACCCTGACATAATTAGTAAAGCGATAGCCTTACATAATAGGTGTAACTTAATTACAAGATGTCAGAATATTAGTCTTGTTCATCCATTTTTTCCAGTTTCATATAAAATTTATGTAGTTAAACTACAAATTATTACGCAGCTCTGGAGTTTTTGACATTATCGGCAACCTAGCCAAAAACCCTTAGCTTACAAACCAGCTAAAAGCCAAGGAGCGTGACCACCGCAACGACAACAAGCCAAACGATTTGGCTACGCTCGAGAAGGCCGCTGAGAGCCTCTATCTCTAGACGCATCGCAGCCTCGTCACAGTCAGCCTCCTTCGCCTCACAGGCGGCCGGCTCGGAAAGCGCGCATCGCGCCCAGTCGGCGAGCAACTGGGCGTTATCGCTCTTCGCTTTAAACTCCCACAGATGGCGCCGAAGACGGGCGACACAGCTATTAAAATCACCGACTAAAGAAAACGTGATTGCGAGCAGCCTGAGCGGCACCCACTCAATGACTGCGATTATCCTCTCGAGATACGCTTCATGGGTTCGATCCGCCTCGTCGCAAAGTTCGGCTCTGAGCTGATAACTAACATAGCCAAAGATCACACCTGCGGGCCCTGCAACAATATACAGCGTGTACATCATAAACATCCGCTCGAAGCTTCTATAGGCGAGCAGACGCTTAAATTCGGCGGCGATTGCTGCACCGTCCTGCGCACTGGGGGGATTCTCGAGACGGAGTTCTGTTTCTAGATAGTCGATGCATCCCTGCCTATCACCCGCGTTCCACGACCTCAGGAAATCCCGAACCAACCTTCCGGGCTGCGTTCGATCCATAGCAAAAAGGAGCACAAAGAGATGCAGAAGCATCGTTGCAAGGCCGTAGAATGCGCCCTCGGCCAGCGACCCGAGAATCAGTACGAGCGAAATTAACGCGCCGTAGACTGCCCCCAGAGAAACCGCAACTGGATACCTGCTTCCCCCATCGATTTTCCCGACCAGGTTGCGCATGGCGCGCTGATAGCGTCCAAACCATGAATCATCAAAGCGATCAGCATCTCGCAGCCACGTCGCCGTCAATACCAAGCCAAGTAAGATAACCAAGAATTTCACGAAGCATCCTCGCTCGAAAAAAGTATTCTGAAGCATCCCGGGCAGCGGGTGCGCAATTTATGACATGTCTCGCAGTCGCGCGATTTCGCAGTGGAGCCTGTGCCAATCAAACCCTTCACCCGGATCAGTTTTGCGTCCCGGAGCTATATCACTGTGCCCAACGATGCGCTCGGTCGTCACGCCCTCGTAATGGGATTCCAACGCGATTAGCAGCGCAGCGAGGGCGATGTACTGCGCCTTTTCAAATACATCACAGTCAGTTCCCTCAAGCTCGATGCCGATCGAAAAATCATTACACTCTTCGCGCCCCTCAAAGGACGAGCGACCGGCATGCCAAGCGCGGCGGCCGAGGTTAACGAACTGGGTTACTTTACCTGTGCGCTCTATCAGCACGTGAGCAGATACCTCGAGACCTGCAATCTCTTCAAAGTAAGGGTGTTCACTCATCTGCAGCTGATTGCAAAAAAATCGCTGAACTGCCCCGGTACCATAGTCACCCGGCGGCAGGCTGATGCTGTGCACCACGACAAGGTCTATCGGAACGCCCTTGGGGCGATCGCCGAAATTGGGTGAGGCCACCTGCTCCGCAGGTGTAATCACGCCGTTCGAAATATGAAATCGCATACCGAGTTAATTAACCTGAGCCGAATATCCCACTAGCATACGCCAGCACAGCGCAGCCCGCATACCCTCTATTCCTATTCTATCGGCCTTGCGCCATACTTCTGTCACGTCACTTGAGATTTATACCTAATTCGCAGTTACGCAGGACCCGCAATGCAAACAAACCGCCCCGACACCCAGCATCCGCCACGAGACGACCTCATCAATGTAGTCAGAATGACCTTAGAGGAAGATATCGGCAGTGGTGACATTACCGCCGCGCTCATTCCAGCCGGCCGTGCCGCCACCGCAAAGATCATTGGGCGTGAACCGGGAATCCTCTGTGGCACGCACTACGCAGAGGAAGTCTTCTCCCAAATTGGTTTGACTTCGGGCAATGTCGCTATCGACTGGCTAGTTGGCGATGGCGATGAGATCAAGGCTGGCACTGTCATTGCCTCGCTGTCGGGGTCTGCGCGTAGCATTCTTACTGGTGAACGTAGCGCGCTCAATTTTCTACAGACGCTTTCTGCTACGGCGACGACGAGTCGTCACTATGCGAGACTTGTGCAACATACAAAAGCAAAAATTCTTGACACTCGAAAGACGCTCCCAGCGCTGCGCACCGCGCAAAAATACGCGGTTCGGGTTGGCGGTTGTGACAACCATCGCATCGGACTGTTCGACGCGTTTCTCATTAAAGAGAACCACATCGCGGCCTGTGGCGGCATCGCCGCCGCCATTCAACGGGCACGAACGTTAAACGGCGCTTTGCCGGTAGAAATCGAAGTACAGACGATGGCCGAGCTAGACGAGGCGATTGCCGCCTGCGCCGATATTGTCATGCTCGACAACTTCGATTTAAAGCAAACCATTGCGGCGGTGGAGTACACGGCGGGACGAGTCAAACTCGAAGCATCCGGCGGCATCGATGACGCGCGCTTAGTAGAGATTGCCGAAACCGGCGTAGACTTTATTTCAATCGGTGCACTCACCAAACACTGCCGAGCGCTCGATCTATCCCTGTTATTTGATTTTGCGAAAGCCTGACGGACCACGCCGTCAACCTGATTGAGGGCCTGCATATGATCTCACGTTTGCTAGACACTGCTCACAGCAACATTCAAGGAAACATTCCTAGCAACATTCACGGCAAACCTGTGCCACCCAGACACCAAGCTCTGCGCTCGGTCATCGGCGCTGCGCTCACAGTAATCACGCTTTTGAGCACCACCACACTCTGGGCACATGCCGGCGGCCTTGACCAGAACGGTGGTCATTATCAGTTTAACTCTTATCACTGCCATCTAGGCGGTTGTGAAATGCCAGACACCTTCAATCGAGTTGGCCGCGATAGCCTGCTTATCGATAGACGCGAAAGAGAAAAGTTCTTCAACGAAGACGACTGGAATTTCGAACAAGATTTCGACAACGACTGCCAATCGACACGGCAAGAAATGCTCGTTCTGACGAGCAGAGTCGAGGCGCGTTTTACCAATCCACGAAACTGCATTGTGAGAACGGGGGAGTGGCTTGATGAATACACCGGCGAAGTGTTTACAGTAGCGACTCAGATCGACATCGATCATGTAATTCCGAGGCTCTATGCTCATACACATGGTGGGGATCGATGGCCGCAGAGCAAAAAAATCCAATTCTCGAACGACCCGTTGAATCTGATGCTAGTGGAGAAGCGCGAAATCAGAAGGAAAGCAAATCGAGGTCCCAGTCGCTATTTACCGCGGGAGGCGTTTCAGTGTGAGTATGCGAGGCTTTGGCGCGGCTTAGCGGCAAAATACGATCTCGATATCGACCAAAGGGACAATAGTACTCTAAACAAGATCGAGAGCGGATGCGGGTCGGACTGAACCCGTCGAGCGCGAAGGCACCGACGGGCTTAGGCCTGAGAGTGGAGAGTGCGTGCTAGGGAGCGACGATATTGATGTCGGCCATGTTGCCATCAGGGTCGAGTGCCGATTCACCAGTTGGAAAGCCGTTTTCGGAAAGAATGTAGGCCACCACGTCGGTGTATTCCTCGAGCATCAGTGAGCCTGGGTTGTCCGCTGGCATTGTTCCTAGGATGGTTTCCCACATCCAAAGCACAGGCTGACCGTCCCATGACTTTAGCGCATCTCGATAAAAGCGCATATCGTGGCAGGTTTTGCATGCCGTGTCGTAGGTTGCCTTGCCCGCGTTAACCTGCGCCTGGGTGAAGACACCGTCATTGATGGTGCGAGCTTCCGCAAGGGCGCTTTGCGAGGACATTAACCCGAGGACCAGCGACGCAGCGAACAATGCTCTCGTACGCGTTAAAATCGACAGACTCATCGAACTACTTTTCGAACTACTAGTCGCTTTTCTCATCTTACTACCCATTATCTTCCTACCTTTCTTTGGCTTCGGCTCTTGCCTCTCCGAAGCCCCAATGTGAGCGCGTGGCGCGCATCTAATTAAGCCCGAGAAACATAAACTACCTCTCTCAATCATTCAAGGGCGGGTTCTGACAACTCCGGCATCAGGTACTACGCTGCTTGAGTGATTTCAGCTTAGGTTTTGTCAGATTAATAGAACCTGAATGTCGTTTTGCGCGCAGACACGCGCTTTCCCCCGCTCCTCGCAAACTGACGCAACGGCCTCGTGGTGCAAATGAGCGAATTTAAAAATAACTGTCAGGAATCCTTCCCGAATCGGTTCTTGTACAGGGCAAGGGCGCCGCTTACTTAACGCGTCGTCATAACTCGCGCACACCAACTCCCTAAAAAAAGTAACTCGTAGCTCAACTTAGAGACCACGATGGAGAAACACTATGAACATGCCGACTTTTCAAATGCCTTCCACCGCTCGTTGCCTCCGTCAAATGCGAGCCAGACAAGGCGGTTTCACGCTCATCGAAATAATGGTGGTTATCGTCATTATAGGTATTTTAGCTCTGATCGCAGTGCCTCAATACAACGTGTTCTCACAGCGCGCAGAATTTACAGAGCTAGTCTCTGCTGCCTCGCCGCTTAGAACGTCTGTCGAAATTGCTATCCAGACACGCGGACCGGCAGATCTAGAAGCCTTAGACGGTGGGGCCGATGCTGCTATGGGCATTCCTGCAACGGTTGCCGCGGCCGCGGGGGTACACGGCAGCCAAGTAGCAAATGGCGTTATTGCAATGGCGTGGCGCGCCGATGGGTCGCCTCTCGCGGGAATCACCTATACCTTGACGCCCAATGGCATCGTTCCGCCCGTTGTCTGGACAGTGGGCGGCACCTGCGTGGCGGCAAATTTCTGCTGAAGCACGCTCCGCGGCACACATCGACAGAACTCGCGAAGTGCGCACGCGTAGCCTATACCTAGCTATATCTAATCAACATGAGTCACGCATAGACCCAAACTCACTCGTCAAGAGTCTAATTCATGCCGCGGCAATCGACATCGACAACTTACACGTGGCAGGGCTTCGATAAATTCGGCAATCGCCGTAAAGGCGAGTTGCAAGCGCAGGACAAGCAGCTCGCGCTGCACAAGCTCTCGAATATGGGTATTCGTCGGGGGCGTGTGAGGCGCGCCGGCCAATCCTCGTCTTTCTTGCCGCGCAATAGAATAAAGACCTCCCATGTCGCGCTCTTCACCCGGCAGCTAGCAACTATGATGAAAGCAGGGATTCCACTTGTTCAATCATTCGATATTGTCATTCAAGGTCTGGACCATCCTCGAATGAGTTTAATGACAACCACCATTCGAGCCGAGATTGCCGCCGGCAATAGTTTTACCGAAAGTCTCCGCCGTTATCCAAGCGTATTCGATACGCTCTATTGTAATCTGATCGAGGTCGGGGAGAGCTCCGGCTCACTCGAGGTCATGCTCGACCGGCTGGCCACATTCAAAGAGAAAACCGAAGCGCTCAAGGCGAAAATCCGCAAAGCGATGAACTACCCTATCGCCATAATCCTCGTCGCGCTGTTGAGCTCTGGCATCATGCTGATTGAAGTGGTGCCCGCGCTCGCTGAAACTTTCTCGAATTTTGGCGCGGAACTACCCGCGTTTACCCTTTTTGTTGTCGCACTTTCAGACTGGGTTGCAGCCTATTGGTGGCAATCCCTCCTTGGTGCCGTCGTTGTGCTGGTCCTATCGAAGGAGGCTCTGCTAAGGTTTAAAGCGCTGCGACAAGTCGTTGATCGGCTGCTGCTGCGGCTCCCCATTGTCGGCGCAATAATAAGAGCCGCCTGCTATGCGCGATTTAGTCGCACGCTGTCCACTCTGTATGCGGCGGGCGTACCCTTAGTAGATGCTCTAGACTCCGTCGCCGGAGCGACTGGCAACTATGTCTTCGAACAGGCGATCAATAGAATTCGAGCTGATGTTGCGAACGGCCAACCCCTTCACTCTGCCATTAGCAGCACTGAGCTTTTCCCGACCATGATTAGCCAAATGGCTAGCATCGGCGAAGAATCAGGGGCTCTCGAAGCAATGCTCGAGAGGAGCGCAAGCCATTTTGAGGCTGAAGTCGATGATGCGGTAGACAGCCTGACTTCTCTCCTCGAACCTGCCATCATAGTTGTCATTGGGATTCTCGTGGGTGGACTCGTGATAGCGATGTATCTCCCTATCTTCCAATTAGGTTCAGTGATCTAGTCACACGCTTGGAGTCGCTCGATAGACCATGACATTCGCTTCAGCCCTTGCCACTTACCCCACTCTCCTATTCGGCTTTGCAGCGCTTCTGGGACTGCTTGTCGGCAGCTTTATAAACGTTGTCGCCTATCGCCTGCCGATCATGCTCGAGCGTACTTGGCAGGAGCAGATCAGCGAGTCCCCTAGTGAACTCGCCTCGGAGACATTTAATCTCGCCGTTCCGCGTTCGCGATGTCCAACTTGTTCGACGCAATTGAGCGCGATCGAGCATGTGCCAGTGTTCAGTTACCTTGCTCTTCGTGGCCGCTGTAGACACTGCGGATCTGCGATACCCGGCCGCTACCCCCTCGTCGAGTTAACTGCATCGCTTATCTCGGTTCTCATCGTGATGACCTTTGGCTATACGCTGAGCGCTCTCGCCTATCTCATTTTTGCCTGGTGTCTGCTCACAGTGAGTCTGATAGATCTAGATCACCATTTACTGCCCGACGACATCACACTTCCGCTCCTCTGGCTCGGCTTACTCGTTGCCGCAACCGGACTCGGGCTGCCGGAGGCCTCACTTTTTGACTCAGTCGTCGGGGCCGCCGCGGGGTATCTAATCCTCTGGAGCCTCTTCTGGGCGTTTCTATTCGCCACCGGGAAAGAAGGCCTAGGCTACGGTGACTTCAAACTCCTTGCCGCATTAGGCGCGTGGCTAGGCTGGCAGGCACTGCTTCCTATTCTGTTATTGTCATCGCTTACGGGGGCCGTTGTCGGATTAGCACTCATCGCCTTCGGAGGACGCGAGCGAAGTTCACCGCTGCCGTTTGGCCCTTTCCTCGCCGCGGCAGGTTTTTCTATGTTAGTTTGGGGACCGAAAATTCTCGCCCTATACGCAGGTTTATTCACGGCGCTCTAAAGCAGATCACCAGGAGTGTAGACGCTAGCCGTGATGTAACTACTCTCACCGAACGCAGAGCAAAGGAAGAAAACGGAGTCATGAGCGCGATGATTGTTGGACTCACAGGTGGCATCGGCAGCGGAAAAAGTGCGGCTGCTGATCTTTTTGCCGCCCAAGGAATTGAACTCGTGGATACGGACGTACTCGCTCGAGAAGTCGTTGAGAGTGGCTCCCCGGCCCTCGCTGCAATCGCCGAGCGGTTCGGTAGCGAAATACTCGACGCATCCGGCGCGCTCGATAGAGCCCGTTTACGCGCAATTATTTTTGCCAATCCCGAACAGAAAGTGTGGCTCGAGGGCCTGCTTCACCCCCTAATTAATGCGCTAATGCTGAGTCGCCTCAGCGCATGCACAGGGCCCTACTGCCTGCTGGTCTCTCCTCTGCTACTCGAAACCGAGCAAGCAAATGCTGTCGACAGAATTCTCGTTATCGATGTCTGCAGAGAAACCCAGCTTGCGCGGACACTGCAGAGAGATGGCAGCAAAAGAGAAACTGTCGAGGCGATTATCGACTCTCAGATCCCACGCTCTGAACGACTCAAACGCGCAGATGATATTATCAGCAACGAATCGGATTTAGAGACGCTCGCAAAAGCGGTGCTTGCCCAGCACCAAACCTATTGCGCCATGGCTGAGAAAGCACGCGGATAGCGCTCACGCTGCAGGAAGAATGAAACAGAGATTAGAACGAGTTTACTAGTATGAAAACAGTGAATTGCCCTACTTGCCAGACGCTCGTACCATGGACAGAGGAAAACGAATCGCGCCCGTTTTGCAGCGAGCGATGTCGCCTAATAGATTTCGGCGAATGGGCAACGGAGGGACACAGAATCGCAGGCGAGCCCGACTATTCAGATGAATTCGATGAATTCGACGAAGGTCTCCACCAGGCCCCGTGAAGAAGTCTGTACCCTAGCCTTCGCTTTGCAGCGCCCGAATAATTTGCCGGTTAGCCTCCGGAAACTCCTCCTGATCAAGTTCTGCGATAGTGCGCCACGCTAGGGGCTGAGATTCCCGCGGCATGGGCTCGCCTGTGAAGCGCGTCACGCGCCAGACATCGAGCAATACATGACGGTCGGTATAGCGGTGGTCGATTAGCTTAAACGGGTAGGCTGCATCAACTTCGATTCCCAGCTCTTCATACAGCTCTCGAGACAGCGCATCACGAACGCTCTCGTTCTTTTCTACCTTGCCGCCGGGGAACTCCCAGAGCCCACCTTGATGCTGCTGAGCACTGCGGCGCGCGACCAGCACCCTGCCGAGTGAATCTTGAACAACCCCAACGGCGACATGTAACGGTTCAGACACGGGCGCTAACTTCGATAGTCGGCATTGATGCGCACATAGTCGTAGGAAAGATCCGCAGTAAATATTCTCTCAGAATAGTCGCCACGTGACAGGCTGATGGAGATTGTTATCTTGCTTTTATCCATTTCTGCCTGACCCGCCTCCTCGGTGTAGTTCACGTCCCGGCATCCTCCCGCGACAATCCGAGTATCGCCAAGCCAGACTTCGACAGCATTGATATCAAGACTGTCTAAACCCGCCCTGCCAATCGCTGCCAAAATGCGCCCCCAATTTGGGTCAGATGCAAACAGCGCGGTTTTTACGAGTGGTGATTCGGCCACCGTGTAGCCCACCTGCAGGCATTCTTGACTCGACTGACCACCGCTAACGGCAACGGTGACGAACTTAGTTGCCCCTTCGGCGTCTTTAATTATCTCCACGGCGAGCTCATGAAAAACATCGCTGAGTGCCAGCACGAAGTCCGCGTGACATTGCCCTGTCTCTTTCTCTATCGGCGCCGCAGATAAACCAGTCGCGGAAAGCAAACAGCAGTCGTTTGTGGAGGTATCTCCGTCTACCGTAATCCGATTAAAACTATGTGCAACTTGTTCGCGCAGAAGACGATCAAGAGTGGTCTGAGACAAATTTGCATCGGTAAAAACGTAGGAAAGCATCGTTGCCATGTTCGGTTTAATCATGCCCGATCCTTTGGCGATGCCTGAAATAGTCACTGGATGCCCTTCAATTAGTACGCGGCGTGTAACCAGCTTTGGCCGTGTGTCCGTCGTCATAATGCCGCGTGCCGCAGACGCAAGCTGATCGTCAGTAAGGGCTCTGTGTGCATCCGGTAGCGCATCAATAATCTTAGTAACAGGGAGTAATTCGCCGATGACACCGGTCGAGAACGGAAGCACCTGTTCTAGTTTTACGCCGCACTGACGCGCTAGCGCCTCACAGCACGCGATGGCATCGCGTTCACCTTGCGCGCCTGTCCCCGCATTCGCGTTGCCTGTATTAATCAGCAAGTAGCGCGGCGACGCCGCAGCAAGATGCCGTCGTGCGATGGTGACCGGCGCAGCGCAGAACGCATTTAGCGTAAAAACGCCCGCTGTTTTGGTCGTATCCGCAAGTTCGAACAACACTAAATCCAAGCGATTTGCATAGCGGATGCCACTCTCGATCGCCGCTGAACGAACGCCGTCGACGCTCATATTTTCCATCTTCCACCTACTTGATAATCGTCCAATTTACGCGAGCAAAATCGCCGGCGCCAAAGCTATGCTATTTTGCCGTGACAGGCTTTGTACTTGCGTCCCGAACCACAAGGACATGCCTCGTTGCGTCCTACTTTTGGCAGGTCGCGCACGAACGGCGTAGGATCAACTCGGGCTGAACCCACTGGAACTGTCGCGCGCTGCGCCGCATCTGAGGGAACACGAGGCTCGGACATCGCCGAAGACTGTTGATGCTGCAGGTTGAGTTTTTGTGCTGCCAACTCCGCCGCTCGCTGCTTCTCGATCGCATCGGCCTCGTCATCCTGTCTAATGCGGACATGACTCAGCACCTTGGTGACCTCCTGCTGCAGATTTGTCATTAAATCTTGGAACAGAGCAAAGGCTTCTCTTTTATATTCCTGCCTTGGGTTCTTGCCACCGTAGCTGCGAAGGAATATACCCTGTCTGAGATGGTCCATAGTCGCCAGATGCTCTTTCCAGAGTCCGTCAAGAATCTGCAGCGTGATTTGTTTCTCAAACGCGCGCATCTTCTCACCAACGGCTTCGCTCTTCTCTTCATATGCCCTGTTGAGGTTATCGAGTATTTTCTCTTTTATCTGCTCTTCATAGAGTTTTGCGTCTGCGTCTAGCCATGCCTGAACAGGCTGCTCACTCGCAAATTCGACAAGCAACGCCTGTTCAAGACCTGCGATATCCCATTGTTCTGGGACACTCTGAGGCGGGATATAAGTGTCGACCAATTGCTCCACAACCTCTTTGCGCATATCAACAAGAAGATCTGAAATATCATCGCTCGCCATCAATTCGTTACGCTGGCGATACACAATTGTTCGTTGATCGTTGGCAACATTGTCATATTCCAAAAGCTGCTTTCGAATATCGAAATTGCGACCCTCTACTTTACGCTGCGCCTTCTCTATTGCTCGCGTAACCATGCCATGCTCAATGGCTTCACCGCGCTCCATGCCTAATTTCTGCATGAAATTTTTCACCGCGTCCGTCGCGAAGATTCGTAGCAAATTATCTTCCATCGACAAATAGAAACGAGAGTAACCAGGATCCCCTTGTCTTCCCGCCCGGCCGCGCAATTGATTATCGATGCGACGAGACTCATGTCTCTCCGTACCGATTATGTGCAATCCCCCGGCGGCAAGGACTTGATCATGACGCGCCTGCCATGCGGCCTTTATCTCCGCTATTTTCTCTGGCTTGGGATCGTTGAGTTCATCAACTTCAACCTCCCAGTTACCGCCGAGTACGATGTCTGTTCCCCGTCCCGCCATGTTCGTCGCGATCGTCACGACACCAGGACGTCCAGCTTGCGCGATAATCTGCGCCTCGCGCTCGTGAAACTTCGCGTTGAGCACTTCGTGTTTAATCTTACTTTTCGTCAAGAATTTAGAGATCGCCTCTGACGTTTCGATCGAGGCTGTGCCCACGAGCACAGGCGCGCCCGCAGCACTAATCTCTGTGATGTCGGCGACAATAGCTTCGAGTTTTTCCTCCATGCTAAGGAAAATAAGGTCGTTGGCGTCCACTCGAACCATGGGGTTGTTGGTCGGAATCACTACAACGTCGAGACCGTAGATTTGGCTAAATTCAAAAGCCTCCGTGTCCGCCGTACCCGTCATACCAGACAACTTATTGTAAAGTCGGAAGTAGTTTTGAAACGTTGTCGAGGCGAGTGTTTGACTTTCGCTCTGTATTTCAACCCCTTCTTTAGCCTCTAACGCCTGATGAAGTCCCTCGGATAGACGACGTCCCTCCATCGTTCGCCCCGTATGTTCATCAATCAGAATGATTCGCTTATCCTTAACAATGTACTCAACATCACGATTGAATAGATAATGTGCTTTGAGCGCAGAATGCACATGATGTAGCAAAGAGAGATTGGTTGCTGAATAGAGCGAGTCACCTTCGGCCAATAGCTTTTGCTCGATCAATAAGCCTTCAACGAACTCGTGCCCCGCTTCGGTTAATTCCACCTGCCGGCTTTTCTCATCGACGCTGAAATGGCCCTGCTCTTCTGCCACATAGCTTTTGTCCATTTGCTCCATTTTTGTCTTTTCGACTTTCTCGCCTCGCTCGAGCTTCGGCACAAGCGCGTTGATGGCGATATAGAGCTGCGAACTGTTTTCGGCGGCACCGGAAATAATCAGCGGGGTACGCGCCTCATCGATAAGAATCGAGTCGACTTCGTCTACCACGGCAAAATTGAGTTCTCGCTGCATCTTATCCGCAACTCGAAACGCCATATTGTCACGGAGATAGTCGAAACCGAATTCGTTGTTTGTTCCGTAGGTGATTGAACTTTCGTACGCGGCTTTCTTTTCAACAGGGCTTTGGCCGGACTTGATTACGCCAACTGTCAAACCAAGAAACTCGTATAGAGGACGCATCCAGTTAGCATCGCGTTCGGCAAGATATTCATTCACGGTGACTATGTGGACGCCTCTGCCAGTCAGCGCATTCAAGTAGGCAGGCAGCGTAGCCATTAGCGTTTTACCCTCGCCCGTGCGCATCTCTGAAATACTGCCCTCGTTGAGCACCATTCCGCCGATGAGCTGCACGTCAAAATGCCGCATACCCAACACGCGAACACTCGCCTCTCTCGCTACCGCAAACGCCTCAATTAGCAGCGAATCAACAGCCTCACCCGCTTGGATTCGCGCCTGGAACTCGGTAGTTTTCGCCTTTAGCTGATCGTCATCGAGGCTTTTAAGACCTTCCTCTAGCGCGCTGATTTGAGTCACGCTGCGTTTAAGTTTTTTAAGCTTGCGTGAATTACTACTGCCAAATATTTTGCTGAATAGTTTCATAATGATTTTGATTTAACCGTGAATTCTTTGGACGAAGCGTACAGCTGTCTTCAGCCGGACGACTACGCTCTTTCGTCTTCGATAAGTTAAAAGACGGGCGACTGTTTCGGCGAGGTTGCGCTAGAAAATTAGCGAATGGTGCGACGGATATAGGCGGCTGGGTCAACTACGCGGCCATTTTTATAGACCTCGAAGTGCACATGCGGTCCCGTTGAACGGCCAGTAGAGCCGACGAGAGCAAGCTTTTCATTGCGAGCGACGAGGTCACCGACCTCGACAAACAATTCTTGAGAATGGGCATAGCGCGTCGTAAAACCGTTGCCGTGATTTACCTCGACCATCAGCCCATAGCCTGATCGAGGCCCTGCCCAAGTAACCACTCCACCCGCGACGCTGCTGATTTGCGCGCCCGGTTTACCCGTCGTAAGGTCTATACCACTGTGGAAGCTACTCTTGCCCGTGATGGGATCTGGGCGACGACCGAAGGGGGATGCGATCCACGCATTTTCTATCGGTCGTCCAGCGACAAAGCCGTCTTCGATAGATCGCTGATCGATTAATAGTCCTTCGATAGTGCCGAGTTGCTGTTGACGCTCGGTGATCAATTCCTCAAGTTCGTTAATCGATGTTAGCAAGGTAGGGGCGGCGACAGCATCCTGCAGTTCGCTCGCAAGACCGATTTCGAGTCCTCCTGCTGCGAAGGACGAAGCGGCGTCTGCCTCGAACTCTTCGATATTGGCTAGGCCAGCGACCCTTTCGCCTAATGCGTCGAGTCGCGCAAGGCGAGCCTGAAGTTTCGCTAACTTGAGCGTAAGCGCATCGAGCTCTCGTTCTGAGTTAGACCGCAGCTGCTCTAACTGCAACGCCTGCAATGCGAGCTCTTTCTGCCAGTTCTCGGCTGATTGCTGGCTAAATACCAAAGAATCGTCGTTCTGGCCCGAAGCG
>Ga0222714_10000391_pt1 | contig 51074 bp, 75 predicted proteins | sample C33_3DmetaG_FD_165048 | JGI IMG/M metagenome (GOLD analysis project Ga0222714, IMG submission 165048) | Estuarine water microbial communities from San Francisco Bay, California, United States - C33_3D | ecosystem: Environmental > Aquatic > Marine > Unclassified | place: USA: California... | reverse complement strand
GAATTACTTCCATTCCGTAACCCAGATTATACTACTCTTGCAGATTTTATTAATCCTAATAAAGCATATCCAATGAATATCTATTTGAATTTTGAATTCATTATAGATAGTTTAAATTCTAATGCGGATGAAAAAGGAGATATTAACGTATATAATTTTTTAAAATCAATATGTGATGGGTTAAATAAAGCTCTAGGAGGTATTAATAACCTTGAACCTATTATGGATGAGGAAACTAATACCCTTAAAATTATAGACACTACCCCAATACCAGGGGTGAAAGAAAATAAAAAATATACCCTACAGTTATATGGTTATAATAAAACTAATAATGGATATATTTCAAACTTTGTTCGCAAAGTAGATTTAAAAACGGCAATTACCCCTGAATTTGCTACTATGGTTACTGTAGGAGCTACAGCAGGTGGGTATGTTAAAGGAACTGAAGGAACAGCATTTTCTAAATGGAATACAGGACTAACCGACAGATTCAAAGAAAATTTCCTCCCAGGAAACGAATCATCATACACTACAGCCGGTCAAGTAGATGAAGCCGTAACCAACTATACAGATAAATTTTTAGCTAATAGTAAATACACAACATGTTATGGTTATACAGGAAACTTACTAAGTGAAACCAATAAAAATCTAAAAATATCCCCAGATGTTATAGAAGGCAATCTTTCAGTGGTAACAGAATATTACAAATACTTAATAGCTTCCCAAAAAAGCCAACAAGGTGGAACTGTAGGTTTCATTCCATTCAAACTTAGTTTTACTATGGATGGACTTTCAGGAATTAAAATATATAACACACTAAACGTTGATACTCGTTTCTTACCTAAAGCATATGGAGATAATCTAGATTTAATAGTAACTGGAGTATCTCATCGTTTAGCAAATAATGATTGGGAAACAGATATAGAAACAACTGTAATCCCAAAAACCAATCAGTTAACTGATATGGTAATTTCGGAAGAAACAGTTGCCGCATCTATTAAACAAGGTGTTGCTGCAGGTTCAAATAAAGGAGCTCAAATATCTTCTTGCAATCAACTTCCACCAGCTAAAGGATTGTCTAGTTCTGTTAAAGGTTTAATTAAAGCTTCTACAACAAAAGATAGTACTATAGTTCAAGCTATTGTTGATAATTTAGAAGGAGGATATTACCATCCTACTCATGCCTATGATTCTAAAACTAAACTCCTAAAACCATCATTCTCAATTTATAAAAACTCAGGAGAAACATTGTATGGTATTGACAGATATGCTGGTAATACAGAAGGAATAAAAGAAGGACCAGAAAATCCAACAGGGGTTGCTTTTTGGTCAGCAGTAGATGCTATTTCTGGATTTGGTGCTTATAAAAATACTGCTAGAAAAACTAAAACAGGATCATGGGATATTAATAAAAACCCAAAAAAGAAATCTGGATGGAGTTGGAACTACATGCCAAAACCATCAGATCCAGGATACAACACACTTCAAACGAATTTACAAAAATACATTTCTTCTCAATTTACATCATTCTCCCAAAGATATTTTGGTAATCACCCATTAGGAAAATTAGTAGAAAGTGATGGAAGGCTTAAATTTTTATTTTATAGAGCTACTTGGAATGGTGTTGGTTTCTTTAAAAACTATGCTAATAATTTAAAATCAGTATATAATAGTGGTGAAAGAGATATAGATAAACTAATATGTGCTGATTTAACTTTTAGATATAATAACAAAGCGTCATCATTTAAACCAGGAGTATCTAAAATGGCATATATGATAGATTATAAAAAACCACAATAATTAAAAAATGTACTACCCAAAATCTCAAATAAAAACAAATTTATATACTAGTGGTAAAGAATATTCTCTTACAACTACCAAAGAAGAGTATATAGGATATTATTATGAGATCTCAACAGGACAACAATTTACAGGTAAAAACCCACAAGATGGGCCTAATATTTCACTTCAATTATCTGATTCTTACCCAAACCCATTTATAGAGAATCAACCAATACCCACAGAAGAAATCATAGCTTTGAATTCAACTGATTATATTCCTCCTAATATCCCCACAATTCGTTCTATCCCTTTATTCAACCCAACTCTACCAACAACACAAGACAATCAAAACGGGCAATTTAACAGATACTTCTGCAAAAAGAACAACGAAACAAGATACCTAGAAATAGATCAAAATACTTACAAACAACTCCAAAACAGAGACCCTAAAATAGCATGGGATCTTTACACCCCTATCATAGTACTTTGGATTATCCAAGGTAACCAAACCCAGGTATTCAATTCAAATAAAGCTACAGTACAAGCTATCGAAACAAATGTTAAATGGCATGGCTTCACTCAATACTTTCAAGATAAATTCTTAAAATATTACTTGGGATCCTAAAATATAGTTTGTATCTTTAAAGCATGTATTGGCTCATAGAAGATATTGAACATATAAAAACCCTTTGTAGCATTAAGCACCAAATAGCTTATGTTGACATAATTCCATGTTCCCATAATCTTCATCCTGTTGAAAACGAGGTATGTGCCGTTTATATTAGACCAAAAAACGATACAAAAGGGTATATTATTGCTATAAACCATAGCGAAACAATAAACTTTGATTTAGAGGAAGTAAAAAAAGTATTAAACAGTATTGAAAATATTTATGTAAGGGATAGAAAAGAATTTTTACATTATTTCCCTATAAAGCACTGTTACCAACCACCACCCTCCCCCCATACGTATATACCTCAATTAACACAAGCTCACACACAGTTATACAATAGGTATCCGGAGATACAAAATCTAAACACAATTGTACCGATCGTAAAACATTATGAGGTATGTGAGCAAAACTTTGCAAATTACGAAAAAACAAGGTTTAATTCGTTTTACAATAAGGCAGCATTGGTGTTTAATCAACTAGAACGAGCGGGTATAAAAGTGGATCAATCGTTATTTGAGCAATACTATGGTAGAGAAACAAACGAGTTTATCTACACGCACTATAACCTCAACACATTAACAACAAGACCCTCAAATACATTTAATAATATAAATTTTTCAGCTTTAGACAAAAACAATGGAGAAAGAGAATGTTTTATACCGCGCAACGATGCGTTTATCGAAATGGATATTTCTGCTTATCACCCTACCCTTCTTGCTAATTTACTTGACTACACTTTTGACAGTAGTGATATTCATGGGAGTTTTGCTACAATGTATAATGTGGATTACGCCAAGGCAAAAGAGATCACATTTAAGCAACTATATGGAGGGGTTTGGAAAGAGTATAGGGAACTACCCTTCTTTAAAAAAGTAGTAGCATATACGGACGATTTGTGGGATTCATTCAATTATGGGGGACATATCAAATGTCCAATTTCAGATTATAAGTTTTATAACAACGAACTGGAAAATATGAACCCACAAAAGTTGTTGAATTACGTGTTACAAAACTTGGAGACCGCAAATAATGTTAATATATTATATGAAATATTTAAGATATTGCGAGGGAAAAATACTAAACTCGTGTTGTATGTGTACGATTCGTTTTTATTTGATTATGATAAAAGTGAGCCGGATGTAATGCTTAAAATATTAGGAATATTTAACAAATACAATTTACAAGTAAAAACCAAAAAAGGCACAAATTACGCCAATATAAAATAAAAGTTATGTATAGCACTTTGGAACAACCCCGTCATATGTATAATCAATTCGACTACGATTTTACATTTGATACGTTATTAATGAACAATAGACTGTTTTGCACATTTACTTCCTTGGATGACTTAGAGGCGTTAGTTGGAGAACTGTCAAGACGCTATTCCATTATGTACAATAAAATGTTTGTGTTGCATGTTAAAAGCAATAACGAATATGTTATCACATATAATGTTGATCAAGGTAACGTTAATGATATTCCCGACAACACAATTCTAGTTCACAGAAAAAAGGAATCAAACACATTATATACTATAAACGCCCTAAACGAGTTAATTAAGAAACTCAATGGTGGAGTAGTCGACACACATTTCCCAGTAAACTGGCAACACTATAGAAATTGTATATTGTTAACACAATACAATGAAATCAAGCAACTAAATACAAAGATCTTTAAGATCGTTGAAGTATAGTTGGTTTAGTGAATAAAGGTTATTATATTTAAGTTGTAAACAAATAAATTAGTTATACTATGAATCTAGATGCAATCAAGAAAAAACTTGAGTCGATGCAAAAACAACCCTCATCAGGTGGTGGCTCAAACAACCAAACAAAGCGCTTTAAACCGCAAGTTGGTAAACAAACGGTCCGTGTTGTTCCGTTCAAATACAACAAAGAGTTTCCATTCACGGAAATGAAATTCTACTATGGTATTGGTAGTAAAAAGGTAATCGCTTCTCCTTTGAACTGGGGTGAAAAAGATCCAATTGCTGAATTTGCAAAACAACTTCGTGGTACAAACGACAAAGAAAACTGGCGCTTGGCTAAGAAATTAGATCCGAAAGTTCGTATCTTTGCTCCTGTAATTGTTCGTGGACAAGAATCTGAAGGTGTTCACTTGTGGGAATTTGGTAAAGAAATTTACGAAGCGTTCTTGCAAATGGCAGCTGATGAAGAAGTAGGTGACTTCACAGACATCATGACTGGCCGTGACATTAAATTGGTTACTGTAGGTCCTGAATCAACAGGTACTGTGTACAACAAAACCACTATTCAACCTTCAATGAAAACATCTCCACTATCTGAAGATGATAAAGAATTGGAATTGTGGTTGGAGGAACAGGTTAATCCAAAAGAGATGTATAAACCACTTCCATTTGACGACATCAAAGCAGCACTTCAAGAATGGTTGAACCCTGAAGAAGCAGCTGAGGAAGAATTCCCATCAGATGGTCTATTAGTTGTAGAGGAAAAACCACAAACCAATTACAGCCTATCAGCTAAACCAGCGGCTAAAAAATCCAAATCAGATCAATTCGATGAGTTGTTTGAAGAGGATGATGACATGCCATTTTAATTTGAATTAAGGTTATGGCTAAAGGAAGAAAATCGCTAACAGAGGCGGCGGACAGAGAACTGAAAACCGCCTTTAGTTTAGACAAATTTAAGGCAAATAAGGGTTTAGCGTCAAACGTTAAGTTCAAGGAGCAAAGATGGATTCCATTTTCTCCGGCTTTGCAAGAAGCACTATCTATTCCTGGTATTCCTATGGGTCACAACTCAATGGTTCGAGGAAAATCAAATACAGGGAAATCTACTATGACCATTGAGGTAGCAGTCAATGCTCAAAAAATGGGAGTACTACCTGTACTGATTATCACTGAAATGAAACATGATTGGAACCACTGGAGAACCATGGGTTTTGAGATGGAAGATGTAGTTGATGAGGAAACAGGTGAAATTATCGATCAAACTGGATTCTTTATTTATCGAGATAGAAGCTCATTAAATTCAATTGAAGATATTGCAGCGTTCATTATCGATTTATTAACTGAACAGAAGAAAGGTAATTTACCATACGACTTGTTATTCATCTGGGATTCAGTTGGTTCAATCCCTTGCCAAATGTCTATTGAACAAGGTAAAAACAACCCAATGTGGAACGCAGGAGCCATTGCAACTCAATTCGGGAACTTTATTAATCAACAGATTGTAATGTCTCGTAAGGAAAGCTCAAAATACACGAATACTCTGTTTATTGTGAACAAAGTAGGTGTTGCTCCTGCTCTAACCCCAATGTCACAACCTAGAATGACAAACAAAGGTGGAGATACGTTCTACTATGATGTTTCACTTTGTTTAACATTTGGAAATGTTACAAACGCTGGTACTTCTAAACTTAACGCTGTTAAAGACAAGAAGAAAGTTGAGTTTGCATTACGTACAAAAATTGCTTGTGATAAAAACCACATCAATGGAATCACTACAATGGGTACTATTGTTTCTACAGTACACGGGTTCATTAAAGATGATCCGAATGCTATCAAGAAATACAAAGATGCACACACTGGCGAATGGGCTGACATTTTAGGCCAAGGTACTTATACAGTACAAGAAGACAACAGTGAATGGGACGAAAAAGCACCAACACCTGATTTATTTGAAAACGAAGATTAATATGAAAAAAGACCTCTTAAACCTCTTAGACAACATACAAGAACACGGGGACGAAACCCCACAATCGGAGCGCTACTTGCTTATCGATGGACTCAATCTTTTCTTTAGAAATTTTAGTGCAATTAACGCCGTCAACTCAAACGGAGTCCATATTGGAGGTTTAGGAGGATTTTTTCGATCTTTGGGAGCTTTAATTCGCACTATCCAACCTACACAAGTTTATGTGGTGTTTGATGGTGTGGGTTCCTCCAATAACAGGAAAAACATCATTCCCGAATACAAATCAAATCGAAATGTATCTCGAGTAACTAAACATGAATTGTTTGATAATTTGGAAGAAGAAGATGACTCCAAAGTAGATCAAATCGTTCGCATCATCCAATACTTGAAAACGTTACCTGTTAAAACAGTTTCGTTACCTAGAGTAGAAGCAGATGATATCATCGCATACTTAAGTAGTACTTTGCTTACAAAACCTGAAGACAGAGCATTCATAGTATCCAGCGATAAAGATTATTTACAGTTGGTAAGCGAGCAAGTAATTGTTTATCGTCCAATTGAAAAAGAATACTATACTACAGATACTGTAAAAGAGAAATTCAATGTAACACCACACAACTTCCTATTGTATAAATTATTAATGGGTGATAGTTCTGATGGAGTAACAGGTATCAAAGGATTAGGGGCTAAAGGATTATTCAAGAAATTCCCCGAAATAGCAACACAAGATCTATCATTTGATGATTTGATTGACATTGCTGAAGCAAAATTAAAAGAACACGTAGTGTATGCAAGAGTACTACACGATGTGCCTTTACTAGAAGACAAATACAGGGTAATGGATTTATCTAATCCAATGATGGATGATAAAGATAAGATGTTTATAGACAAGTTTGTTGAAGAAACACATCTCCAATTTTTACCTAACACATTCGTTGAAATGTGTAATGAGGATCAACTTGGAAACTTAATTCGAAATACTGAATTCTGGGTACAAGATATTTTCAAAGAATTGTTGGAAAACCAACAATAAGTTATTATGTTGAAGAAAAATAAGAGTTATATTTAAACAACAAGAACAATGAAAATAAAAATAACAATTAGACAAAGAATAAAGGCATTTTTTATGTTGATAAAAAGCAAAAGTACTTTAGCGTATGTTATTGATTTAGAAGAACGATGTAAAAAAGCCAATTTTGCACCATTTAGTTTAAGAGTACCGCAAGAAGGTGAATATTTTGCTTGGAATAAAGAAACAATACAAAATGCTGAAAATTGGCTCAAAACAAAAATTAAATCAATCTAGTTTATATAAGGTGAAAAATCCATTAAATAATAACTTTAAACAACAAGAACAATGAAACCTTTAAATCAGAATAAGATGGAGAAGCCAAAGCAATTAATTGAAGTAAACTTAGATGAATTAAAAAAGATTTGTCAAGAGTATGTTGACTTTGTTGATAGTGATGATGAATACTATGAGGACAACAATTATGACCAATACATTTTTGAAAGAGCGATGGTGGCTTTATACGGGAAAGATGTATTTAATTGGATTAACGAACGTAGAGATTAAACTTTAAATAATGAAAGTAAGTGAGTTAAGAATTGGAAACTTATTGAGAGATAAAGTAACCAAAACCGAATTAAGAGTAACCAAATTAACAGAGCAAGATATTGTTACCTATGTTATTGACAGGTCAATGTTTCCCTTACAAGATGGTTGGGGAATTGAACCAATCCCACTAACCGAAGAACGGTTGTTAAAGTTTGGGTTTGAAGATGACAGAGATAATCTAATGATACTTAGAAAAGGTGTTTTTGAGTTCTATTTCGATAAAGTTGATAAAGATGGTATTAGTCTTTATGAAAAATGGGATGGTAATTTTTTATGTAATGTTGAATATGTTCATGAATTTCAAAACCTACACTTTGCATTAACAGGAGAAGAACTTAAACAACAAGAACAATAAAAACATGACATTTCCAATTGTTGTTAATATGTATAATAAAACAACATATGGTGATTTATTTAACAACTCATGTTATAACTGGAAAAAAATATATTGGAAAGGATGTATCAAATAGTCCTAGTTATTTTGGAAGTGGAGCTGAAATTAAACAGATAATTAAAACAGAAGGTAAAAGTAATTTAGTTAAAACTATACTTGAACATTGTGATTGTAAAGAAGATTTAGCTAAACGAGAAGAATTTTGGTTGCAAAAGTTTGATGCCGAAAACAATCCATTGTTTATGAACAGAACAAACAAAGCTTTTGGAAATAGTGGACTTTCGGATGAAACAAAATTAAAGATTAAAATATCTAGTTTAGGTAAACCAAAATCTACCGAAGCAAGAAATAATATGAGTAAAGGAAGAACAGGTAAAACTAGAAACCAAACAAAAGTTAGATCAGATAAGGGAAAACCAAGAGGAATTAGCCCATGGGTTTCAGAAAGTCTTAAAACTAGAAATAGAGAATCTACCTTTAAACCAGTTATACAATATGATCTAGAAGGTAATATTGTTAGAGAATACAAATCTGCCCAAGAAGCAAAAGATATTACAAATTTAAAAATCCAGAATGCTCTTTTAGGAACTACTAAAACTTCTGGAGGTTATATTTGGAAATACAAAGAATAAATATTATATTTACATTAAATAAAAGTTATTAACAATTTAAAAAATAAAAGTTTTGACCCTCTCTTCAATTGACGAATACGGACCATCGTTCCAGATGAAAGTAATATCTTCTTTATTAACACATAAAGAATTTTTGCAAAACATAAACGACGTACTAAGTGATGAATACTTTAGTAATCCGGCTCACAAATGGGTAATTAATCAAATCATTCAATACTACGAAAAGTATCATACAACAATTTCCATGGATATCTTAAAGGTTGAAATGAAGAAATTGGATAATGAAGTGCTTAAAGTATCCGTTAAAGAGCAATTGCGTGAAGCATATAAAGCCGATATTGAAGATTTAGAATATGTTCAACTTGAGTTTTCGACGTTTTGTAAAAACCAACAGTTAAAAAAAGCATTATTGAATAGTGTAGATTTGTTAAAAGCTGGAGATTATGACTCAATCAAATACATGATTGAATCAGCAATGAAAGCAGGACAAGATAAAAACATTGGTCACGAATATAAAAAAGATACTGAATCACGTTACCGTGAAGATCATAGATCAATTGTACCAACACCATGGGATCAAATCAATGAGTTAATTCAAGGTGGATTAGGTAATGGAGATTTAGGATTAATTTTTGGTAATCCTGGAGGAGGTAAGTCATGGACTTTAGTTGCATTAGGTGGACATGCTGTTAAAATGGGTTACAATGTTATTCACTATACTTTAGAGTTAAGTGAAGCATATACTGGAAGACGATATGATGCTTTCTTTACAGGCACACCAGTAGACCAATTAGAAAAACATAAAGCAGAAGTAGAAGCTCTGACATCCGAATTACCAGGAGAATTGATTATTCGTGAATATCCAATGGGAAAAACTACAATAAATACAATAGAATCCCACATTAAAAAGGTAATTGATTTAGGAATCCAACCAGATCTTATCTTGATAGATTACATTGATTTACTTTCAACAAGAAAAAGAAATGTTGACCGTAAGGGAGAGATTGATGATATTTATACAAGCACGAAAGGATTAGCTCGCGAATTAAATATACCAATTTGGTCGGTTTCGCAAGTAAATCGCGCAGGAGCCAAAGATGATATTATTGAAGGCGATAAAGCCGCGGGATCATACGATAAAATGATGATTACCGACTTATCGCTCTCATTATCAAGAAAGAAAGAAGATAAAGTTAACGGAACCGGAAGGCTCCATATTATGAAAAATAGATATGGAATGGATGGTTTGACTTTTCAAGTAGATGTTAATACATCAAATGGTCACATTGCAATTGGAGACCATTACGATGAAGAAGCAGATACGGTTGCACCTAAAAAACAACAGTCGAATGACTTTGATAATTTAGATATAAAAATGTTAAGTAATAAATTTTTTGAATTAAACGCATGATCACAGAACTAAGACCCCATTACAAACCATTCGAATATCAAACAGCATTCGAATTTTACAAAGATCAACACCGTGCTCATTGGTTAGCAGATGAAGTCCCTTTATCTTCAGACTTGAATGACTGGAAACTTAAATTAAGCGAATCAGAAAAAAGCTTAATCGGTAATATCTTGAAATCGTTTGCTCAAACTGAGACGTATGTAAACGATTATTGGGCAACAAAGGTGGCGGTATGGTTCCCTAAACATGAAATCAAAGCTATGGCGTGTGCATTCGCTGATTTCGAATCGATACATGCTGAGGCTTATGCTCGTTTAAATGAAGAACTTGGATTAGATGATTTTCAAGCATTTATGGAAGATGAGGAAGCAAAAGCTAAAATTGATCGTCTAGTTGAATTACCTGGAAATACATTACGTGAGAAAGCACTTTCACTAGCTATATTTTCTGCGTTTACAGAAGGTGTAAATTTATTCTCTTCATTTGCAGTGTTGATGTCTTTCCAATTACGTAACTTGATGAAAGGTACAGGCCAAATTGTTGAATGGAGCGTACGCGATGAATCATTACACTCAAAAGCTGGATGTTGGTTATTCAGAACATTGATGGAAGAAAATCCCGAATTAGATAACCCAATGATGACAATTGATATTTACGAAGCATGTGAAATTTCAGTTGGATTAGAATTTGACTTTATTGACAAAGCATTTGAAATGGGTGAAATTGAAGGTTTGAACAAAAACCAATTGAAAAATTTCATCAAGGAACGCGCCAACCAAAAATTAATTGAACTAGGTTATAATCCTTTATACAACGACATCGATCCAAATTTATTAAAACAAATGGAATGGTTCGGACATTTAACAAGTGGTAAAACACACCAAGATTTCTTCGCAGGAAGAGTAACAGATTACTCTAAATCAACCGCAGATTGGTCAGACCTATGAAACTAGATAATTTAAAAAAAATAGTTAAAGAGGAACTTCAAAACCATTTTAAGAGTCATCCATATTCTCTTGAAGATGAAATGGTAATAACAAATGAAGTCATGCTTGGAGAACTTCTTAATCCTGACAATTCATATTCATATAGTAAAGAAGGTAATGGGATATGGTCGTATAGAGATATGAACGACATTAAATTTATAGTGAGATTAACCTACCAACCAACATCAAACCCATACCTGGAATTTAAAACAGGATGGACAAACCCAGAAGGTAAAATTCAATATGAACCCTCTATTCCTCCAATTTCCCCAAATTCATCTGCTATTGATTGGGATAAGCGTTCAGATACAGTAGCAAAGATTTATAGAGATGAAATATTACCATTTTTTAAACAACAAACTTTAACAGATATAATGGTTATTAAACCTATATCTTCAAGCAGAATGAAATTTGCTGAACGTTTAGTTAAAAAATTTACCCCCGAAGATTTTACAACGGAATTTAAAGACAAAGAAATAACAATAAACAAATGAGCAAATTAAACGTAGACACAAGTAATTGGGTCAAAGGAAAGAACTTTCCAAATTGGATGGACGAAATTGGTACTTCTATCATATCACAAGGTTACCTTTTACCACATGAAGATGTATTTAAAGCATTCCATAGAGTATCAAAAGCTGCATCTCGTAGACTAAAACGTAAAGATCTCCAACCGTTCTTTTATGAAGCAATGGAAAAAAATTGGTTGTGTCTTGCTTCCCCTGTACTTTCAAATTTAGGTACTGAACGTGGTATGCCTATCTCATGTTTTGGAATTGATACAGACGATTCAATTGAAGGAATTGCATTAGCAAATTCTGAATTGATGCGCTTATCTTCTCAAGGTGGTGGTGTAGGTATTGGTTTATCTCGAATCAGAGGTAGAGGTAAAGAAATATCAGGTAATGGAACATCTGAAGGTGTAGTTCCATGGGCTAAAATTTATGATTCAACCATCTTAGCAACTAATCAAGGTTCAGTTAGACGTGGAGCAGCTTCAGTCAATTTACATATCAATCACCCCGATATTGAAGAATTTTTAATGATTCGTCGACCAAAAGGAGATGTTAACCGCCAATGTCTTAACCTGCACCAATGTGTAGTAATTGATGATGATTTCATGAACAAGTTAGAGGATAAAGAACCACGCGCTTTAAGATTGTGGGGAGAAATCCTTAAAACACGTTTGGAAACAGGTGAACCTTATATCATGTTTGAAGATAATGTGAACAACAACAACCCTCAAGCATATAAAAACAATAATTTGCATGTTTCGATGACAAACATTTGTTCTGAGATTTCACTTTATACAGATCCATTACATTCATTTATTTGTTGTTTATCTTCATTGAATTTGGCACGTTGGGATGAATGGAAAGACTACAAATTCGAAAATGGTATGACTTTACCTGAATTATCATGTTGGTTCCTAGAAGGTGTATTACAAGAATTCATCGACAGAGCTAAAAATGTTAAGTTCATGGAAAACACTTACCGTTCAGCTATTAAAGGTAGAGCAATTGGTATTGGTGTTTTAGGATGGCATACATTCTTACAAGAAAAAGGTATCCCATTTGCAGGTTTGCAGGCAAATTCTTACACTCGAATGATGTCTCAATTCATTGAAGAAGGAGCATTAAAAGCATCTCGTGATCAAGCAATTGAATATGGAGAACCAGAATGGTGTAAAGGTACAGGTTTGAGACACTCACATCACTTAGCAATTGCACCAACAGTATCAAATGCTAATATTTCAGGTGGTGTTTCCCCTTCAATTGAACCAATTCCCGCAAACGTGTTTAACTTAAAAACAGCTAAAGGTACATTTATTAAGAAAAACCCAACATTGGAGCGTTTACTTGAATCTAAAGGATATAATATCGATAGTATTTGGGAACAAATCGCTAAAGATAAAGGTTCGGTAATGGGATTGCCTGATCATATTTTGTCGGATGAGGAAAAGCAAGTGTTCTTGACATTCAAAGAAATCAATCCATATGAAATCGTTCGCCAAAATGGTATCCGTCAAAAACATATTGACCAAGCTATTTCATTGAACTTAACATTCGATCCATCTGATTCACCAAAATATATTAGTGAAGTGCATAAACTAGCATGGAGAGAAGGCATCAAAACCCTATACTATATGCGCTCAGAAAGTATATTAAGAGGAGATAATCTTCAACGTACTGCTGATTGTGTTTCATGTGAGGGATAAGTGGGTCTTTATAAAATGAAATGGGGGGTAAGTTAAATCTTACCCCCTTTTTTTATATGTATAATAAAAAGAAAACTATGTTACCATTAATCGCAGACACAACATCAACATCCACAGATTTTGGAGTATTTGCTCAACTTGCAGACTACGGTCCATTAGGTCTAGCCGTTTTAGCTTTAGGCTATGTGGCTTGGATTTTTATCAAACGCCATTTAGCTGAAAAGGATCGTCTCCAAGCAGAATTAGAAAAGAAAACAACAACCAAACGTAAACCTAGAAAATAATGTCATTCGGACCATTTGAAGTATTAACACAGTATGGAGTTTTAGGATTTGCAGTCCTTGGCTTGGGTTATCTTTGTTGGATATTTCTAAACAGGTTGATGAAAAGTGAAGAAGATCTACGCTCAAGAGTAGAAGAACTAGAAGGTGAGTATCGTGAAGACCTAGAGAAAAAACTAGAAGAAAGCACTGAAAGCTCTAAAAGCTTAAAAGAGACAGTACTAGCATTGTTTGGTAGTAAGAAAAGATAACTATGAAGAAAAAGTTACTCATAGTAGGAGCCTCGTTTATAGCCTTAGTTCTACTTGATATTTTCTCTAGTGGTCATGGACACGTAGTAGTAGTTGAAGATAATATCCATTTAAATGGAGAAAACAAACAACTAACTCAATCAAACCAAAAGCTAACAAGTAGCGTAAAGCAATTAAAAACAGCAAATAAAGAATTAGTAGAAGAAAAAGCAAACCTGGAAGAGATGGTTTCTGAAGTTATAGGTGACTTAGATAGTACAAAATCAGTTGTAAAGCAAATCAAAAAAGAATTGAAAGATGAAAAAACTGTTAATAGTATTAATAATGGTCGCGAATTTGAGTTTCAGCCAATCAAGCTACCCGATTCAGAAGGTAATTGATGGTGATACTTTTGTTATTTTAACTAAGGGTCAAGCTGATACTATTAATTCCATTTTTGAAAGTCAAAAGAAAAAGATTGCTGACGCTAGAATTCAATTAGCCTATAAAGATTCGGTACTTAAAAGAAGAGATTCTTTACTTAGAACTGGTTCTATCTCTGTATGGCAATACAAATCCCTAGAAGAAGAATATATCAACACTTTAATGTTTCTAGATTATGTTGAAAACTGGATCTATGATAGAGCAAAAGAAGGTGCTTGGTTATACTATTCACCAGACAGTATGTGGATAGAAGCAGTAGATTTATCTCCTTATTCTTTAAGAAAAGACGATTTAACCGGAGATTTATTCTTCTTTAGAAGAGAAGACATCACACTCCCCGAAGAAAATAAAAAGAAAAAAGATACTCCCAAACGAGGTTGGGAAAAAGAGGTTATATTAACTAATAGACCAAAAATACAAAAATTATGAGAAATTTCTTTAAACAATTGTTTGACGACAATAACACAATCAACGAAAAAGCAGTAGTTGGTTTCATCGCATTTTCTATGCTAGTAATAGCTTTAGTAGTAGACTTAGCTACCGGAGCCTATGGTAAGCCATTATTAATCAACAAATTCATTTTTGATGGTTTTATGGTAATCGTTTTAGGTTCATTTGGTATTGCATCAGTTGATAAGTGGATTAATAAAAAAGATAAAAAATAATGAGTTTAAAAAGTTTACAAGAAAGAGCAGGAGTAGCCGCAGACGGTGCTTTTGGTCCTGGTACAATGAAAGCAGCAATGGAATTGCTTAAGTTAACTCCAATCCGTGCAGCACATTTCTTTGCACAAACATCACACGAAACAGGTGGTTTTAAAGCATTCAGCGAAAACCTAAACTATTCAGCACAAGGTTTGCAAGGTATCTTTGGAAAATATTTCCCTGGTACATTAGAAGAATCTTATGCTCGCCAACCTGAAAAAATTGCTAACCGTGTCTATGCAGATCGTATGGGTAACGGAAACGAAGCTTCAGGCGATGGTTGGAAATTTAGAGGTCGTGGTGCATTGCAATTAACTGGTAAATCAAATTACGAGGCGTTTGCAAAGTATTTAGGAAACAATGAAGTACTAGAAAATCCTGATTTAGTAGCAACAAAATATTCTTTTGAATCAGCAATGTTCTTCTTTGAAAGAAACAAATTGTGGGCAATCTGTGACAAAGGAATCAATGATGCTGCTATTTTAGAATTAACAAAACGTATTAACGGAGGTACACATGGTTTAGAAGACCGTAAAGCAAAAACATACAAATATTATCAATTCGTTAAATAAATAAAATATGCAATTAAGTGAACATTTATCTTTAGCAGAAGTAACACGTAGTGAAACTGCAAAACGCAAAGGGGTTTCAAACATGCCAACAGAAGCCCATATTGCTAACTTCAAGCTATTGGCCGAAAACGTTTTCGAACCAATCCGTAACCATTTTGGCAAACCAATCCATATTTCTTCAGGTTACCGCTCAGCTGCTTTGAATAAAGCAATTGGTGGTGCTGCTGGTTCACAACACTGTTCAGGTGAAGCAATCGACATCGATATGGATGGACATGCTGGTGGTGTTACCAACAAAATGGTATTTGATTTTATCAAAGAAAACCTAAATTTTGATCAATTAATCTGGGAATTCGGAACAGATACTAACCCAGATTGGGTACACGTGTCTTACGAGTCAACAGGTAAACAAAGAAAACAAATTTTAAAAGCGGTTAAAAAAGGTGGTGCTACATCTTACGTACCATACAAATAATTATTTCTCTAGAAATGATTGGAGCCCCATTTAGGGGCTCTTTTTTTCCTTACGTACTCCCAATATTTATAGTACGACATGCAGAATTTTAAGAAAGATCAACAAATCCCTTTAGTACAAGTTACTGACCCAAGTACGGGTCAAACGTACTATGCACCTCAAAATGTTGTTTATGATGAAAAAAACAACAATGGTTCACAATATTTACGAAATGTTATAGTAGATCAAGCAGTATCTGCATCTTATTTTAGTGGAAGTATTACAAATGCTGTTAGCGCTACTTCTGCTTCATATGCCGCTACTGCATCTTATGTACTTGGAAGTATAGCAAGCGCTTCATTTGCCATTAGTGCATCCTATGCCCAAACAGCTTCCTATGCCCAAAATATAATCATTTCAGGATCTATAACCAATGTAGACTATATAGATTTTAATACTGGCTCAGCCACTCCAGCTTGGAAATCTGGTCGAGTATTTTGGGACAATACAGATGGGGCTTTAGCAGTATATAATGCTGAAGCAGATATTACTTTACAAGTAGGACAGGAAAACTGGACTCGTGTGTCAAATAGAACAGGAGCTACTATATTAAATGGTACTGTTGTTAGGTTGAAAGGAGCACATGGAGATGTACCTGAAGTAGAACTTGCCCAATCTGTTCAGATATCTGGAAGTGTAAATATACAAAACCAAATTTTAGGTGTTGCAACACACGATATTGAAGATAATTCTAAAGGATATATTACCACACAAGGTTTAGTACGAGGATTAAATACTAATGCTTTTAGCGATGGTGATACTTTATTTGTAGGAACTGGTTCTGCTGGTAGTTTGCAAAATACACCCCCACGTGCACCTTTTGAAATTATTCCTGTTGGTGTTTGTGTAAAAGCAAGTCCTGGAACAAGTGGAATTATTTATGTTGCTGTTCAAGAACCAATTGACTTTAGTGATTTAAGTTCTGTCTTAGCTGGCACATATAGCTATGGAGATTTATGGACATATGTAAGATCAGGATCAGTAGGAGTATGGACCCATACAAACCAACTTTCAGGCTCATATGCTATAACAGGTAGTTTACGAGCAACTTCATTTACAGGTTCATTTAGTGGTTCATTTACAGGTTCACTTTTAGGAACCTCTTCATTTGCAAGAACTTCATCATTTATTAATCCATTAACCCAAAGTGTAGCAATTACAGGTAGTTTAACTGTTACTGGTAATAATACAACAACAGGCATAACAACTTTAGGTAATGGAACATTTACAAAAGCTGGGTTTAATGTTGGGGATGTTCTCATAGATAATAATAGTACAGATACCCCAGGTGTCTTGTTTTATTATGCAAATAATTCAAACTATGGTATTGATAGTTGGAACGGATCATTTGATGTCCTAAGTGGCCAACAAATTCGCATCACAAATAAATTGAATGAAACTGGTGGTGCGGTAAAGATGGCTATGGATACCACAGGTAATGTAGTATTTACCGGATTTGTAAAAGCAAATGCATGGAGAGCAGGTCAAGTAATTAATGACATTATATTAAGTAATACTGAGGTAACTATTAGTGCAACAACTATTGCAACTAGTACCACCGATACAGATTTTTTAACCTATAACTACACCCCATTAAGTTCTACAAGTTATTTAGTTATACATTATCATTTAGCTTCCTATGATTATACTGGAGGAACAGGTAATGATTCATATTTTTCTAGGATAAAAGTTGAGTCATCCGAAATTACATATGCATATCAAAGTACAGTAAACGGTTTCCGTACAGGTGTATTATTTCCATTAATGGGTAGATACACTAATTCTAGTACATCTGCTAAAAGAATAGCTGTAGCAGCACGACGAGATTCTGCTGATGATAGTATAACAATTGTAAATTCATCTACTTCAATGTGGTTAAGAATTACTGAAATAGCAAGGTAAAAATACTTGGCTCCCTAAGGGAGCCTTTGTACATTTAGCGAAAATAAAGGTTATGCACGAGTTCATCAAAGAAAGTAGTATTCGCCACAGCAAAGAAATGGTTTTGAGCCATATCAAAAAGCTCCAACCACTCAACTACAACAAGTTTATGTGGTGGAGAACCCACACAGACAAAGTTGTTCCATTAGGCAAACGTGCTTTGCTCAAGGACCGTATTCTAAACGGTGATTTCAACCCATCTTCATATTTTTGGCAAGCACAACTTGCGCTTTACACCGCAAAAGACAAGCTTGACTTGTCCAAACACGATACTCGCTATCAACTTGAGTTGATCGCAGTTGACATTCAACGTTACAAAAAGTTGATGGAAGACTTTGAGAAAGAAGAAACAAATCGCATGCTTGCCCTATATGAGGCATTTACCTCTGAATACAAAATTTCTAGAGAAGAACTAGAGGAAAAATTCCTCAAATTCAACGGTACTATTTTAGAGTTCTATAACTATGCAGAAGAATTCCTCTATAAACTCCCAGCAAGTGTTCGAAAAGATAACCGTGGACGCCCTAAAAAAGTACTTAATCAACCTCTTCCAAGAGTTTTACAAGTAAAACGTGGAAGACCTAAAAAGAATAATTAATATGTGGTACAAATTTAACAGATGGTTTGAATTGAACCTAGGTTGGTTCTTTATCAACAATAGAAAACAAGCCGCTTGGACAAGATACTTAAAGAAAAAATATGGAAACAAAACAAAATAACGAGGGGGACTATCCCAAACCAGGAGAAACATGGCAACACTACAAAGGGGGCCTTTATGAAATCGTAGCAATGTGTAATCATACAGATACAAATGAAGCACTTGTAATATACAAATCACTTTCATTTGGAGGATTTCATGCTCGTCCGTATAGTGAATGGCACGATAAATTATGGATGGAAAATTATCAAGTAAACCGTTTTAGAAAATTATAGTTATGAAAATTAGATTTTATTTACACAACACCCTAGAAGGTGATTTTACTCAAATGGCTATTTTGCCTGCACTGTACGTAACACATAACAAAATTACTAAAAACATCAGATTGCTTTGTTTAAGCGCTAATGTGTTGTTTTGGGATTTTGGTTTCACTGTAGAATGGTTAAAATGAACAATATAGAACTTTCCTTTACTGACTATTAAAAAAGTTAGCCCTTTTATATATTTATAATAAAATATATGATAGGAATATATAAAATTACAAATCCAAAAGGCAAAGTTTATATTGGACAGAGTATCAATATTGAACGAAGATTCAAAGAATATAAAAGACTCGCTAAACGTTCAGCTGGAAGGAAAATTTTAAATTCATTAAAAGGGCATGGTGTAGAAAACCATACGTTTGAAGTCATTGAAGAATGCTTAAAAGAACAATTACATGAAAGAGAATACCATTGGAAAAAACATTACACCTCAGTAGAGAATGGTTTAAATTGTGATTATTTTGACAATAGTGGAGGGCCTAGAAGTGAAGAAACAAAACAAAAAATTTCTGAAGGAGCCAAAGGCAAAAAACGCTCTGAAGAAACAAAACAAAAACTTAGAAAACCCAAAACAGAACAGCATAAACAAAATATAAGTAAAGCAAAACAAAATATCTCTGAAGAAACTAAACGTAAAATATCTGAAGGGAAAAAAGGGAAAACACCTAATAGAGATTATAAAATGTGGGCTAAACAACAACAAAAACCCATTTTACAATATGATTTAGAAGGTAATTTTATTAGAGAATGGGAAGGTACAAAAGTAGCAGCTGTATATCTTGGATGTGACCCAACTACCATAACAGCTAATTTAAGAGGAATAACAAAAAAAGGATACGGTTATATATGGAAAAGAAAAACAATTTAGATCCCCAATACAATAGATTATTAGAGGATATTTTAGAAAACGGAACCAAAAAACAAACTCGAAATGGAGAAACCCTTTCAGTATTTGGAAGACAGATTCGACATGATATGTCAGATGGTTTCCCACTTTTAACATGTAAAAAAATGCCATTTAAAACAATCGTAACTGAATTGTTATGGTTTTTACGTGGTGATACAAACATCAAATATTTGGTTGACAACAATTGTCATATCTGGGATGGAGACGCTTTCAAAAACTTTATGGAGAATAGTGAAGGTGACCCTGATTTAATTTGGAATCAGGAACAGTTCATCGAGATGATTAAAACAGATGATGAGTTTGCTAAGAAGTGGGGTGAGTTAGGACCAATTTATGGTAGACAATGGAGGAATTGGAAAGCATATCGTTCTTTTAGAATAGAAGAAGGTGGTGGAGATTATTCAATTGAATATAGAACATCGGCTATAGACCAAATTATAAACCTAGTCAATGACCTTAAAACAAATCCAGACTCAAGACGATTAATGGTTAATGCTTGGAATGTTGGTGAACTAGACCAAATGGTATTACCTCCTTGCCACTTTTCATTTCAAGTTTATACGCGAGAGTTGAGTTTAGATGAAAGGTTAGATTTGATGAGAAAAAGAACTAGAGATGGAACTGTTGATTATGACAACAGACATCATGGGTTTTTAGATTTTCACAACATTCCAAAACGAGCAATCTCCCTTATGTGGAATCAACGTTCAGTAGATACATTCTTAGGTTTACCATTCAATATCGCTTCTTATGCTTTGTTACTTAAAATTATTGCCAAAGAAGTAAATATGGTTCCTGACCAATTGATTGGAAACTTAGGTGATGTACACCTATACTCAAACCATATTGAACAAGCAAAAGAGCAATTAACACGACAACCATTTCAATTACCTGAACTTTGGTGTTTAGATGAATATCATTACTTAACAGATGAAGAATTGGTTGGTCCAATTCCATTTAATGAGAAAATAGAAGAATTTAGACCCGACTTTTTTACAATGCACAATTACGAAGCACACCCACATATTAAAGCCCCTTTAAGTAACTAATGGAACTACTAAACACACACCCAATTAAAAAATCCGACCTTGGTTTCCACGGTAACCTATTTGGAGGTAAACTATTAAGTTGGATAGACGCTTCAGCTGCAGGATATTCAATGCAACTTTGTGATACTCCAAGAATGGTAACAGTATCAATTGACCAGTGCAACTTTGAAAAACCAGCTAAAGAATCTCAATTATTGAAAATTTATGGACGTCCACTTAGAGTTGGAAACAGTTCAATGACTCTTTATATGGAGGCAAGAGCACATAACGTTTACACTGGAAAACAAGACTTGATATTGAAAACAAACATTACATTTGTTCAAATTGATGAAGGTGGAAATGCTATCCCTTTAGGTGAGAAAGCCAAAACACGAATTTCAGATATTCTAAAAAAAGGCTTGGAACCTGTAAAATAATTTAGTATATTTAAGGTATAAAAATAAGAGTTATGACATTTAGAAAAAAAACAAAAACCCGTTTCAAGTCATTTTTAAGACGTATGGGTTTGCTTTGTAAAAAGCCAATTGAACCTTCAAAACGTATCCGCATTTCCAAAACACTTTGGCCCGACGGTACAGTTACTGATCATGAACGACTAGACAAACAACCATTGTTTGAAGGTAATACATTTGAAACCGAATTGCATTTGTGGAAAGAAATCCATCAAACCCCTAAGAAAAACAAGAAAAAATCAACCCCTAAAAAATAAAAGTTATGAAAATCGAACGCGAAAAAGTTATGAATTTATTGAAACCGGCTATGAATGTTGTTATTGTAGCAGCTGTTGGAACTCTTATGTTCCGTTTAGGAATGGCCTATCAAAAACATGAAGTAAAGGAAAAAGTCCAAGTAGAAAACCCATATGCACATGCTTATTCACCTGAGGAAATTTCAATTGCAGTCAATGAATCAAACGAATTGATCATGATTGAACGTGCAACTGGAGAATACATTGTATATTCAGATCAAATTGGCCAAACAATCTTTGGAATGTATGCCAACCGTATTCACCAAGAAGCAACGAATGCTGGTAAATAGTATTAAAATCGGTATTGTGGCGGGAGCAGTAATTGCTACCGCCCTTACTGTTACTGAACCGGAAGTGCAAACAACTCAAGAAGTGCGCATTCCAAACAGTATCGATCAAGGTTCACCACCATCGTTACAAATGTACAAGTACATTAAAGCATACGCTGATACATTTGATATTCCCGTGCAATATGCATTTGGAATAGCATATGCTGAAACAAGATATGGTGGGCCTTTCCATTGGAAATACAATCATGCTCAAACATCTTGTACAGGTGCTGAAGGCCCAATGCAAATTTTGCTTTCAACTGCACGTTACTTAAACAAAGATGGTGTTTCCCGCGAACGCTTACGCACAGATATCAAATATAACGTGAAAACCTCAATGTATTACTTGAGACGTTTATACAATCGCTACAGAAATTGGGCAATTGTATTTGGATGTTATAATACAGGTTATCCTAGAGTAAACGATTATGCAAGAAGAGTTGTAAACCATAAATTGAATTGGAGATGAAAACAGTAGTTTGTATAAATGATAGTAGACTACCTGAAGGTGCTCAAGTAGTTAAAGGTAGAGAATATACAGTAACAGATGAGTTTGTGAACAATTACGATCAACGAGTTTTTATCATTGAAGGTATCTCAAATGAAGGTACTACTAAAATGGGATTACGTTGGATTGGATATGATGCAAACAGATTTGCAGATTTAGATACAATAAAAGAAGAAATTTACGAACACGCATACGCAGAAACATGAAAAAAATAGCTATTAGTCACGAGGTACCATTTTGCCTCTTAGAAAAAAGTCGGGAATTCAATTCATATGATTATATGCTTCCCCACTTGATGGATGAAAATGAAGAATATCGCAATTTCTTCTATGAATCCAAAAAAATGGGCCGATATATTGTAATGGATAATTCACTCCATGAATTAGGTGAAGCATACAATACAGCACGTTTATTGCTTTGGATTGATGAAATCAAACCAGATGAATTCATTGTACCAGATGTCTGGGAAGATTATGCTGCTTCAATTCGAAACGCAAAACAATGGGCTAAAGTAGAACTACCTGAAGGAGTAACTAAAGTAGCAGTAGTACAAGCAAAATCAATGTATGAAGCTGGATTGTGTGTGCAAGCATATCGTGATTTTGGATATAAGAAAATAGCATTTTCATATGGTGCAGAATATTATCATTCAGAAATGTGCCCACACCCAAATAAAGATTTAGGTAAAGCAATTGGTCGTTATATGGTTTTATCAAATTTCCAAAACAATAAAACACTTTTACCAAACGATCGAGTCCATTTGCTCGGAACTGCATCTCCAATTGAATTTGGAATGTATAAAAATATGCCATTTATCGAATCAATTGATACTTCAAACCCAATTATGGCTGCAATTGGTGAAATGCCTTATACAAAAATGGGATTACATAAAAAACCATCTGCGAACATGAACAAATACCAAGATGTAAGTATTGATTTTATCAATGAAGATCTTATTGATTGGAATGTTACTATGTTTCGTGAAATAAATGGACTCTAATTTGGAGTCCATATTTTCTTTTAGTATATTTATACAAATAATAAGTTATGGACAATTTAGGAATGGGCGTTATGCTCGGTATTTTAGGAGGGAATGAAGAAACAGTAACTTCAATTAAGTCCTCATTAAATAAAACTATTGAAAAAGTAGAATTGGATGGAGACGATTTAGTAATCTCTTTTACTGATGATACTACATTAGTGATTTGGGATGGAGGTCAATCATGTTGCGAAAGCCGTTACATGACAACCGATGATGATCTTTCAGATTTTAGTGGTGCTACATTATTTGATATGGAACTCAAATCATCTGAATATAAAGATGATAATTGGAGTGTACATGAAACTCAATTTTTAGATGTAAAAACTTCTGAAGGAGTATTTACAATGGTAAACCATAATGAACACAACGGTTATTATGGAGGTTTTTGGATACAAGCAAAATTAAAATAAAGTTATGGAATATTTAAGTTTATATGATTACCTAGGCAAACCAGCAGGTAAAGAACTAGGTGGACAGGTTGCTCAAGCAGCTTACAACGGTGGTATTAAACCACAAGAACGTCAAATTTCAAATCCAAAATACACAGGTATAGTACATTTGTACCCTAAGGATTTCTTGGATTTCTATTTTAGAGAACCAACAGAAGAGGTTTTACCTGAAGGACATGATTGGACCGGAAATCTTGAAGATGATGAACTCCCTTTCTAAAGAAGAATTTGAAAAATATCGTGAGACTTGGAAGTCTGAATGGTATGATCATTGGAGACTCTTGGATATTGACTTTGAAACTTATATGTTAATGAAAGGGTTAACAAAACAAGAATTTAAAAATTTAAATTTAACAAATGAGTTGGGTTAGTATTAATGTAGATTTAGATGATATCTATGATGAAATGGATAGATATGATAAACAAAAAATGGCTGAATGGTTATTAGATGACGGTATTTTAGATGATCATCCAAATCATGAAATAAGAAAAGTCATTAGAGGCAATAATGAATCCCCAGGTGAAGAACAATATCGAAATGATTTAACTAAAATTTGGAATGGTTTTTATCAACTATCCAATGAAGATATTGAAATTATTAAAAATATAGCAAATAAATTGTGACTTTAACTGGAGGATATAATATGTATAACCAACAGATAAATACATAACCATGCCTTTAAAAGAATATATGAAAGAATATAGGAGAAAAAAAAATCCTAAAATTCTAGAAAAAGAAGAACTTGCTCGACAAGAAAAAAAACGTTGCACAAAATGCTCTGCTATTAAACCATTTAATTCATTTAGCCCCCAAAAAGCAGGATACATGGGTTTAAAAGCCCAATGTAGAGAATGCGACACCGAATACGATAAACAATTCCAATCCAAAACCAATGCTAGAGCTGAACGAGATAAAACAGATAAAGCTAAACAATATAGAAAAAAATATGTAGCTGAAAATTTAGATTGGTGGAGAAAATACGAAAGAGAATATAGATACAATCGTAGAAGAGAAGATATGTTTTTTAAAATCAAGGGAAATATGTCTGGAAGGTTATCTGATTTAATCAATAAAAGAAATTTATCCACTAATACTCTTGAACTTATAGGATGTGATAGGGAAACTTTCATATCCCACATTGAAAAACAATTTACTGAAGGAATGACCTGGGAAAATTATGGTTTGAAAGGATGGCATGTGGACCACATTATTCCATTATCTTCATTTGATTTAACTATAGAAGATGAAGTAAAAAAAGCTTGCCATTACACAAATCTCCAACCACTTTGGTGGCAAGATAATTTGGAAAAGGGCAATAAAGTTAGTATATTATAATAAAAGGTTTGAAGTTCCATAACCTACAAATACCGGAACAAAGTTTTAAAATTATAAAAAATATGAACAAACAAAAAGATCATGTAGTTGTATCCCTAAGTGGAGGCCTAGATTCAAGTACCCTTTTACTCAGATGCCTTTCAGAGTACAAAAGTGTTACTGCCATAAGTTTTGATTATGGGCAAAAACATAGAGTTGAACTTGAACGTGCTCAATCATTGGTAGATTATTTAAATGGTTGTTCTCAAAAAGCAGAACAAGATCAATTAGGTACAATTACAGTAACAGGAGAAAATTTTTCCCCTATCAATTACCGTCAAATCCAATTAAATGGACTAGTTGATCTATTAGACTCAGCTTTAGTAACAGGTGGAGATGATGTACCTGAAGGACACTATGCTGAAGAAAATATGAAAGCAACAGTTGTTCCAAACCGAAACAAAATATTTGCTTCAATTGTACAAGCAGTTGCACTCTCAGTAGCAAATAAAACAGGTGAACAATGTGATATTGCAATGGGTATTCATGCAGGTGACCATGCAATTTATCCAGATTGCAGACAAGAATTTAGAGATGCAGACGACCATGCATTTAGAATGGGTAACTGGGATGCAGAGCGAGTAGGTTATTTTACACCATATCTTGAAGGGGATAAATTCACAATTTTACAAGATGGAGAAGTATTATGTGGTGAATTAGGTTTAAACTTTAACGAAGTATATTCCCGCACAAACACCTCATATAAACCACTTTACCATGAAATCGCTTATGAAAACGAAGACGAAATCGTTGAGGTAAAAGGATGGTTCTCTGATTACAAATCAGCAAGTTCTGTAGAGCGAGTAGAGGCATTCATTAAACTAGGACGCCCTGACCCCGTACTTTATGCTGATGAATTTGGACCAGTAAGTTGGAATTATGTAGTGGCAGAAGTAAGCAAAGTATTAGCTAGCCATGCAGGATAAAAGCATCATAAACTGGGAACTACATCAAAAAGTTATGGCAAAGAAAAAAACAATTAAAGTTTGTACCGGGGTAGGATTGAATATGTTCTTCCCCGAGTACGTAACTATCGAATTATCAGATACAGATACTGAAATTAAAAAACCTAAAACATCAAAGAAAAATGGGTAGATATATTAGCACCAAACTATTTGAAAATTATTCAGTAGCACTTAGACAATGGAGAGCATCTCACTCACACTGTGAATTGCTACATGGTTATGCTTTGAAATTTAAAGTATGGTTTGCATCACACGAACCAATGGAAGAAAACCAATTAGATGACATGAACTGGATCGTTGATTACGGAGGGTTCAAAGATGCACCTAAAGGAAATGGTTTGAAATCTTGGATGAACTATATGTGGGACCATACCTTGTTGATCGAGAAGGACGATCCATACTTAGACTTTTTCGAATCGGCAGCGATGGAAGGTTTATGTGCACTTCGAGTAATGGACAAAATGGGCGCAGAATCATGTGCTAAATTGGTATTTGATAAGTTTAATGAAGTTTTAGCCAAAACAGATGCCGGAAGATGCAAAGTGATCAAAGTAGAGTGTTTTGAGAACGACAATAATTCTAGTATTTATGAAGGATAATATAGAGTTAGAAGATTTACAAAATAAAATTGTTAATCAAATAATTGAAGATACTGACAAAAAATTACAAGAGTTTTTTACTCCATACTTTCGTCAAGCAGGTATTAAAGGAGAAATAACCAAAGGTAAAATAAACTGGAGAGGAATTAAAATGAGAGTAAAACATGAATTTGGAAAATCTTCATATCAATTAAACCAAAGAGGTATTGATATATCCCCAGTATTTGAAATAGTTTACAATAAAGTTTTTAAATATGAACAATAGCTATTATACAACAACCACCACTTTTGGTGACATTAAATTCACTTACACAATAACAAAATGAAACAAATACTTTATTTCTCTGCACCGTGGTGTATGCCATGTAGAAACTTCAAACCAATTATGGAGCGAGTAGGACAGGATGTTCCTGTACAGTTTGTAAATGTAGACGAAAGTCCTCAACTAGCAGCTCAATACAATATTCGAAGCGTACCTACATTGGTATATTTAAAAGATGGACAAGAAGCAGACAAGTCAATCGGAGTTTTAACTGAAGCACAAGTAAAAGAAAAATGGAATCTACTCTAGGAAGAATTGAAGACTATAACAAAGTTTTACCAATTGTAGAATTGTATCGTTGCGTTCAAAGCGAGGGATCTCGTTTTGGACGTCCAACGATTGCAGTTCGTACAACAGGTTGTACTCACCGTTGCTATTTTGGTGAGGGTGGTTGGTGCGACAGCTGGTATACGAGCATCCACCCAGAAAAAGGTACGTTTACCTTTAATGACATCATCAAAATTTATGATGAAAATCCACACATCAAAGAAATGATGTTAACTGGAGGTTCACCTACAATGCATCCTAAATTAGTTAACGAATTAACGCATTTTGCAAATGAAAGAGATATTCTCATTACTATTGAAACCGAAGGTTCTCATTTCCTCGCTACTGACTATCCTATTGATCTTATTTCACTCAGTCCTAAGTTTGGTAATAGTGTTCCCGTTGTGGGAACTCAAACGCCTCAAGGAGCGATTGTGGACCAAAAAATGATCGACCAACACAACAAGTTTCGTTTAAAAATAGATACAATTAAACAAACTTTAGAATACCACATTGACTACCATTACAAACCAGTTTGGGATGGTACAGAAGAAAATTTACGTGATATTGAATCATTCCGATTGATATTAGGTATTCCAAAACACAAAACATTTATCATGCCAGCAGGCGATACACGTGAAGAACTCATTAAAATGTATCCAATCGTGTTTGAAATGTGTGCTGAAAAAGGTTATAATATGACAGGGCGTGACCACATTATAGCTTATGACACACGCCGCGAAGTTTAATTACAATACAAAACGAGGAGTATGATTTTATTTACATCTGAACAAATCCAAGATAAAGTAGCTGAAATGGCTCATGCTATTGATTTCAAACATACTGTAAACGATGATGTTGTAATGATTTGTGTGTTGAATGGTGGTTTTATGTTTTTTAGTGATTTAGTAAAAAATATGTCAACCGATGTTGAAATCGATTTCATCCGAGCTAAATCATATAATGGTCAAGATCAAGGTGTAGTTCACATTTCAAAAGATATTGAAACAAATATTGAAGGAAAACACGTATATGTAGTAGATGATTTCTATGATACTGGAAATACTTTAAATAGGATTTTAGAGCATTTAAATACTCAAAACCCTGAATCACTTAAGATGGTCACTTTACTAACCAGAGATGTTTCACCCCTACCAGAATATTACCACTATTATGGTTTTATGATTCAAGATGAATGGGTTTATGGGTATGGTCTTGATGATAATGGGTTAAAAAGAAATTTATCCTATATATGTGCTATTTAATGGTTTGTAGGGGTTTTTACATATGTATAACCAAACCCCACTACCCATGAGAAAATGTAATGCTTGTAAGATAGAAAAACCATTAGATGAATTTTTAAAAGATAAAACACGTTCTTTAGGTTATTCTTATAGATGTAAGATTTGTAGTTCCCAAATCCATAAAGAAAAATATTATGATAAATACCTTCCAACTCGTAGAGGCAAATATAATGAATACTATAAAGAACGTTATATTAACAAAACTGAGGAGGAAAAGGCAAAAGATAGGGAATATCAAAAAAATTGGGAAAAAGAAAATAAAGATAAAGTAGCAGGATATAAAAGAAAATATAGAAAGGAAAATCCTATTTTCAAGTTGAAAGAAAATATTAGAACTAGAATTTATTTAAGTCTTCAAGAAAAAAATAAAAGTATTTCAACTATTAAACTTTTAGGATGTTCTATTGAAGAATACAAGTTATATTTAGAAAAACAATTTGACGAAAATATGAATTGGGAAAATTATGGAACATATTGGGAAATAGACCATAAAAAAGAACTTTATAGATTTGATTTAAGTAATCCAATCCAACAAAAAGAAGCATTTCATTTTACAAATACTCAACCTTTATCTATAGAAGAAAATCGTAAAAAAAGATAATTAAACTTGGATACCCTAAGGGTTATCCGTACATTTATATAAAATAATAAGTTATATGTCAGAAAACAAACGTAGAAAAAACCACACTGATTTAGAGTGTGTTAAAACAGGTTTCGCGAATGGAGTTGCGCCTGGGTTCCCCCTTACCGAAGAACAAAAATGGGAAATGGTTGATAAAGCAGAAAAAGCGTATGGTGAGTTCCTTACAGCATTAGGTGTTGATTGGGAAAACGATCCAAACTCCGATAATACACCAAGACGTGTAGCTAAAGCTTATGTATTTGATTTATTTGCAGGTAGATATACAGCAATGTCAGATATTACATCATTTCCTTCAGATGGGTATAATGGTATCGTAATTGAGCGTAATATCCCATTAACTTCAATGTGTTCACACCACCACCAAACAATTGGAGGAGTAGTTCATATTGGTTATATTGTTGGAGATGAAGGTCGAGTAATTGGTTTATCCAAATTGAACCGAATTGTAGAACATTTTGGTCGTAGAGGAGCTATCCAAGAGCAATTAACAGCAGCTATTCACCAAGCAGTAGATAAAATTTGTGAGAAAAACAGAGGTGTAATTGTAACTGTAGTAGCAACCCACAACTGTGTATCTTGTAGAGGTGTTAAACACCAAGGTGCTTCAATGGTAACCACAAAAGCATCAGGTGTATTCATGGAAAATGGTAATGAAGCACGTAAAGAATTCTTTGATTCAATCAAAATTAACAACGGAGGACACCAGATATGAGCCCACTAGAACAAAAACAACAAGAATTAATTAGCTTGTTAGCCGGCCAAGCCGTAGATCTTTCAATGATGTCCAAAATTGAATTTGGAGATGATGTAGTTAAGGAATGGAGTCGATTAAATCAAGAAATTGCCTTGATAAAAGAAGGTTTCCACCCTCAAAAACTTACAGTGACTTTCCATGAACCTGAAGATTTAAAAAGAGACTATGTGCCATTTGTATCAGAAGTTGAGGAGTTTAATGCAATTATGGGGAAACCAAATAATTATACCCCGGTCATTCCCGATGAGAAGGAATGGATGTTTGTCTACAATTTCATTTTGGAAGAACTCGAGGAATATAAGCATGCTTGTGAAACAGGAGATATTGTTGAAGTGCTTGATGCTTTATGTGACATTACCTACGTCTCGCTTGGTAACGGCGCTATGCTACATGGTCTTAAGGATAAAGTATGGCCCGCATATCAAGAAGTACAAGCATCGAATCTTAGCAAAGCTTGCATTAGTGAAGAAGAGGCACAAGAAACCGTTAGAGTTCGCTCCGCAGAGCAAGAGGAACCGTGTCACTATGAACAGGTTGGTAAATATTTTATCGTCTATAGAACACGCGATCGCAAAGTCATGAAGAATATTAATTACTTCAGACCTAACCTTACCCAATTTTTAAACAAATAGTTATGAGAGAACCATTAGAAATTATTGCTGAATTTAGAAACGTTTTATATTGGTCACAACCAAATATGAAACATGATGAAATGTTAGCTCTTATTAATGAATTAGAAGCTTCATTAAATCCAATTGAAGAATCAATTATTGAAGAACCTGTTGAAGATATTAGTGAATCTATTTCAAACATTTTATCTCTTTTAGAAACGGGAGCGGTTGAAGAACCAACTGTAGAGGTGGTTGCACCTAAAAAACGAACAAAAAAAGTTTAATTAAAAAATAAAAGTTATGTACCAATCTGTTTTTTATAACAGGTTACCAGGAGAGGATCAGTACCATTACTATCTCAGGGACGATAAGAAAGGAATCCACAAATTCCAGTATTGGCCTACTCTATATAAGCTCGATGAAGAGGGAGAATTTGAAACACTATTCGGTGATAGATGTTCTCCCTTTCAGGGCAAATATGATAGAAAGGATCCTACAGTCTATGAAAAAGACATTGATCGTGAACTGGTAATCTTAAGAGATCTGTATTACAAAACAGATGAAATGCCCTCATATCACAATACAGTTTATCTGGATATTGAGATTGAAATTCTAGGAGCACTTACACCACAAACAATTAGAGAAGCTAATGCTGAAGTTACAGCAATTGCTTTGATCGATGTTTCTACCAAAGAAAAAATATGTTTTATCTTGGATAAAGCAGGTGCAATTGAAGATCTAAACCAAGATGGTAAAATAATTATATCTTGTCCTGATGAAAACACTTTGTTACGTAAGTTTTTATTGAAATGGGAACAAATGGATCCTACAATCGTTGCAGGATACAACAGTGATTTCTTCGATATTCCATATTTGTACTATAGAATACAAAAACGTTTAGGAGATGAAGTATATCGTTTATCCCCTGTAGGTAAAATTACAGAAACATTATCCCAACCAAACAACCCAATCAGAATTGGTTTAGTTAACAGTTTGGACTATATGTTATTGTTGAAAAAATATATCGCCAAAGAAGAACCATCATATAAGTTAGGTGATATTGGTTTGAAATATGCTAAGTTAGGTAAGATTGAATACAATGGTAGTTTAGATACTTTATTTAGAGAAGATCCAATCAAATTCATCGACTATAACATTCGAGATGTTGAAATTATTGAGGTGTTAGAGGAAAAATTGAAGTTCATTGAATTGACTATTTTGATCTCTCACTTATGTCATACACCATATGAATCCATTTACTATAACACAGCATTGAATGAGGGAGCGATTTTAACGTATTTAAAACGCAAGGGTATAATTGCACCCAATAAACCGACTACAACAAACCCATCGATTAGAGAGCTTGAACTCGGTGATCACGTTATACATCAACGTGGTACTCCAACAATTGAAGGTACTGTATATAGCTTTGAGAAAGATAACATTGTTGTAAAAACAATGGCAGGAAAATATATTAACCGTTACCCCAAAACGATTCGTAAAAAGGATAGTTACGCAGGTGGTTATTTACTTGATCCTATCCCTGGACTATATTCAGATGTATCCGATCTCGATTTTACCTCACTATATCCTTCAATTATCAAATCATTGAATTTGGGTGTTGAAACACTGGTAGGTAGAATTGTTACAAAAAACAATTACGAACAGTACAATTCACTTGAGCAGTTAAAGAAACTTGACCCCGAAGAAAAACTACACATACAAAAGCTAGTTAAATCTACTTATGCTCTAAAAGATGCTACAATAGCAGCAGGTGCCTTGATTCGTCTAATTGAAGACAATAATTGGACTATTTCAGCCAGTGGAGCGTTCTATAGAACAGATCAAAAGAGTATTGCTTGTGAGGTACTAGAGGATTGGTTTGATAAACGAGAGCACTATAGAGCACTTAAGAAAACCGCAGGTAAAGCGGAAGATTGGGCCAATTACAAACTATATGACTTGTACCAAATGGCATTCAAGATCCTCCAAAACGCATTATACGGTACGTATGCAATTAATTCATGGCGTTTTACAGATGGATTCAAAATATGTTCTGCTGCCATTACAAATAGTGGACAACGTTTAACTAAAGAATCCATTGCATTCGTAAACGATTACATTTCAGAACAATTAGATATTGATCCTAGAACATTTGTAATTGCCTCTGATACCGATTCACTTTATATGGAGTTAACTGACCTATTAAAGCACAGAAACCCAGATTTGGAATACGATAATCGTGAAGAAAAAATCAAACGTTTACTTGTTTTAACCGAGGAACTCCAACAAGTAGCAAACGATAATCTGAACAATATATCGCAGGATCTGTTCAATATGACCGAAGCACACCACTTTGTGCTCAAACAAGAGGTAATCGCTGAAAAAGCGTATTGGTCTGGGAAACGCCGTTATGCAATGTACATTGTAAACAAAGAAGGTGTTGAAATCGAGGAACTAGAGATGAAAGGATTAGACATTATGAAATCCAATTTCCCACCTCTATTTAGAAACTTTGGAGAAAACCTGATCAAAAATATCCTATTTGGTAAACCCAAAACCGAAATAGATAAAGACGTAATGGAGTTCAAACAAATGGTAGGTGAAATTGAATGGATTAAGCTATTAAAACCAACTGGATTGAAGAAAATGGGTGAATATATTGAGCGTAGACCTATGGCAGGTGAATTGTTTACCAAACTAAAATTAAAATGTCCGGTAAACACTAAAGCAGCCATTAGATACAACGATTTCTTGAGATATAAAAAACTCAATGTCAAGTACCCTGAATTCACAATTGGAGACAAAATGTATATAGCCAACTTGAAACCAAACCCATACCAGATTGATGCTATAGGATACAACGGCTACAATGATCCAGATGACATTACTGAATTAATCAACAAATACATTGATAGGGATGGTTTATTTGATAGTGTAATGCGAAACAAATTAGAAACCGTATACAATGATATTGGTTGGGATTTCAATTTGAACCCGTTTAAAGCGAAGTTCTTTACATTCAACTAGGATACTTAAAAAACATTTCATACATTTATAATATGGTAAATAAATTAGTACTTCAGTCGGTTATAAACAAATACTACTTGGGCGAAAACGAGTCCGTTAAGTGGAAAATTAAAGACAAAACCCTTACAATTGACTTTATGTCAATTTCAAAAGAGGTAATAGGTAAAATCACCCACAACAATATTGATATTGAGGATAGTGAATTAGCTATTTTCGATACCAAAAAACTATTGAACCTATTAGGTATTACTCAAGGTGAATTAATGTTTGAGTTAGAGAAAGGCAGATCAGTCTATACCAAAATGAAATTTGCGGATGCCTCATTTAACTTGACTTATGCATTAGCTGATCCTTTACTAATTGGTAAAGTAGGTGCTGTAAGTGAACCTGAATGGGATGCTGTCTTACCGTTTGAAAAAGAATATGTCGACAATTTAGTTAAAGCAAAATCCGCTTTAGCAGGTGTTGGTCTATTAACAGTATCTGTTGATAAAGACTTGAACGAAGATGATATGTGTGTCTTCACATTCGGAGATGAACAAGGCCACAACAACAAAATCACATACCAAATGTATGGTAAAATCAAACAACAAAAATGTGAAATCCCATTTAATTCAGATATATTCAAAAACATACTTCAAGCAAATAAAGACCTTGAAAGTGGTACTCTATATTTGAGCTACCAGGGCTTAATGAAACTTGAATTCAAATCAGAAGACACTACAAGCGAATACTATATGGTTCGTAAAGAAGAAAGTGCCTTCTAGTATGTATAACAGAATTAGGAAATTCAAATAAGTTTTCGTATATTACAGTTATAAATTTAAATTTAGTTATGGAAGAAGTAAAAAGACGCGGTCGTCCCGCTAGAGACGAGAATGACACCCAATCCAATTTATGTACAATTAAAGATCCTGCAATGGAGCCCTTTTATATTGTCAAAGATTCATCTAACTTTTCCGTTGTAGAAAGATCAACATCCACTAGAGGATTTGCTGGTAAAGAAGCAACTGGTAAAGAAACAGAAAAAGTAGTAGGTTATTACACCTCATTCAAAAACGCGTTAAATCGTGTAGCCAAAGAAAAATTTTATGAAAACCAAGCCGAATACGATTCCATTCAAGGTTATATCGGTACTTGGAATACAGTCAAAGAAGGATTAGAAACAATGTTAAACAAAGTAGAGTTATGAGTAAATTAGAAGCATTATTTGATGCGGTAATCGTTAAGCCGCTTGAATCAGAAGAAACCCAATATGGTTCCATCTTCATCCCAGATGCAGGGAAAGACAGAAATGAACAAGGAGAAGTAGTAGCAGTTGGACCTGGTAAGCACACAGTAACTGGTACATTTATTCCATGTGAAGTAAAAATTGGAGATATTGTAGTATTGCCTACAATGGGATTCACTAAATTACAATTCCAAGGTGATGAGTACTTTATTGGGCCTGAAAACCAAATTCTTGGAAGAATAATTGAAGATTAAAGAAAATCAAATCTTAGCATATTTATAATAAAATACGCTATGAAAAAGTATTATATTTATACCTTAAGTAAAGATAAATTGATTTTTTATATTGGAAAAACTCTTAATTTAGATAAAAGATTGGCTAGTCATAAAACAACATATGGAAGTGATATACTATTGGAAGTTTTAGATGAAACTACTGATTGGAAATTCACAGAAGTATTTTGGATTGAACAATTCAAACAATGGGGTTTTAATTTAAAAAATAAAAATAAAGGGGGTGGTGGAAGAGATTATCAAACCGAAGAAATAAAAATTAAAATTGGTAACAACCAACCAAAAAATAAATTTCGAAACCCTGAAACTAATATAAAGATCGGTTTATCTAATAAAGGATTAAAGAAAAAACCTTGTAGTGACGAAAGAAAACACAAAATAAGTGAATCAAATAAAGGAAAACAATTTAATCTAGGAAAAAAGTACAATACAATAACTTTTAAAAAAGTAATCCAATATGACTTACAAAACAACCCCATTAAAGAATGGGATTCAGTAAAAGAAATATTACATTACTTAGGGAAAAAACAAAACAATATGAGTATCTATAGATGTTTGCAAGGACAATTAGATACAGCATATAAATTTAAATGGAAATATAAAATAACAGAAAATGAGTAAGAGAATTGAATTTGGAGCAGAAGCTCGAAAAAAGTTAGTTAAAGGTATTGATACTTTAGCAGACGCGGTAGTAGCAACTTTAGGTCCAAACGGACGTAACGTTGTTTATGTAGAGAATGGAATGGTTGTTTCAACAAAAGATGGTGTATCTGTAGCAAAGCAGATTGCTTCATTGGAAGATCCAATTGAGGATTTAGGTGCTCAAATGGTAAAACAAGCCGCTATCAAAACAGCTGATCATGCCGGAGATGGTACAACAACATCTACTTTATTGGCTCGTGAGTTAGTTAAAGGCGGTTTAACCAAATTAAACGAAGGAGCAAATGCAGTTGAGATCAAACGTGGAATTGATGCAGGTGTAAAACAAGTACTTTCAACATTGAAAGACAATTCAGAGAAAATTACCTCCGAAGAACAATTAGAGCAAATTGCTACTATCTCAGCAAATAATGATCCTGAAGTAGGTAAATTGATCTCTCGTGCTATGGAAAAAGTAGGACGTGAAGGTGTAGTTTATATTGAAGAATCTAAAACAGACGAAACATATTTGGAAGTTGTAGAAGGTATTCAATTTGATCGTGGTTACAAATCTCCATATTTTGTTACCAATAATAACACAATGACAGCAGTTTTGAACGATTGTTACATCTTGATCGCAGACCACCGTTTCAATCCAGTTAAAGAATTGGTTCACATTTTGGAAGGTGTAGCTCAAAGTGGAAAATCATTGTTGATCATTGCAGAAGATATCGATGGTGAAGCATTAGCAGCACTTATTGTAAACAAAATGCGTGGTACACTTAAAGTATGTGCAGTTAAAGCACCTGACTTTGGTGAGCGTCGTAAATTGATCCTTGAAGATATTGCTATCTTAACTGGTGGTAAAGTATTTGACCGTGAAAAAGGAATGAAATTGGATAAATTTGATTTCGCTTGGTTAGGTAAAGCTCAAACAGTAACAGTTACTAAAGAAAAAACTACAATCGTAGATGGTGGTGGTGAAGAAGAAGCAATTACTTCAAGAGCAGAAGAACTTACAGCACAGATCGAAAAAGCTGCTACACCATTTGAAGCAGAAAAACTACAAGAACGTTTATCTAAATTTGTAGGTGGTGTTGCTTTAGTTCACGTAGGTGGAAGTACTGAAACTGAAATGAAAGAGAAAAAAGACCGCGTAGACGATGCTTTACATGCTACACAATGTGCCCTGGAAGATGGTATTGTACCAGGTGGTGGTTCAGCTCTATTGTATGCCCGTGAAGGTATTACCTATTCAAAATCTGAATCAGATGATTTCAAATACGGTAAAAAATTAGTTTACAAAGCGTGTGGTAAACCGTTTGAAACAATTTTACACAATGCAGGATACGCTGAAAGTGATATGTACCCAATCAACATGCAAATTGGAAAATCCAAAGGTGTATGGAGCGGTTACAACATCAAAACCGAAACTATCGTAGACATGAAAGAAGCAGGTATTATCGATCCACATAAAGTGACTAAAAATGCACTTATGAACGCATCTTCAATCGCAGGAACAATCCTATTAACAGAATGTACAATCGTTGACACTCCAGAGGATAAAAAAGAATCTGGAATGGATCCGATGATGGGAATGATGTAATGGAACAAGTAGAATACAATGAATTAATCGCTAATAGACAAGCACCTGGTGATAACTGGGTGCTTGTTGGCGATTCTACTAAAACAGTATACAATTCACTTACAGAAGTTTTAGAGGCATGGTTTGATAAAAACCAAGAAAAAGCAGAGTTCCGTTTAGCTCCTTTGGATAGTAAAGTATATGTTATTCGAACTGAAAACAAATCACCCGAGCCTCCTAAGCGATATAACATTTACGGAGATCAGTAATATGTATAATTATGAAATTAACAGATATCCTACGCGAAATTGAAGGTGATGAAGATGGGATGCAACAAGTAAAGGTACGTTATGACCTTGCTGTTCAACCAACGGATGTAAACGCAGCACTTGATGCTTTGAACAATACCGCTAACTATGGTATTTACGCGCAGAATATGCGTGATCCTAAAGCTATTGTAAAAGCATTCGGACCTTCAATCCCTGCACAAAAAGCAGGAGCTGCTTGGAAAGATTGGGATTCTCGTTCGGAAGACGAAAAAGCATTCAAGCTAATCGATATCAAAAATAGAGTACCTGAAGCATGGGCTGCAACTGAAAAAGAAGCAGAACCTGGATTTGAAAGATGGCAAGCAGAAGGAAACGATGGTAGCTTAAACGATTATTTATTTTCACTTTCAGGTAAATCACTCCCAAAAAACCTAGTTGGTACATACGGAAAAAATTATTTTCCAATGAAAACACCAGACAATTTGAAAAAATATGGTGGTAAATTGGAACAAGACATTCACTATGTAGTAAAAGATGATAAAATTATCTTCCCATCATCCCTAGAAAACCCATACAAAACAAAACCATATTTGTCCAAAGTATTGAAAACAATCATGGACAATGCAGGAGTTGAATTCAAATTGATTGACGTTGAACAAGATGTTGAGGCTCCTAAAGCAGTAGAGAAACCTAAAGTAGAAGTGATTCCATCTTTATCTTACACTGCTGATACAAAAGACAAAGCAGAAAAAGCAAGAACGTTGTTCCAAAAAGAAATTGGAGAAGTACCTACTATAAAATATGATATTGAACCAGTTGATGTAGAAGGTGAAAAGAAATATAAACTTGTAGTAACTGGATTCCAAAACCCAGATCAACGTAAAAAGCTTTTAATTAAAAAAACAACATTAAAAGAAGAACAAAACTTTGAAATGCGTCAAATGCTTGTTAGAGCAGGAATTATAAAGTAAAATAAAATACAATGGATACTTTTGATCTAAAACAATACTTAACTGAAAACAAGCTAAACGAAGCTGAAGGAAGAGATCTTTATAAAACAGCAGGTGAAATGATTTCCCAAGTTGGTTTATTCACTCAAGAAATCGCAGATGAACTAGAAGCCGAAAACAGAGGAAATCTTTATAGATTCTTTAATACCCCAGAAGAAAAAGCAGAATTGATTAAAATATCCGAAGCATATCCTGCTTATCTAGCTAAAGTAAAAGCAATGATGGATGAATTGATGAGTGATCCAATGTACCAAGTTGCATCAGGTGATGCAAGGGATAAAGTTAACCCACTTGAAAAAGCTTATTATAGAGCAAAAATGTATAATTAAAAGAAGCTTGCCTAGTGCAAGCTTTTTTTGTATAATATGGTTATGAAAGAAAATACGTTATATGTAGAACGTTTTCGCCCTACCGAACTGCAATACTATGTTGGTAACGAAAACATTAAAGAAACAATACAAAAGTACCTAGACCAAGGTGATATCCAAAACTTCATCTTCTATGGTCCTGCAGGTACAGGTAAAACTACCCTAGCTAAAATCATCGTTAAAAATCTAGACTGCGATTATCTCTATATAAACGCATCTGATGAAAACGGAATCGATACTATTCGAGAGAAAGTAAAAGGATTTGCTAGTGCTGCATCTTGGAAAGGTATTAAAGTAGTAATCCTAGATGAAGCAGATTTTATTACCATCCAGGGACAAGCCGCTTTACGAAATGTAATTGAAACATTCTCCCGATCAACCCGATTCATCTTAACTTGTAACTTTATTGAGCGAATTATTGATCCACTCCAATCACGTTGCCAGGTACTTAAAATTGTACCACCAACAAAAATGGATGTGTACAACCATTTAGTTTGGATATTAGAGGATCAATTATCTATTGAATACTATCCCGATGGTTTAAAAGCACTCATATTAAAATACTACCCCGACATGCGTAAAATGTTAAACGTTTTACAAATGTCTGTAAAAGATGGTATTGTTGAATTTGATGAAACTGTTTTGACCTCAAACAACTATATCAAAGATGTATTGAAAGAACTAGCAGGTGATAAAAAATGGCTTACTATTAGACAAATTATAGCAGATTCAAACGTTAAGGACTTTGAAGAACTTTACCGCAATCTATTCGAATATGCTCCTAAATACGCCCCAGGCAAGGAAGGATCAATCGCAATTATTCTAAACGAGCACCTATATCAAGCAAATTTCCGAATTGATAAAGAAATTAATGTAATGAGCGCAATTGCTAAAATAATTGAAGTACTATGAAATACCTATTAAGATATACTCTTTCGTGGATATCTCAAAATTTGGCCATACCTTTCTGGACAATCGGTCATATCCACTTGATGACAACAGTTTATGCTGACATACATGAAATATTGATGTCATTTGGAATGAACATAATTGTGGCAGCTGGATTCATAGCTGACTTTATAGATTATAGAAAAGAAAAAATAACCAATAAAAACAAATAAAATGCAAGAACAACCTAGATTAAACATCGATTTTAAAAACACAACAGCCGTAACCGGTTTTGATGGCGGACAATTGTTTGGACAAGCAGTTATCCTACGCAAAGTATCTAAATTTTTAATTGGAGCAGAAGAAGATTCACTCGTTCCAATTCCAGTATTCTATGACTTAGAAAGTAAAAAAATCCTAGTCGATACACTTCCACCAGACATTCGTGAAGAATATAAAGACATTGCCCTTGACATCTAAGAAGCAAATAAAAGACATATGGGGGTGGTTGAATGAAATCACCCTTTATAAAACTCCCATCGAAAACATTTCGGAAGAATCGTGGGACAAATGGAACTCTTACATGATACATCGATATGTATCTATGAATATAAATTATGTTGAATTAGCTAATTTTGTTCAAACTCTACCATACGAGAACAAACAACAAACATATACAATTTATAGAGAGATGATTCCAAAAGCTAAAACGTTCTTGAAGTACGTCAAGTCAAGAACAAAGAGACAGCCTGCTGCTTTGGTAGAGTATGTAGCAAAACATTTTGAATGCAGTTTAGGCGAAGCTGAAGAATATATTGATATTTTACGCGAACATGGTGTACGACAAGTTTTGTACTCTATGGGGATGGAAGAAAAAGAAGTAACTAAGTTATTAAAAAAATGACAGATAATACAGACATCGGAAGACATAAAATAGAATCATTTAATACAAGAACTGTTAAACGAACAGATTCGGTTGTAGATTCAATCATCGATAAGTTTATTGACAGAGCAACAGTAGGTAAAGCCAAATATGGAACAGACCTAGACCGAAATGATCTATCCTTAGAAGACTGGCTAGAACATTCCATCCAGGAAAAAATGGATGATATTTTGTATATGCAAAAAACCTTAAAGGTAGTGCGTGAAGCAAAAAACTCATAATATTTATCATAAAATATACAAATGAATAAATTAACTCAATCAGAATTGCGCATGCAAATGCTAGCAGGTGTGATCACAGAAGGTCAATACAAAGCAAAATTGCAAGAAAATTTTTTCAAAAATCTTATAGATAAGGTTAGAAAAAAAGAAGAACCTATAGAACCTGAAAAGGCAAAAAGTGAATTAGATGGTTTGACAGATGAACAAGCTCTAGCACTTTACAATGAATATAATAAACAAGCGAGTTCAATTGATCCATATGATCCTCATATTGGTGATTATGCTCAAGTATATCAAACATTAGCGAGTAAACTTAAAACAATGTATCCTAATGCTATAAAAGAATCTTTAAATGAGCATATGGTCGGAGGAATCGTTGGGGTTGGAGCTATCAACCAAATCCCAGCTACACCAAAAACTGATTATGAAATGGCATTTGAACATTTTTTAGGTGAGAAATATGAGATCAAGGAAGAAATGGGTGAAAATATAGCTGATTTTTTAAATCAAAATATGGATGAAGTTAAAGAAAAATTAGGTGATGTTTTTTCTGGGTTTGAAATTATAGGTGATCCTAAAGTAGCAACTGCAGGTGAAGGAGAAGAAGGTATAGATGTTTCTTTTGATAAAGAATATATGTTAGAACTATTCCCTGAAGGAGATCCATATAATGAAGTAGAATCAATTGATATAGCAGGTAAAACTGTTTACTACAATGATTATCGTTAATGTCTAAACTACTAAGATGAACCCAAAAGATACAATTACAGTAGACGTTCCTCTATTCATCCGCTTATTGGAATATGCTCGTGAAGATGCTAAGACAGATATGGATCTACACGATTTAGCAGACAATATCATCGATTTAAGCGAAGAAGGAAGAGTTCTATCAATGGACGATTACAATGCAATTGTAGGCAAAAATGAAGAAGAAATTGCTGAGCGTAGAATGATGCAAGTAAGAGCTGGAATTATTAAATAAGACAAAAAATGAGTCAAGAACAATTACGTATGCAGATGCTTTCAGGTATTATTACAGAAAGTGAATATAAAGCAAAATTAGATGAATATGTGGCTCCTTCATTTCCAAGTGAACAAGCTTGGAACTTATGGTTGAAACTTTCTAATGAAAATGAATTTGATGATTATAATTTAGAATCTTTTAACCATTTGCAAGTTGGAGGTTTCTTAAAAGAACTTCAATGGATCGAAGACAACAAAGATAAATATAGTGATGAAGAATTAAGTCAAGCATTTAGTGATTATCTTGACGAAATATACTAATATTTAAATAATTTACGATACGGCTTAGGACCGTTTGCTAGTTATAGCAAGAGAATACTTTTCACCGCTATCAAAAGTATTTTCAAAAGATTAAGAGAGCTTGGATTTTCCAAGCTCTTTTTTTATCTTTAAGTTATGAGAAAAAAACCTCCTGTTATACTTAAAGAAGTAAGAGAAAAACAACTACCACAAATAGACTATGCAACTCAAAAGTCTATTTCATACTCTCAAATGTCTATGTTCAATGAGTGCCCTAAAAAATGGTCACTACAATATAGAGAAGGACATAAGCAATTTACCTCTTCCATTCATACTGTTTTTGGAACTGCACTACACGAAACACTCCAACATTACCTTACAGTAATGTATGAGCAAAGTGGAGCAGCAGCAGATCGTTTAAATACATCTGAATTTCTAGAGGAAAAACTCCGTGAAGAATACAAAGCCCAATACAAAGCAAACAACAACCAACACTTTGTATCCCCAGATGAATTAAGAGAGTTCTATGAGGATGGAGTAGCAATCATAAGAGAGTTAGCAAAGGACAAATCAAAATATTTCGGTAAACGAGGATGGCATTTAGTTGGATGTGAAATTCCTATTATAGTAACTCCAAACCCTAAACTACAAAATGTAATGTTTCAAGGGTATCTAGATATTGTTTTGTACAACGAAAAAACAAACAAAATCAAGATTATTGATATCAAAACTAGTAGACAAGGTTGGGGCAAGAAAGAAAAAGCTGATCCAAACAAACAACTCCAACTTATCACTTACAAAAAATATTTTTCTGAAATATACAATTTCCCAATAGACAATATTGATATTGAGTTTATGATTGTGAAACGTAAAGTATTTGAAAGTGATCTTTATGTTATTAAACGCGTCCAAATATTCAAACCAACATCTGGTAAAGTAAAGTTAAATAGAGTTGCTAAAACGATTAATGCATTTTTAGAACAGGCATTTGATCGCAATGGTTTTAAAAATGTAGAGCACCAACCAAGAAAAAATGATAACTGTAAATGGTGCCCATTTCATAAGACTCATTTATGTTCTGCGACTTATTAAACCTCCCTACATACGTATATATGATATAAATAAATAAACATATATTATGAGTGAAAAAAACCAACAATTAACATCTGTCAAATTAGACAAAGATCTATTTGAACAGTTCAAAGTGGAATGCATTAAACGTAAATTTAGCTTCCAAAAACTATCCGAACGAGCAGTTCATCTTTATTTAACCGATGAAACCTTTAGAAAACAAGTTCACAATCATAGTGATTTAAGTTTGGAAACCGAGGATTAATTTCCTACATTTAGTAAAATTAAAATAGTTATATGAATTCAAGTTTTAAGTATTTGCCGCAAAATGAGCGGAAAAAAATCCTACTAATTTGTGACGACTTACGAGTACATTCCGGTGTAGCTACAGTGGCACGTGAATTAGTTTTAAACACAGCCCAACATTTCAATTGGGTAAATGTTGCAGGTGCAATCAACCACCCCGAAAAAGGTAAACGATTTGATTTGAGTGGAGACACTAATTCCAACACAGGATTATCTGATACTTCTGTATTTCTCTACCCAGTAGATGGATATGGTGATGCTGATTTGATTCGTCAATTAATTGCAATGGAAAAACCTGATGCAATTATGTTGATTACAGATCCAAGATATTTTGAATGGTTGTTTATGATTGAAAATGAGATTAGAAAAACAATGCCAATCATTTACTTGAATATTTGGGATGATTACCCAGCTCCATTGTACAATAAATCATTCTATGAGTCATGTGATGCTTTGTTAGCAATCTCAAAACAAACACAATTGATCAATGAATTGGTTTTGGATGAAAAACGTGGTAAAAAAGTAATTGAATATGTTCCTCATGGTTTAAATCATGAAATGTACTATCCAATTGAAAAAGAAGATGAATTAAAAGAACTCGAACAGTTCAAATCAAATTTGTTTGGAGGTAAAGAAAAGGATTTTATTGTATTTTTCAACTCAAGAAACATCCGACGCAAACAAATCCCAGACACAATGCTCGCGTTTAGAATATTTTTGGATACATTACCAAAAGAAAAAGCAGCTAAATGTGCTATGATTATGCATACTGAAGTAGTAAGTGAACATGGAACTGATTTAGAGGCAGTACGTAAAATTTTATTCCCTGATTACCCTGAAGCAATTTATTTTTCTCAAAACAAGTTAGATCCAAAACAATTAAACCAATTGTACAATATTGCAGATGCTCAAATTCTATTAACATCAAACGAAGGTTGGGGTCTGTCATTAACAGAGGCAATTTTAGCAGGAACTGTTATTATCGCTAACGTAACAGGTGGAATGCAAGATCAAATGGGATTTGAAGATGAATTTGGAAACTGGTATACACCATCACCAGAAGTCCCTTCAAACCATACAGGACGCTATAAAAACCATGGTGCCTGGGCATTCCCAGTATTCCCAACTAACCGTTCAATCCAAGGTTCCCCTAAAACACCTTACATTTGGGACGATAGATGTACAGCTGAAGACGCAGCTAAACAAATTGGAAACGTTTATGCTTTAGATAGAACAATGAGAAAAGAACTTGGTAAAACAGGACGTCATTGGGCAGTCAATGATGTAGGATTTACAGGTGAAGCTATGGGAGAAAAAGCAATTAGCGCGATAGATCAATTATTTAACACGTGGACTCCGCGAGAAAAATATGAGTTAATCAACGTTAACGACGTTAAAGAAGACACAATTAAACATAAATTTGTATACTAAAATTATGGAAAATCAAGAATTTAAACGAATGCAAAAACTAGCAGGTTTAATCGTTGAAGAAAAACAAACATATGATTTTGGATGTGCTATGTTATACTTTAATTTTCCTAACATGAGTGAAATCCATGATAATATTGATCCTGAAGATATATACACTCAAGAAGGAGATCGTTCATTTGGTTTAGAAAATGAGCCACATTGTACCTTACTTTATGGTTTACATGAGGGGGTATCTACTGAGGATGTTAAAAATGTATTAGATAAATATACTTATTCAACTGTTAAAGCACATAACGCTTCATTGTTTGAAAATAAGGATTATGATGTATTGAAATTTGATATTAAAGGAGATAATTTACATGAAATAAATTCTGACCTCCAACAATACCCATTTACTTCTAACTTCCCAGACTACCATCCCCACATGACAATAGGATATTTAAAACCAGGAACTGGAAAAAAATATACTAAAATGCTTAAAGGGCAAGAATTTGATTTACTTCCCCAATATGCAGTATATTCAAAACCCGAGGGAGATCAAGATAAAATTAATATAAACATAGATTAAAAAAATTGTATTTTTCCAATAGGTACACATATGTATAATCAAACGTGTACCTAATGGATTATACAAGAATATACAACCAAATTATTGAACGTGCCCAAACTCGTAAATTAGATGGATATGTTGAAAAACACCATATAGTTCCAAAATGTATGGATGGTTTAGATGTAAAAGAAAACATAGTTAAACTAACCGCTCGAGAACACTTTTTATGTCATATGTTACTTTGTGAAATATATCCAAAAGAAAATAAGTTGAAACATGCTTTGTTTTTGATGGCTATAGGGAAACAAAAAGTCAAAGAAAAAACCTATGTTATAGGTTCAAGAGTATATGAGCGATTAAAAACAGAATATTCTGCTATGTTAACTGGGAAGAAACAATCTCAAGATACCAAAAACAAGAAGAGTAAAAGTATGTTGGGTGTTTGGGATGGAAAAACAAAAGAAGAAATGTATGAAATTGGGCAAAAAAGATGGAATACAAGAAAGAAAAATGGAACAGATAAAATAACTTGGGGAAATAAAATATCCCAATCTTTAAAAGGAAGAGATACTACCCAAGCAAACCAATCTAGAAGTAAACCTATTCTCCAATTTGATACCCAAGGCAATTTTATTCAAGAATGGCCAAGCATTTCAGAAGCTGAAAGGCAACTAGGAGGAGACATTAAAAGTTCAATTGCAGGAAGACAGAAAACAGCTGCAGGATTTATTTGGAAATCTAAAAATTAAATTATATATTAAATTAAAATAAAAATATGAACAAACCAGTTTTTGTAATTAGTTGTGCGATTGATACATACAGTGGATACGGCGCACGTTCTCGCGACATCGTTAAAGCGATCATTGAATTAGAAAAATATGACGTTAAGATTTTACCTCAACGTTGGGGACAAACCCCATTTGGATTTATCAAAGCTAATCAGGAGTGGGAATTTTTAACCCAACATATCCTACAAACCCCACAATTACCAGCACAACCTGAAATTTGGATGCAAATTACAGTCCCAAATGAATTCCAACCAGTAGGAAAATTCAACATTGGATGTACAGCTGGGATTGAAACAACAATCGCCCCTGCAGAATGGGTTGAAGGTTGTGATAGAATGAATTTGATTTTAGGTTCTTCTAAACATACTATTGAAGTACTTAAAAACAGTAAATTCGAAAAACGTGATCAAAACACAAACCAAACAGTAGGACATATTGAATGGAAAGGTGATGGTGAAGTAGTATTTGAAGGTGCCAATACTGAAGTATACAAACCAGTAAAATCAACATTTGATTTATCTAATGTAAAAGAAGATTTTGCTTATTTGTTTGTAGGACATTGGATGCAAGGTCAATTGGGTGAAGATAGAAAAAATGTAGGTTTGTTAGTTAAAGCGTTTTACGAAACGTTTAAAAACAAAAGCAAAAAACCTGCACTTATCTTGAAAACTTCTACTGTAGGTTCTTCTTATATGGATCGTGATGAGTTAATCAGACGTATCAAATCAATTAAAGATACAGTTAAATCAACTAATCTACCAAATATCTATTTGTTACATGGTGAATTTACTGATGTAGAAATGAATCAAATCTATAATCACTCTAAAGTTAAAGCAATGGTTAACTTAACTAAAGGAGAAGGATTTGGTCGTCCATTACTTGAATTCTCACTTACAAACAAACCAATCATCACAACAAATTGGAGTGGCCATACAGACTATTTAAACCCTGAATTTGTTACACTTTTACCAGGCACAATGACCAAAGTACATCCGTCAGCTGCTAATAATATGCTATTAGCTGAATCAGAATGGTTTAATGTTGATTATGGTCAAACTGGTGGGTATTTAAAAGATGTATTTGAAAATTACAAAAACTATACAGATAAAGCAAAACGTCAAGGTTTCCAATCACGTACCAAATTTTCATTTGAAGCAATGAAAGAGAAACTAGATACTTTATTCACACAACGTATCCCTGAATTCCCAAAACAGGTACAACTCCAACTACCAAAATTGAAAAAAATTGAATTACCAAAACTTAAAAAAGTAGAAGCCTAATGCAACACGAAGAAATTATAAATTGCCCTAAATCAGGAGGTAACTTGTGCTATAAAGTACAAGTTGCTCCCGAAATTTACAACTACATGAGTATATCATGTGGGTTCTGGACTAACTCATTTATGACTGAAGGTCATGAATTCTATATGCAACAAATGGAAACACTACCTGAGTTGTATAAAGATTTAGCTTGGAAAGATTCTGAAACAGGATTGGTTTGGTTGCCAAATACAATCAATGAACAAACTAAAGGTATGGTATTTGCCAATGGTACAAATGCTCTGAATTGGAAATGGGCAGCTGTTAAAGCTATCGAAATTCCTGAAGAAGATCGCGAAAACCACCCAATCCCAGGTAAACCAGGTGAGTTCATGAAATATAAAATGGACATGAAAAACATGCAACTTTTTGAAGAGCGTGATTATATGGATGCTCTTTCATATATTGGAGTATTACCTGAATAAGATATATGAAAATAAGTTATGCCATCACAGTTTGTAATGAATTTAAAGAAATTCAACGTTTAGTGCACTTTTTGCTTCAACACAAACGTATACAAGACAATATTGTGATTTTATTTGATGAAGCAAATGGTGACCTCGAAGTGGAGAATTTTCTCCGCACTCATTCTCAAAATGGAGAATTCCATTGGCATAAAGGAAAATTTGATCGCCATTTCGCAGACTGGAAAAATAAATTGACTAGTCTGTGTAATGGTGATTATATTTTTCAAATTGATGCTGATGAATTACCTGCTGAGGACTTAATTCAAGCATTACCCGAAATTATAGAACTTAACCCTGAAATGGATGTTTATTTAGTTCCACGAGTAAATACAGTTGAAGGTTTAACTCCCGAACACATCGCAAAATGGGGATGGAATGTAACCGATACTGGATGGGTTAATTGGCCTGATTTCCAATGGCGTATTTGGAAGAACAAACCCGAAATCAAATGGGTAAACAAAGTACATGAGCATTTAGATGGATTTAAAACATACACAACACTCCCAGATGTAGAGTACTTTGCTCTATATCACCCAAAAACCATCGACAAACAAGAAAAACAAAATCAGTTATACAATCAAATATAAATTATGGTTACAAAAGAAAATATCCAATCACTAGTAGGCAACCATGTATCCCCATACATTTATAATGCCAAAACATTCAAACCAGGTGAAACACCTATTTATTATTCTGGTCCTTATTGGGATAATAAAGAAACGGAAGCCGCAATGGATTCATTCTTAAATGGTAGATGGGTTACAACTGGAGAAAGTGTATTCAAATTCGAAAGACAATTCGGAAAACGATTCAACACCAAATATTCTCACATGGTAAATTCCGGTTCATCAGCAAATTTAGTGTTGATAGCCGCCTTAAAACGCCGATTTAATTGGGCAGACGATGATGAGATTATCGTATCTCCTGTAGGATTTGCAACTACCATTTCAGTAATCCACCAACATAGACTTAAACCAGTATTTGTTGATATTGAATGGGAAACATTAAATTTCGATTTAGATTTACTTGAACAAAAAATTACACCTAAAACTAAAGCAATTTTCGTTTCACCTGTATTAGGTAACCCACCAAATTTTGATCGTTTATTAGCTATTGCTGAAAAATATGATATTAAATTAGTAGGAGATAATTGTGATAGTTTAGGTTCTAAATGGGATGGTAAATATTTAAATGAATATTACGTAGCATTCTCCAATTCATTTTACCCAGCTCATCACATTTCAACAGGTGAAGGTGGAATGGTTTGTACCAACGATGAAGCATTAAAAAAATTAATGGTTAGTATTTCATGGTGGGGTAGAGATTGTTATTGTGTAGGTGCTGCTAATTTATTATCATGTGGTACTTGTGGTAAACGATTTGATAAATGGTTAGATTCATATGATGGTATCATCGACCACAAATATGTGTTCTCTGAAATGGGTTATAATCTAAAACCACTAGATCTACAAGGTGCTATTGGAGTAGAACAATTGAAAAAATTAGATGAAATCGAAGCTAATCGCAGAACATCTAAAGAAACATTAGAAAAAATATTTACAGATAATATCCCTGGACTTAGAGTACCTAAAACATTGGATAAAGCTGATCCATGTTGGTTTGGAACACCATTCATTTGCGAAGAAGAAGGATTGAAACATAAACTAGTTCAATATCTAGAAGATAATAAAATCCAAACTAGAAACTACTTTGCAGGAAATATTCTATTACACCCAGGATATAGTTTCTTAGAAGATTCATCAAACTACCCTGAAGCAAATAAAGTACTAGATAAAGTATTTTTTATTGGAGCTGCACCTCACTACACACAAGAAGTATTCGATTACATTGAGTCTGTTATTAAAAACTTTAAGAATGACTGATTTACAATCTAGCATTAAAAAACAAGGTAAAATAGTAACCCAAATAATTCATTTTATTGGAGGAGAAAAACGAACCTTTGAAAATATCAAATCAGAATATATCAAACAAGGTCAATTTACTAAATTAATCACCCAAGATGGTAGAATGATTCTTATCAATGATAAAAATGTATTATGCATAGAAGTATTCCCCGAATCGTAATTTTAGGAAATGGACTACTAGGATCAGAAATCCACAAACAAACAGGTTGGGATATTATATCAAGAAAAGAAAATGATTTTGATATAACCCAACCTGATATGTTTTTTTCTCATTTTATAGATATATTTGATGGAATAGCTACTTCTAGAAAATATGACGTTATTGTAAATTGCATAGCTAATACAAATACTTATTCTACTAACAAAGAAGAACATTGGAATGTAAATTATAAAGGTGTAGCTGATTTAGTTGATTTTTGCAATCAATGGAATATTAAATTAGTTCATATATCAACAGATTATGTTTATACTAACTCAATAAAAGAAGCATCAGAAAATGATATCCCAATCCATGGCAATAATTGGTATTCATATACTAAACTATTGG
>Ga0222714_10000390_pt1 | contig 51089 bp, 42 predicted proteins | sample C33_3DmetaG_FD_165048 | JGI IMG/M metagenome (GOLD analysis project Ga0222714, IMG submission 165048) | Estuarine water microbial communities from San Francisco Bay, California, United States - C33_3D | ecosystem: Environmental > Aquatic > Marine > Unclassified | place: USA: California... | reverse complement strand
GGCCTCACACCGCGCTATGATTGCCGGATCCGAACCCCGGAGGAACCATGCGCCCGTCCGAACCGTCTCCGAGCCCCGACGCGGGCGTCTCCCTCGCCCCGGTCCTGGCTCTTCTCGTCCTGGCCTGGGCCGCAGCCGCGCCCATGCACCTGAGCGCGCAGGACGGCGTGGCTCCCACTCCCGGCCAGCAGGTGGTCCTCGTCACCGGCTCCACGAGCGGACTCGGCCGCGAGGTCGCCCTGCGCATGGGGGCCCGCGGCGCCCACGTCATCGTCCACGGACGCAACCGTGAGCGCGGCATGGAGGTCGTGGAGGAGATCAACGCCGGACCCGGGAGTGCCCGCCTCTATTCCGCCGACTTCGCCTCCTTCGACGAGGTGCGCACCCTCGGCGACGCGATTCTTCGCGACTACGACCGGCTGGACGTGCTGGTGAACAACGCCGGCTTCGGTTCGGCGCCGAACGAGCGTCTGGTCAGCGAGGACGGCCACGAATTCCGCTTCCAGGTGAACTACCTCTCGCCGTTCCTTCTCACCCACCGGCTGCTCCCGCTGATCCGGTCGAGCGCTCCAGCTCGCATCGTGAACATCTCCTCGCTGGCCCAGAGCCCCATCGACTGGGAAGACGTCATGATCGAGAAGGACTTCAGCGGCGGTCGGGCCTACGGACAGAGCAAGCTCGCCCAGATCGCGCACACGCTCGACCTGCACGAGGCGCTCGCGGGCGTCGGCGTCATGGTCAACGCGCTGCACCCGGCGACGTACATGCCTACCGGCATGGTGGCGCGTGCCGGGGTCGAGCCCAGGTCGACCATCGACGAAGGCGCCGACGCGGTCATGCAGCTCATCGTCTCCGACGAGATCGAGGGCGGCCAGTTCTTCAACGGGCTACGGCCTCAGCGCGCTCACGCGCAGGCGTACGACGAGGACTCCCGACGGCGCCTGCGAGAACTGAGCCGCAGTCTGACCGGCGAGGGCGCCCTCTGATCGGTCCCGGAGAGCCTCGTCCGCGGCAGACTCACCGGGTGACGAGGAAGGTCGCCTTGATGATCAGGCTGCGCTCCCGGTAAAAGAAGGTGGTGCCCTCGAAGCGGTCCCGACGCAGTTCGTCGTACACGATGTAGATGTCGCTGCCGGGCTCGTAGGTCCAACGGAAGCGTGCAGCCGTTCCGAACTGCTCGGACTGGGAGTTGTACTGCGTGATGGACCGCAGGGACATCGTCGGTGACAGAGCGAGATCAACGCGCAACGCGGCGAGGTCGACGTCGAAGTCTCCTCGGGGCAGGCTGACGTCGTTGCGCGTGTACGACGCCTCGGTGGAGAGGCGGTCGGTGATCCGCGCACCGAGCCTGAGCTGGAGGTCCTGCCGGTCGCCGCCATAGAAGTCCTGCGGTGCCCACATCAGACCATAGTACCAGCGACGCGAGGGGTTGCTGTCGAAGGAGATGCGCCACTCCCCGAACTCGTAGTCGCCCGCGGGGATGCTCACGCCGCGCAGCGTGAAGTCTTCGTCGACCCGGTCGAAGTTGTCGTTGTACCAGATGTTGAAGAACGCGCCGTTCTGGAAGCGCGCGCCCATCATGTAATGCCAGCGGTCCGCGAGCCGACGGCCGGTCTGGTCGGTCGTGTACGTCCAGTTGATCATGGGCGACAGCACCCGGATGCCCAGGAAGCCGGGCCGAGGGTTCCGCTCCAGATGCAGCTTCGTGGTGCGGATCCCCGTGCGTGGGAGGAAGCCGACCTCCGGGTTGAAGTCGTTCTCGAAGTCGACGTACTCGCCGTAGATCCGCCAGTCGGTGTCGAGCCAGGTCGCGTTGACGTAGCTCCCCACCTCGCCGTACCCCTCGGCACCCGCCGGCGGCGGGGTGTCGACGGGGGTCTCCGTCTTCGCCAGGAAGCCCTGCACCGTGAAGTTCGGGTGCGGTGCCACGAGGGCGTCGATGGCGTACGTGCGGTTGTAGTGGCTGCCGTCGATGTCGCCGACGTAGTTCGTCTGGGCCTTGTTGATGAACATCCCGCCCACGCGGGAGCGCGACCAGAAGTTCCGGCTGTACTTCGCGACGAGGAAGTTCTCCGCGGAGTTGCCGAACGCCTCGTTCGTCTGGACGTCCATGATCGCGATGTCGTTCCGCCCGATCTTTCCCGTCATGCGGGCGCCGCCGATGATCGGTACCTCCTCGCCCCGCTCGGAAAGTCCGATGCGCCGGCTGAAGAACATGTCCGCGTAGCGTCCGAACGCCGTCGCCGAGCCGGTGTTGAACTGGCCCGAGTTCTCGAGGAAGAAGTCGCGCTTCTCCGGAAAAAAGAGGGGGAAGCGCGTGAGATTGACCTGCTCGTCGTCGACCTCCGCCTGCGCGAAGTCGGTGTTGATGGTCACGTCGAGATTGATACCCGCGGTGATTCCGTATTTGAGGTCGACGCCGAAGTCACCTTGCAGGTCGTTGGCCTCCACGACATCCGGGGTGCTCTGGTCGAGCACGCTGCTCGCGCCGCCGGTGACGAAGGGCGTCACGCGGAGGTCCATACCGCGGTTCAGGCCCTGCATCCCCTCCAGCGTCCCCGCCATGCTCACGCGGTGGATGGTGAACTCCTTCGTGATGGGGGCCCAGAACACCTGCTCGTTCTTCCTGCCGATGTTGCGCAGGAGATTCATGCCCCATTCCTGGGTGGTCGAGGCCGGAAAGCGGAGCGTGACCATGGGGATCGCGATCTCGGCGATCCACCCGTCGTCCACGACGCGCGCCGCGGTATACCAGACGCCGTCCCAGTCCTTGTTGATGTTCGACGTGGGCAGGGACAGCGCGGTCGTCGCCCCCTCGCCCTCGTTGAAGATCTGCAGGTCCAACTGGGCTCCGAGCGGATTGGTCACGAACATGTACCCGGAGCGCGAATCCTTGAACGTATCCAGGATGATCTGAATGTTGTCCTCCGCCAGGATCTGGTCGGAGTCCCGGCGCATCTCCGTGGCGACCGGCCGCGCGGAGTCCCACGCCCGCACCCCCACGTACAGCGTCTGCGCGTCGTAGAGGAGGTGGATCTCGGTGCGCTCGGTGGCCGGAGCGCCCTCCACCGGCTCCTGCTGGATCAGCTCGTCGATGAGCCCGCCCCTGCCCCAGACCTCCTCCTCGAGGTAGCCGTCCAGCACCGGCGGCGTCTGCGTGGACATCGCACGGACGCGGTATTGGTCACGGCTCGTCTGCGCCCGCGCCGAGGCGGGCACGAGGGTGAACAGCAGCAGTGCGAGCGCTGCGACGAATCCGGCTCGGTTCTGTATCGTCATGAGGTTCGGCAGGGGTCCACGAGCGGCGGTTTCAGCTCGAGAGAAGGGTCGACGGTGGGTCGTGGGAAGCTACCGACGACGCGGCCGATCGCGCGAGAACCCACGTGCGCCTTGCGCCTCCCCGACGATCGGCTCGATGTTGGCGCCCGACTCAATCCGGGATCGAATCGAGGACGCGACGTGAAGACCGACATCGAAATCGCACAGGCGGCCGAGCTCCGGCCCATTCAGGACATCGCCGCGAAGATCGGCCTGGGGCCCGGGGACATCGTCCCGTACGGACACCACAAGGCGAAGATCCCGCTCGACGTGGCGCGCAGCCGCGGTTCCGAAGACGGCCGTCTGGTGCTGGTGACCGGCATCAGCCCCACGCCCGCGGGCGAGGGGAAGTCGACGACGTCGGTGGGGCTCGCCGACGCGCTCATGCTCCGCGACCGCCGGCCGGTGCTCTGCCTCCGCGAACCGAGCCTCGGGCCCGTGTTCGGCGTCAAGGGCGGAGCCGCCGGAGGCGGGTTCAGCCAGGTCGTGCCGATGGAGGAGATCAACCTCCACTTCAACGGAGATTTCCACGCGATCAGCTCGGCGCACGCGCTCCTGTCCGCCGTCCTCGACAACCACCTCTACCGGCCCAACACGCTCCGTCTCGATCCGACACAGATCACCTGGCCGCGCGCCGTCGACATGAACGACCGCGCGCTGCGTGACATCGTGATCGGGCTGGGTGGCCGCACCGGCGGCGTGCCGCGGCAGGACGGCTTCGTCATCACCGCGGCCTCCGAGATCATGGCGATCTTCTGCCTCGCCGACGGCATCGACGACCTCAAGGCGCGCCTCGACCGAATCATCGTCGGCTACACCCAGGAAGGCGCGCCGGTGCGTGCCGGAGGGCTCGGCGTCTCGGGGGCGCTGGCGGTGCTCCTGAAGGACGCCATGAACCCGAACCTCGTGCAGACGCTCGGCGGCACGCCGGCCCTCGTGCACGGGGGCCCCTTCGCCAACATCGCGCACGGGTGCAATTCACTCTCCGCGACGCGGGCCGGACTCGCGCTGGGAGACGTGGTGGTGACCGAGGCCGGCTTCGGCGCCGACCTCGGGGCGGAGAAGTTCTTCGACATCAAGTGCCGCTTCGGCGGGCTGCGGCCGGGCGCCGCGGTCATCGTGGCCACCGTGCGCGCGCTCAAGATGAACGGCGGGGTCGCCAAGTCGGACCTCGGCAACGAGAACGTGGACGCGGTCGCCAGGGGCGCCGCGAACCTGCAGGGGCACATCGAGAACGTCCGGAAGTTCGGGGTCCCACCCATCGTGGCACTGAACCGCTTCTCGTCCGACACCGCGGCCGAGGTCGCCGCGGTGCGCGCGGCCTGCGACGCGGTCGGCGCCACCATGGTGGCCGCGGATCCGTGGGGCGGAGGTGGCGCGGGGTGCCTGGACCTGGCCGACGCCGTCTGGGACGCGCTCGAGTCGGGTGAGGCGGACTACCGCCCGCTTTACCCGCTCGACATGGGCCTGGCCGACAAGCTCGAGACGATCGCGAAGGAGATCTACGGAGCGGACGGGGTGGACATCGACGCGAAAGCCGCGAAGGAGATCGCGACGCTCGAGGCCGCAGGCCTCAGGGATGCGCCGGTCTGCGTCGCCAAGACGCAGTACTCCTTCTCCGACGACCCGACGAAGCTCGGGCGTCCGAAAGGCTTCCGGATCTCGGTCCGCGAAGTGACGCCGTCGGCGGGTGCGGGCTTCGTGGTGGCCAAGACCGGCAGCATCATGACCATGCCCGGCCTCGGCGTCGAGCCGTCGGCCATGAAGGTGGACATCGTGGACGGAGTCGTAACCGGCCTCTTCTAGACGGTGGCCGGACGGCTCCGTGGACCCATCTCCGGAGAAGACCGATGAAGCGATCGTACCCCGTCGCGGCGAGCGCACGCGCGCGCGCTCGCCTGCCCGGACTCGTGGTCGTCGCTGCCGGGTGCGCGGCGCCGCTCGCCGCCCAGGCGACCACCTGGTCGGTCGACATCGAGATGGTGGCGAAAATCCGGGAGGAAGGGCTCCAGCGGTCCGAGCTTCCCAACACGTTCTCGTACATGACGGACGTGCTCGGCGCCCGCCTCACGAACTCAGCGGACATGGACCGCGCCCAGCGCTGGGTCGTCGGCGAGATGGAGCGCATCGGACTGGTGAACGTCGAGCGCGAACCCTTCATGGAGTACGGCGCGAGCTGGGACAACGAGTACGTGTCCCTGCACATGCTCGAGCCGGACTACTCGCCCCTCGTGGGGTATCCGATCGCGCACACGCCGGGTACCCAGGGGCGGCAGCGACTGCCCGCGGTGATCGGAGACGTACACACGCGACAGGATCTCGATCGCTACCGCGGAAGGCTGCGGGGCGTCGCGGTCCTCTCGACGCCGCCCGCCGCCATCGACATTTCCCGCTTCGAAACCGGCACGCCGCGCCGCACCGACGAGGAACTCCGTGAGCTCGAGCGGGACGTCATGGTGCCACCCCCGGGGCCGGACCCGTACTTCTCGCGCCTGTACCCACCGCGCCCTGCCAACCCCGACGTGCTGACCGCCGAGGAGAAGCTGGCCTTCTACGTCTCGGAGGGTGCCGCCGTCTTGCTCGAGTCGAGCAGCGGGTGGCCGGGAGCGGTGCGCGGCTTCGCGAGGCCGGGAGCGAAGGTCGACCAGTGGGCTCGCGACGCGACGCTGGCCTCGGTTCCGGTGATCGCGATCACGCCCGAGCACTACAACCGCATCTACCGGATCGCCGCCCGTGACATCCCCGTGGAGGTCGAGGTCGAGGTCCAGAACCGGCACGGCGAGCGCGTGACCGAGGCGCACAACGTGCTCGGCGAGATCCAGGGCACCGACCGCGCCGACGAGGTCGTGATGCTTGGTGCCCACTTCGACACCTGGCACGCGAGCCCCAACGCGTCGGACAACACCTCCGGCGTCGCGGTCATGCTCGAGGCGATGCGGATCCTGAAGGCGGTCGGCGTCCAGCCGCGCCGGACCATCCGCATCGCCCTCTGGTCGGGAGAGGAACAGGGCCTCTACGGATCACGGGCGTACGTGGCGCGTCACTTCGGGAACCCCGACGACCCCGAGGTCGGGCGTCGGGACGGGTACGATCGCTTCTCCGCCTACTTCAACCAGGACTACGGGCCCGGCCGCTACCGGGGCATCTGGCTGCAGGGCAACGAGCACGCGCGTGCGCCCTTCGCCGCGTGGATGGAGCCCCTGCGGGACATGGGCATGACGACGATCGTTGCGCGCGGCGTGGGAAGCACGGACCACGTGGCCTTCGACGAGGTCGGGCTACCCGGCTTCCAGTTCCTCCAGGACAATGTCGGTGGAACCGGGGGGCACACCAATCTCGACTTCTTCGACACGATTCCCCTGGACGACCTGAAGCGGAACGCGGTGATCATGGCGGTCTTCGTCTATCAGGCCGCCATGGCGGACGAGCTCGTGCCGCGGAAGGGGCGGTAGCGGGCAGCTCACTCGCGGAGTCTGAGCCCGCGCCAGAGGAGTCGCCCGTCGACGTCCGCGAGCTCGGCGGCGGCATCCTCGAGCGCACGGGTGAGCGCCGCGTGGACGTCGGCTTCGGCAGCGGCCGCTCGCCGGACGGCACTCGCCACGCGCGCCAGCGCACCCTCCGGACCGTCCCCGAAGCCACGCAACTCCGAGGAGCGTCCGAGGTCGGCCATGGCGGCCGCACCCAGCAGATCCAGTCTCCCGATGGACCCGCCTCCGAACGCTTCGCGCGGGGTCGTCGCCACGACGCGTTCCAGAGCGTCGCGCGCCCGATCATCCTGACCATCCTCGCTCAGAGCTACGCCGAGCAGGTACCGCTGCAGCCGTTCCTCCGGTTCGTAGGGGCGCCCCTGTCCGAGGTGCTCGGGCCAGCTCAGCGCCGCCTCGAAGCGCCGGACCGCCGCCGCTGCGTTCCCCTGCTCCAGGGCCTCGATGCCCGCCATCGTCTGCGCCTGCGCGAACAGCGTATGCGCCACCCCCGAGTTTTCCGAGGGCAGCACCCGCACGCGGTCCAGGATCTCGACCGCCGGATCCCAGCGCATCGTCTCCACCAGCGACGCCACGTGCAGCAACGCTAGGTCGGCGTCGTCGGGAAACCGTGTCAGGGCCGCCGACGAAGCCGCGAGCGCGCCCTCCCACCGACCTTCCTCCTGCAGGTGGCGCACCAGGGGCACGCGCATGGCCCGGTCGCCCGGGTCGAGCGCGACCGCTCTTCGTAGATCGGACTCCTGATCGGAGCCGGCGAGCGGAGAGGAGCTCTCCACGAGGGCGGCCAACGCTGCCCGTGTCACGTAGAACGGCGCGAAGTCCGGCGCGTCACCCAGGCCGTGAAGGATTCTGCCGGCTTCGTCCGTCCGGTCGCGGGCCCACAGGTTCAGCGCGAGGAGATACGCCCACGACCAGTGCGCGTCCTCCTGCACGGCGTGCCGAAGCACGGCGATGGATTCCGCGCGGTAGGGAAAGACGAATGCCGGATCGGCCCCGCCGGCGAGGAGCGTCGCGTCGCCGGTCAGCCAGGCGCGCCACGCACGAACCATGGGATGTCGCGCAAGCACGGGCACGGCGTCGAGCAAGGCAGCGGCGTCTTCGGCGCGACCCCGGCGGGCGTAATCGATGCCCAGCTCCAGCACTTCCTGCTCCGGATATTCGCTACGCAACCGCGCGCCGAAGCCGTCACCGGCTGCGGAGTTCCGGGGGCCACCGAGATACCGCTCCGCGGCAACGAAATGATCCAGCGGATCGACCGCCTCGACTTCCGCGAGGATGCGCGACGCCGCGCCGGTGTCTCCCTCGATCCGCGCGAGCAGGGCGAGCATGTGGTGCGGCTTCGGCGCATGGCGGTCGTAATCCAGCGCCAGCACCGCGTATCGTCTTGCCTCTTCGTTCGCTCCGGCCGAAAGCGCGATCTCGGACAGCCGGGTGTACGCGACGGCCCGGTATCGCATGGAGCGGGCCGCCCACCCATAGGCGTCGCGGGCGTCCAGGTCGCGTCCGAGGGCGCTGTGGAGGTTGCCCGCCACGAAGTTCGCCTCGGCGTCGTACGTGTCGAGGCGGAGCGCGCGATCGACGAGCGCGAGACCGGCGTCAAAGCGGCCGCGCCGGTACTCGAGGTCCGCCATGCCTAGCAGGGCGTCCCTGTTCCACGGCTCCTCGTCGAGAACCGACCCGTACACCGCCCGGGCCCGCTCGAGGTATCGCCCCTGCACGAGCTCCGCAGCCTCCTCGACGAGGCGGTCGCGTTCGGGAATGCTCGGCACCGCGTCGTCGTCCGTGGCCCACGGGCGAGAGAGCGAAAGTGCCCCGGGAGCGCTGTCCCACTCCAGCCCGAGACCGGACAGCTCGACGCGCACGTGAGCCCACTGCGCGATGCGCAGCCGTCGCTCGACGGGCGTCAGCACGTCGAACCGGATTTCCTCGGAGAGAACCTCGCGCCCGTCGGCCCAGATCCGGAGCGTGTCCGCCAGCGCCCCGAACGCGTGGACCCTGACCGCCATGTCGTCGCCGAGCCGCTGCACCGCCATGGCGCCGTCCCGCGAAGCGTCCGTCAGTCCGTCGAGTCCCTCCACCGGAAACCACGTCTCCGTCCAGCGGTCGGTGGCGCCCGCGTCGAAGCCGGCCTGCGAGATCGGGTTCACCTCACCCGTCGGCGAGTACTGCACGAGAAGCCGCCCTGCCTGGAACTCGACGTACTGACCGTCCGTGTCGGTGAGCAGGTCTTCCCAGATTCCGCCCTGCCGTGAGAGCGCCCAGAGCCAGAGCTTCTGGCCCGGCATCTCCTCGTGCCGCGCCCAGTGACCGAAGCCGTACCCGTCCTCGTGGTAGTAGCCCCCGAAGAAGTCGTTCAGCTCGCCGACGACGTGAAAGGACTTGTTCTCGCCAAACCGGTTCTCCGCGTACACGGGAAGCGTGTGCCCTTCCGCGTCCACCGGCCACGGTCGTTCCGCACCCGGGTGCTCGAGGTACGCGGTGCCGGGAATGGACATGACCAGATCGTCCTGTGCGAACGCCGCCGCCGTCATCCAGTTGTAGTACGGCTGCTCGAGCGGCGTCGGGTTGTGCCACTGCACGCGCGTCTCGAAATAGGCGCGATCGGCCGGCAGCCGGACCTCGACCCGCCAGCGCGTTCGGGACGGGAGATCCATGGCCCCCACGAAGACGCTCACGCTTCCGTCCCCGTTCTCGCGCGTGTCCCAGTCGACCGGCGTCGCCGTCGACGGCGTATGGCCGATGACGCCGAAATTGAACTCGATGCCTCCCGAGGTCCACGGACCGCGCAGGGCGATATTGCGGAATTTCAGAACCTCGTTGCGGTAGATGAACTCGTGGCCCGTTTCCTTGACCCGGGCGCCCCAGACCTTCCCTCCCACCTCGGGAAGCACCCAGAGCTCGATCCACTCGTTTTCGAGGTGCACCACCGTCCACGCCCGATCCTCCGCTTCATGGGCGTAGCCCTCGAAACGGTGGTACGGGTACAGCCGCGTGTCGCTGGCGAGGATCGGGATACGGTTCGGGCCCGAGAACGGATACGTCGCGATCACCCTCCGTTCGACGGCGACCCGCGCCGCCTGCTGTGCGACGGCATCCGACGCGGCACCGGCCGCGAGGGCGGTGATCACGAAGAAGAAGGTGCGCACGACGATGCTCCTCGCACGGGTACCGGCCGCGACCCCACGTCTCGGCACTGCCCGGTCAAGATCGGTCGTGCCCCCGGGGCGAACAACTCGGGGCCAGGCCGGACGCCGGCGCACCGGAGTGTTGCGCCCTCGTCATCACTACATTACCATATGGTGATACAGTAAACCACTTCTCCGTCCATGGCGCACGGGTGCCCGCGGAGACCACCGAATGCGCCGTTCCAGTTTCCTCCTGCCGAGCCGACCCAGAACAATGGCCAAGCCGCTCTCCCCCGAGATCCTCGAACAGATCGCCGAGCGCTTCCGCGTTCTCTCCGAGCCCGCGCGGCTGCGCATCCTCAACGTGCTGCTCGACGGTGAATGCACCGTTTCGGAGCTGGTCGACCAGACCGGCCTGAACCAGGCCAACGTCTCGAAGCATCTGAGTCTTCTGCGCGCATCGAGCTTCGTCGAGCGGCGCAAGGAAGGCCTGTACTCGATCTACAGCGTCGCCGATCCGTCGGTCGGCCTGCTCTGCGAAGTCATGTGCGATCGGCTCGAGGCCCGGGCCGAGGAGCTGAGCGCCATGCTCGGCACGGGAAGCTGATCGTACGGGCGCCCTTCGCTCTGCCGAACCTTGTCACCCCTCCCACCAGAACCCTCCCGAAACCCATGATGAGCTTCCTGACACAGCCCTGGCCCTGGTACGTGGCCGGCCCGGCGATCGGCCTGACCGTGCCGCTCGTGTACCTGTACGCCGGCCGGAAGTGGGGCATCTCCTCCACGTTCCGCGACGTCTGCGCCGCGACGATCCCGAGCGGGCTCGACTACTTCGACTACTCCTGGCGACACCTGGGTGGGTGGCGCCTGACCATGGCCGCCGGTCTGATGATCGGCGGCTTCGTCGCCGCGCTGACCGGGCCGGGTGACGTGGCCATCTCGGAGGCCACGCGCGCCGACCTCGGCGGCCTGGGAATCAACGACTTCTCGGGCGTCGTGCCTTCCGAGCTGTTTTCCTGGAGCGCACTGGCGACCGTCCCCGGCTTCGTACTCATCGTCGTCGGCGGGTTCCTGGTCGGCTTCGGCACGCGGTATGCCAACGGATGCACCTCGGGGCACGCGATCTCGGGCCTCTCCGCGCTGCGGGTCACCTCTCTCGTGGCCGTGATCGGCTTCTTCATCGGAGGCCTCGTCTCGACCCACCTCCTTCTTCCCATGCTTCTCGGCGGGGGAATGTGATCATGGCCATCGAACCCCAGAACCTCCAGTCGTCGTCCATGACGACAAAGCCCGAGCGCCTCTGGCCCTATCTGGTCATCGGCATCGTGCTCGGGATCGTCTTCACCCGCGCCGAGGTCGTGTCCTGGTTCAGGATCCAGGAGATGTTCCGCTTCCAGGCCTTCCACATGTACGGGATCATCGGATCGGCCGTCGCGGTCGGTGCGATCGGAATCCAGGTCATCAAGCGCATGGGCCTCCGGTCGATGACCCATCACCCCCTGGAGCTCCCGACGGAATCCTTCAAGGCGCCCGGCTCGCAGTACTGGCTCGGCGGGATCGCCTTCGGACTCGGGTGGGGGCTCCTCGGAGCATGCCCTGGCCCGATCTACGTCCTGTTCGGCAACGGCGTGACCGTCATGGCCGCCGCCTTCGCGAGCGCCCTCGCGGGCGTCTGGACCTACGGCGCCCTGCGCCATCGCCTGCCTCACAGCTGAGGCACCCCTCGAATCACGCTTCGACAACAACCACGAGATACCACCATGTTCTTTCGACAGATTTTCGACCCGGAGCTGGCGCAGTACGCCTACATCGTCGGCTGCCAGCGCACCGGCGAGGCGCTCGTGATCGACCCCGAGCGCGACATCGACCGGTACGTCCGGATCGCGGCCGAGGAAGGGCTGCGCATCGTGGCCGCCACCGAAACCCACATTCACGCCGACTTCCTCTCGGGGCTCCGCGAGTTCGCGGAGCAGCACGACGTGAAGCTCTACGTCTCCGACGAGGGTGACGCGAACTGGAAGTACAACTGGGCCAGGAACTCGAGCTACGACGTCCACTTCCTGCACGACAACGACGAGTTCATGGTGGGCAACATCAAGCTTCAGGCCCTCCACACGCCGGGGCACACGCCCGAGCACGTGAGCTTCCTGATCACGGACATGGGCGGCGGCGCCAACGAGCCGATCGGCATCGCATCCGGCGACTTCGTATTCGTGGGCGACCTCGGACGCCCCGACCTGCTGGAGACGGCCGCCGGAGTGACGGGAGCGCGGGAACCGTCCGCGCGTCGCCTGTACGCGTCCACCAAGCGCTTCCTCGCTCTGGAGGATCACGTGCAGGTCTGGCCGGGCCACGGCGCCGGCAGCGCGTGCGGCAAGGCGCTCGGCGCAGTGCCCCAGTCGACGGTCGGCTACGAGCGCAAGTTCAACGCGGCGCTCGGATTCGACACGGAAGCCGGTTTCGTGAGCTCCATCCTGGACGGACAGCCCGAGCCGCCGCTCTACTTCGCCCGCATGAAGGATCTCAACAAGAACGGTGTTCCGGTCCTCGGCGACCTGCCTGCTCCGAAGCTGTACGGCATCGAAGAGCTCGCCGAGCGTGGCAGCAGGGACGGCGCGGTCATCGTCGACACGCGTGCGGACCGGAAGGGCTTCATGGCCGGGCACGTACCCGGCTCGCTCTACGCTCCGCTGGGGATCAACTTCGCGATGATCGTCGGTTCCTACGTCGATCCGTCGGCAAACATCTACCTGATCGTCGACCCCGCCGACGTGGACGAGGCCGTCCGAACCCTGGTCCGCATCGGCTACGACAACATCGCTGGCTTCACGCCGCCTTCGGCTCTCGTCGAGTGCGGCCTGGCCGAGGAGATCATCGAGCGGGTCGACTTCCACGACCTCGCTGCCGAGGTGGACTCGGCCACGTACACGATCCTCGACGTCCGGGGCGCCGCCGAGCACGCGGGGGCACACATCCCGGGTGCGATCAACATCGCGCACACGAGGGTCGCGCACCGGCTCGCCGAGATCCCGAAGGACAAGCCTGTGCTCACGTACTGCCGTACAGGCAACCGCGCCTCGGCAGCCGCCGCGCTCCTCGCACGTGAAGGCTACCGGGTGACGCTGGTGGATGGCGAATTCGCGTCCTGGCCGGGCGTGAGCCCGGTGGTCGCGGCGGCCGTGGCTTGACCGCTCGAGCCGATTCCGGTCGGGCGAGGGGGAGCAGACTCCCCCTCGCCCGCACCCTGCAGTCCTACGGACGTCCCGATCTCTGGACCGACGTAGCGGCGGGGCTGACGGTCGGCGTGGTGCTCATTCCCCAGGGGATGGCCTACGCGCTGATCGCCGGCCTCCCGCCGGAGTACGGCCTCTACGCCGCCGTGGTGCCGATGGCGGTTTACGCGCTGCTAGGGACGTCGCGGCACATGTCGGTGGGACCGGCCGCGATGGCCGCCCTTCTCGTGGCCAGTGGCGTCGCGCCGCTCGCGGGCGGCGACCCGGCCCGCTACCTGACGATCGCCATCTTCCTTTCGGCTCTGGTGGGGGCGATCCAGCTCCTCATGGGGCTCGCGCGCGCAGGGTTCCTCGTGAACCTCCTCTCCCACCCGGTGCTCGCGGGGTTCACGTCGGCCGCGGCGGTGATGATCGCGACCAGTCAGCTCGGAGGACTGACCGGGCTGTCCCTCGGAACGGGTCACGTCCACGAGATCCTTGCGGCCCTCGCGGAGCGCTGGCGGGACACCCACCTCCTCACCCTCACGGTGGGCGGTTCCGCGATCGCGGCCGGGCTGGGGCTGCGCGCCGGCTTCCCCCGGCTGCCGGTGCCGATGATGATCGTCGCTGCGGGAACCGCCGCGTCGTGGATCTTCGGTTTCGGCGATCGAGGCGTTCGAATCGTCGGAGAGGTTCCATCCGGACTGCCCGCGCCGGCGGTCCCCGGCCTCGCGATACCGGGCTTCCAGGACCTGGGAGCGCACGTCTCCCTCGCCGACGTCCGGGCACTCCTTCCTGTGGCCGTCGCGATCGCGCTCGTGGGATTCATGGAGTCGATCGCCGTCTCGAAGGTGTATGCCTCGCGCTTCCGATACGACCTCGATGCCGATCAGGAACTCCGCGCGCTCGGGGTCTCGAATCTGGCCGCGGCCCTCTTCCAGTCGTTCCCGGTCACCGGTGGATTCTCGCGCACGGCGGTCAACGCCGACGCGGGCGCGAAGACGCAGGTCTCGGCGCTGGTGAGCGCGGGCGTGATCGCCGTCACGCTGCTGTTCCTCACCCCGCTCTTCCACCACCTGCCCAGGGCGCTGCTCGCGGCGATCATCGTCGTGGCCGTCTCCGGACTCGTGGACGTGAAGGGCGCGAAAGAGCTGTGGAGCATCGACCGGAAGGACTTCGCGCTCATGATGGCCACCTTCGTGGCGACCCTCGCCCTCGGAATCGAAGAGGGCATCCTGATCGGCGCGGGTCTCTCCATGGCCGTCGTGCTCGAGCAGATCACGCGCCCCCACATCGCCCTCCTCGGCCGGGTGCCCGGCACCGACCGCTACGTGGACAAGCGGCGCAACCCGAACACCGAGGTGCCCGAAGGGGTCTCGATCCTCCGCATGGACGCGTCGCTCTTCTACGGGAACGCCGAGGGATTCCGCGACGCGTTGCGCGAGTGCTTCGCGTCGGCCGAGGAGCGCAGCCGGCGGATGCCGGGCGAGGCGGGCGGATCGCCCTCCATCGTCATCGACGCCTACCCGGTCAACCGTACCGACTCGACGGGGCTGCACGTCCTGCACGAGGTCTTCACGGAGATTCTCGGCGCGGGCGGACGGGTCTTCTTCGCCGGCGTGAAGGGTCCGCTCCGCGACAAGCTCGAGGTGGGGGGCATCATCGCGATGCTCGGCCCGGAGTGCTTCTATCCGGAACTTCGCGGCGCAGTGGATGCCGCAACCCGCGCGGCGGCCCCTCCCGAGGTCAGAATGCCAGCAGCTTCGTGACCTTGAGGGTGATCCCCCGCTCCTGCGGTGCAGCCGGCGCACCGCTCGCCAGGCTCCTGCGCTCCGTGTACACGAGGAACACGTCGGAAAGCGGCGCGTGGATGAGGTTGATGCGCGCGTTGCCGATGAGCTCCCGGGTCGCCTGGTTGTACTGCACGAACGCGAGCAGGAAGGCTCGCGTGTCGTACGCGTAACGAAGCCGCGCGCTGTAGAGGTCGGCGTTGAAGGAGGTGCCGCCGAGCACGAGTTCGTTCCGCTGCGCCCCGACCTCCAGCGAAACGTGCTCGTTCGGGCGCACGGTGACCCGTGCGGAGTACGACGTCCGCGACCCGTCGTAGAAGTCGCCCCATTGGACGCCCCCCGAGAGGGCGGGCGGGCGGTCGCCCCGCGTGGTCGCACGGATTTCGGGCTCCAGCCACTCGTAGGTACCCGACGCGACTTCCACGCCAGCGATCCGCGTGTCCACGAAAAGGCGCTCGAGACGGTCGGTCACGGACGCGGTGAACACGCCTCCAGCCGTGAAGTGCAGGTCGGTCCCGGCCTGCACGCCCCGTGTTTCGAGCGCACCGGACAGGTCCGTGTATACGTCCACGTCCAGGTAAGGGTTGATCTCGCGGACCCCGAATCGGTTGATCTGCGGGTGGACGCCCACGGTCCCGAAGTACCGCTCCACCGCGATTCGATCCACGAAGCCAGTCTCCGGCTCGAAGCCGTCGCCGACGTGCTTGTAGAGCCCGGAGACGTCCCAGAAGGCGTTGCGCCAGGCGGTCTGGAACATCGCGATGTTGGCGTCGGGCCCGATGGGCGCGCTGTCGTCCGTGCGCGCCCAGTAGCCGGACACGAGCATGTTCGGCGCGGCCTGCACGTTCAGGTCGACGCCGTAGGCACGATTGTAGTCGGCCACGCCGGCGCCACCGGTCTGCTCACGATTGATGAACATTCCCCCGACGGTCGCCGCCCCTACCTTGGCCTTCACCCGAGCGACCGCGAAGTTCTCAGCCGTGTAGCTCGACCCGTCGGAAAGTCCGTCGAGCGAGCGCGTCTGCATGTCGAGGAATCCGACCTCGAGCCGATCGCCGATGCGGCCCGTGAGCCGGGCACCCCCACCGATCGGCAGCGGCTGGCGCGTTGTTTCCGAGAGCCCGATGCGCCGCGAGTTGAAGAGACGGAAGTTTCGGGCGTTGCTTCCCGTTCTGTAGTTGCGCAGCGAGACGTCCTGGAAGGCGAACGTGCCCTCGTTCTCTAGGAAGAAGTCGCGGCGTTCCGGAAAGAAGAGCGAGAAGCGCGTCAGGTTCACCTGTTCCGCGTCGACCTCGACCTGACTGAAATCGGTGTTCACGGTGAGGTCGAGCGTCATGCGTGGGGTGATCCCCCACTTCGCGTCGATCCCCACGGCGCCATCGGTTTCGACCGGGTGGTGTCGAAGCCCGCTCAACCGGTCGCCCAGGGCATAGGGCTTGACCCAGAGGTTGCGGCCGTGCGGCAGGTCCGACAGCCCCTCCAGGGTCCCTGCCAACGAGAACTTGTAGACGCGGTACTGGAGGGGAAGCGGAGCCCACAGCGCGTCCTCGTTTCGCCGGCGGATGCGACGGGAGAAGTTCACGCCCCAGAGCTGGTCGCCCTCGACCGGGTTGAACCGCAGGGTCGCGAAGGGGATCGCCATCTCGACGACCCAGGTCGAGTCGTTGACCGACGTCCGCACGTCGACGATGCCCTCCCACGCCGGCGACATGTCCTGCTGATCATTGAACGCCTGGGCGTCCCAGAGCGCACCGGCCGCGTTCACCGCCCAGAGGAAGCCGTTCGCGCGGTCGAGGTACGTGTCGAGTGCCACGCCGAAGATGTCCGCGTTCGGCGTATCGAAATCCTGCTCGAGACCCGGAATCGCCAGGTGACGGGGATCTTCGTCGAAAAGCACGGCCCCCACGTAGAGGTTCTCGTCGTCATAGACGATGCGGAGGATCGTCTCCTGCGACGCGGGCATACCCGGGTCGGGGATGGTCTGAATCCACGTGTCCCGGTTGACCACCGCCCGGCCCCATGCCTCCTCGTCGAGCAGGCCGTCGATCGTGACCGGAAGATCGACGCGCGTGGCGCGGATCGTCGGTCTCGGCGCCGACATGGCATCGACCGGATACGTCGTGTACGATCCCGATCCGGACTGCTGGGCCGACGCGTCCGGCCCGAAAACGCCCAGGGCCGCGACGAGCGCGAGGAAAAGACCGCCCGTGCCCCACGTGTCCACAGACCACCTTCGGCGGGACATCCTCAGTACCGCAAGGCCCAGAAGAGAACCAGCTCGTCGAGGGAGACGTCGGAACGCTCCAGCGGTACTCCGAAGTCGTCGACCTCCTCGAGCAGGCACACGCCGAGCCCGGTCTTGCCCGAACCCGTCATGCCCACGATCCGACCGTGGGTGGTGAGACCGTCACGCTCCAGCTCGAGCCGGGACCCGGTTGGATCGCCGCTCTCGGGGTCGATCTCGTCGCGCAGATACAGGGCGGATCGCGTGTCGCTCACGCGTCCTCCGACGCTCGTTCTCCCGCGGGCCGGGGAATCATGATCCGGGCTGGACGGACCGTCGCGAGAAGGGTGCGGCGAATGGCACGTGCCGCCCCGACGCCGGGGGGTACACGCCGTCCCGCGTCACCGGCGACCCGAAACCGAAACGTTGACGCCCCACGCCTCGGCCGGCGCGGCAGGGATCAACGGGTCGACTCGGATCCAGCCGACCGACAGCTTGCGCGTGACGATGGCCACGGCCGAGCCCCCGATCACGCCGAAAAATAAGGCACCCCGCTTCTGGTCCCGCGCGCGCTGGATGGACTCGTACTCGTCACGTGCAACGGGGCCGGCCGGACATGCAATGGGATTCTCGATTTCGAGACACTCCCACTGGGGAACCTTACCGAAGCCGACGGCGGGCCCCAGCAGGTAGCCGGCCGCCGCAAACGCCGCCCCGCCCACGACGCCGCCCACGAGCGTGCGCACGTCCACGTTTCCCTTCGCCGCCCGCTTCTCGATGATGGCCCGCCCCAGATCCACTTCCTCCCGGATCAGTGGAGCCGGATCGCAGATGGGGGCCTCACCGTGGCGCTCGCCCGCCCTGCAACGCGGCTTGGCCCGTCGGACGGTGATGAGCCGGCTTCCCTCCACGGTGACTACGCTGGCGATCGTGGACCCGTCGATGCGAATCGAGTCCCCCGCGAAGAGCTGAACGGATTCGGACTGTGCCGACGCCTCGCGCGTGCCGAACAGGAGGAGCGCTGCGAGCAGGAAGATGCGGGCCGCTGACCGGGCAGGGCCTCGGTACCCACGCGTGAGTGCGATGTAAGACACTGGAGAGAGGGAGGAGAGATGGGATGCGCGGGGCGCGCCAAGCGGCAGACCCACAAGAGACAAACGTCGCACCACAAAGGTTGAGCCGTCACCCCGGTCAGGCCCGGGCGCCCTCCCTCTGCGACCGCCGGTAGAGAAAGAAGCCGATCCCCAGGACCACCAGGGCGCCGAGCATGACGACCTTGAGCGCCAGGGCGAGCAACCCCATGACCCAGACCGCGATCGGCACCATCAGGATCTTCAGCGCCTCCAGCAGCAGGAGACCGATGATGCCCGTCACCGTGAGTCCCGCCACGAACCCCATCATGGACGTCTTCATCCCTCGTTCCTGTACGGGGCGCGGTCTCGTCCGCGCCGCGCATGCATCGTTCTACGGAATCAGAGCCGGCGGCGTTTCACGTCGTCACGTCGACGACGATTCCGCGCGGACCTGCGTTGACCACGCGCGTACCGCCCACGCGCGACTCCTGCTCCCAGCAGGCATGGATATGCCCGCACACGGCGAGGCTCGGTCTCCGGCGTTCGATCGTCTCGAGCACGGCCCGGCTCCCGAGGTGGACGCCGACGTCGACGGTGTCGACGTGGCCGAGCGGCGGTGAATGGGTGACTAGAATGGAGCCGGAGGGGCACCCCGCGAGAAGCGGGCGCGCCTCTTCCTCGCTCAGGTCGAAGCTCCACGCGCCGAACGGCGTGACCGGAATCGCGCCGCCGAGCCCCCAGAAGGAGAGCCCCCCGACCTCACAACCCGAGCCGTGCAGGACGTGCGCACCCTCCCACCCGCCACAGGCCGCCGCGAGCTCGTCGGCGGACTCCCCGTTGCCCGCGACCAGGACGGCGGGACAGCTCGCTTCCGCAAGGATTTCGGCGGTCCTTTCGAGTCCTCGTCTCATGACGGCGAGGTCGCCGGCGCAGACGAGCACGTCGACTTCGCTCGAACGCCGGACGAGGTCGCGTGCCGCGGCGGCGTCACAGTGGATGTCGCTGCACAGGAGCAGTCTCACGGGTCGCGCCTCTCGGGTTCGAGTCGAAAATCCGCGACGACGGGGCGATGGTCGGACGCGAGGCGTTCCTCTCCCACGAAGTTGCGGAGCAGCCGCAGCCCGGCCTCGCTCCCCTCGGCTCCCGGCCTCCACATGACGAAGTCGATCTCCCGGCTCGGTCGATCGGCGGGGTAGGTTCGCGGGTCGCCGCGCTTGACCGCCACCCTCCACGCCCCCCGGAGCCTGCCCACGACTTCGTCGTCCGGCCGACCGTTGAAGTCCCCGGCCAGGATCACGGGATGGGCCCGGTCCGCGAAGCGCACGGTGACCGTGTCGGCCTGCGCCATCCGCTCGGCCGCGGTGCCGGCGAGATGAACGGACACCACCGAGACCCGGCGGCCCGGGGCAGCCTCCACGACCACCTCGTGCACGGAGAGCCCGCTCTCAGAGGCCGGCGGGATGCGATGCGTCGTCTGGCTCACGACGGGGAGCCGCGTGAGCACCGCGTTCCCGTAGAAGCCCCCCTGGTACGGTCGATGGGGACCGTGGACGCCGTGATAGCCGAGCAGGTCCGCGAGGACGGCCGTCTGATCGACGCCGCCGGTCCGTTCGGTGCGGTCGTCCACTTCCTGGAGCGTGATCACATCGGCGCCCAGGGCACGCAGCGTTTCGGCCACGCGGCGAAGGTCGACACGGTCGTCCATGCCCTGGCCGTGCCGGATGTTGTAGGCGACGACGCGGAGCGTGCCCTGCGCGCCGGCCGGCGCGGGAACCAGCGCGCACGCCGACGCCACGGCGACGGCGACGGCGCGCCGACCGCAAGCGCCGAGCGCTCGCCGCCACGTTCGGGCGTGCCCCTTTCGCCTCCCGATCGGCGCCATCGGTCTCCCCGGGTTGCGCGCAGCGTGACGTGCCGGCCCACGATAGGCGCACGGCGCGCCCGCGGCCACCTGCCCGCCGCGATTCCGGGGCGACCGGCCCGGGTCGATCCGTTGCGGTCACTCGCGCGCTCGCGCATGCTTCGGTCCCGGCACCGAATCGAAAGGACGACCCATGAACGACCGCTTCCTTCTCCGCGCCCTTCCCGCCGTGCTCGTCGCGACGACCCTCGCCGCGTGCTCGGCGGTCGGTGACGCCCCGGCCGGTTCCCTCGACCTGGACGCGCCCGAGGTCGGAGCTGCGCTGGGGGTGATCACGCCGGAAGCCGTCTCGCGCCACATGAGCGTGCTCGCGGACGACTCGCTCGCCGGGCGCGGTCCGGGATCCCCGGGCTTCGCGGGTGCGGCAGGCTACGCCGAGAATCAACTCCGTGGCCTCGGGCTCGAGCCAGCCGGAGAGAGCGGGACGTACCGCCAGGCGGTGCCCCTGCGCCACAGCACGGTCGTCGAGGGCGAGAGCTCGATGTCGGTCTGGACGGCCGAAGGGACGTCGGACCTCCTCTACGACCTCGACTTCTACCTCGGGGCGGATCCGCTGCGGGGCGAGGTCGAAATCACGGACGCTCCCGTCGCCTTCGTGGGTTTCGGAGTGAGCGCCCCCGCGCTGGGGTATGACGACTACGCCGACGTCGACGTGCAGGGCAAGGTCGTCATGTTCCTCAGCGGTGCCCCCGCCAGCTTTCCCAGCAACGAACGGGCGTACTACTCGTCGGGCGCGACGAAGACGGACGAGGCGCTCCGTCGCGGCGCGATCGGAACCATGACCTTCTGGGCTCCGGACGACCCGCGCCTGCGCTGGGAGGTCAATTCCGCGCGCGCGAAACAGGGTGCGTTCGCGTGGCTCGACGGGGCCGGACGCCCCAACCGTGGACAGGAAGCGCTGCGGGGTTCGGCGTCGCTCAACCACTCGGCCGTGGAGGTGCTGTTCCGCGGCGCCCCGGCATCCGTGGGTGATGCAATCGCGGCGGCGACCGCCGGTACGCCGCAGGCCTTCGATCTCATCACGCGCGTGTCCATGCGGACCACGACGAGGCACGAGGGCGTCGAGAGCTGGAACGTCGTAGCCAAGCTGGAAGGGAGCGACCCCGAGCTTCGCGACGAGTACGTTACGTACGTCGCGCACGTCGATCACTTCGGGGTGGGCGTGGAGGTCGATGGCGACGCGATCTACAACGGTGCGCACGACAACGCCTCGGGGACGTCGATCGTGCTGGAGATCGCCCGGGCCTACGCAAGCCTTCCCACGCCGCCACGGCGCTCGGTTCTCTTCCTGGTCGTAACCGCCGAGGAGTGGGGGCTGCTCGGGTCCGACTACTTCGTGCAGAACCCCACGGTGCCGCCGTCGAGCATCGTGGCCAACTTCTCGCTGGACATGCCGTTCCTGTTCCACCCGCTGCGCGACATCGTGCCGTACGGCGCGGAGCACTCGAGCATGGGGCGGAGCGTCGCCACGGCCGCCGAACACATGGGCATCGCCATCGGTCCCGACCCGATCCCGGAGCAGGTGCTCTTCATCCGCTCCGACCACTTCAGCTTCATCCGCCGGGGCATCCCCGCCCTCTTCATCAAGAGCGGCTTCGAGACCGGCGACGAGCGGGACGGGGGCGCCATCAACACGGCGTACCGCAGCGATGTCTACCACACGCCCTTCGACGAGATGGACCAGAGCTTCGACTTCGGGGCCGGGGCGGACCATGCCCGCGTGAACTTCCTGACCGGTTACATCATCGCGCAGGAGACGCCGAGGCCATCGTGGAACCCGGGAGACTTCTTCGGCGGGCTCTTTGGCGGAGGGTGACGCGCCGGGGCGCGGCCCTTCCGGCCCGGACCGCGCGACCACGCATGCACCACGTCACCGCCCCAGGGAGACTTCCCACCCGACGCGCACCGCGAAGAGCCGCAGATCGTGCTCGATCGTCTCGCGCGACAGGATGTCCGGTGGCGCGTCGGCGCGGTAGACGACCGTCCACTCCTCTTCCCGCGTGGTGAAGCTCCACGCGTCGACGTCGGTGACGAAGGCGTGACGTCCGAAGCGGTAGCGCACCCCCAGGCCCAGCACCCGGTAGCCGACGCCCTTGTTCCAGATTCGCCCGAAACCGGTGCGGGCGCGCGGGCTTACGGGCCCCGTCGAGAACGGCTCGACCACGGCGGAGAGATGCGTCGTGGAGAACGAAGAGCCGCGGAATCCGTCCGGCCACACAGTCCGCACCACGGGCACGTCGTACGGGACGGGAATGAGGTCGGCGATGGCACAGGTTGTGCCACCCACGCTACCGTTGACCGAGCCGCTTCCCTCGAGGGCGAGCCAGTTCAGCGCCCTCCAGGAGGCGGTGCCGGTCAGGCCCGCCGGGGCACCGTCGCAGGGCGAATCCGTGAACGTCTCGGGCCGGTCGACGTAGAAGACCGCCCCGAGCCCGAGATCGAGGTGCTGGCCCTGTAGCGGGGTGCAGGCACCCGTCACGAGCGCGATCGCGATCAGGCTGCTTCTCTGGACCGTCATTGGCTCCGGCTCCTCTCGCGTCCGTCTTCGGATCTATCTTTCGTAGCGATCCACGCTCCGGGTAGCTCATACGCCCGGCGAGCCCCGCCCTTGCACAGGACCGATCGTGGAATCTCCGTCCAGCCGCGTTCGCGTCACGCGCCGCGCCACCGTCCCGGATCCCGTGCGGATCGCGCGCGCCCTGCACGCGCCGGAGACGGGCGCACGGCTCCTCTTCTTCAGCGGGGGCAGCAGCCTGCGCGGGCTGAGCCAGACCCTCGTCCGCTACACACACCATTCGCGGCACGTGATCACCCCGTTCGACTCCGGGGGGAGCAGCGCGAAGCTCCGCACGGCCTTCCGGATGCCGGCCGTGGGAGACCTGCGGAACCGGCTCATGGCACTCGCGGACACGTCGGTGCTCGGCAACCCGGAGATCTACCGCCTCTTCGCGCTCAGGCTCCCGACCGACGCGACGAACGACGAGCTGCGCGCCCGGCTCGGCCAGATGGCCGGTGGGCGCGACCCGCTTGTGCGTGCCGTACCCGAGCCTCTTCGCTCGATCGTTCGACGGCACGTCACCTTCTTCATCGAAGCCATGCCGGCCCACTTCGACCTGCGCGGTGCCAATGTCGGCAACCTCGTGCTGGCGGCGGGCTACCTGAACCAGGGACGAAGCCTCGATTCGGTCCTGTACCTCTTCTCCCGTCTCGTCGAAGTGCGGGGCGTGGTGCGCCCGGTCGTCGAGGAGAGCCTGCACCTGGTCGCCGAGCTGACGGACGGCTCGCGCGTGGTGGGGCAGCACGCGCTGACCGGCGCGCGCGCGACCGCGCTTCCGGCGCCCATCGACCGCCTGTGGCTCACCCGATCGAAGAAGAGCGCCGCGCCATACCGGCCGAGGATCTCGGAGGCGGTGGACGACCTGATCAGGACCGCGGACCTGATCTGCTATCCCGTCGGCAGCTTCTGGACCAGCCTCGTCGCAACGCTGCTGCCGGACGGCGTCTCCGACGCCATCGCGGCGACCGACGTCCCGCGCGTGTTCGTCCCGAACCCTGCACCCGACCCCGAGGAGCACGGGATGGGGCTCGCGCAGAAGGTCGACACGCTCCGTGCCGTCCTGACGTCCGGGGCCTCGCGGCGCGTCGCAACCGAACGGCTGCTGCAGTTCGTGCTCGTCGACGACGCCCGCTCCGCCCCGACGCGCGCGGCGCAGCGCGCGGTGGAGAAGCTCGGCGTGGAAGTCGTGCGCGTGCCGCTCGTCACCGCGGAAAGCGCGCCCTACGTCGATCCGGAGCGGCTCGCCGAGGCACTCCTCTCGCTCGCCTGAGGCGGCTCAGCGTGGGGCCACTGGGGCTCCACGTGGACGAGTACGTCGAGAATCGGGACTTCGCACCCGAGCAACCGGTCCTTGACGACGTGGCCGATTTCGTGCCCGCGCCGGACGCTGATGTCCCCGTCCACCTCCAGGTGGATGTCGACCAGGAAGACGAGCCCGCTACGCCGCACCCGCAGCTCCTCCACGGCGACGACTCCCGCCACGGCGCCGGCCACCGACCGGATCCGGTCGTGGATCTCCGCCGGGGCCGCGACGTCCAGCACCTCGCTCAGGCCGCCTCGGAACAGCCGCACGCCATTCCAGGCGATCACACCGCAGGCGGCGAGAGCGGCCCAGTCGTCCGCCATCGCCCACTTCGGCCCGGCCAGGAGGGCCACCGAGATCCCCACGAACGCCGCGAGAGACGTCAGAGCATCCGACCGATGATGCCATGCGTCGACCTCGATGGCCTGGCTTCCGATCTCCCGGCCCCGGCGTACGAGCCAGCGAAACGTCAGCTCCTTCGTCACCAGCACCACGACCAGCACGGCGAGCGTGAACGGACGCGGCGGCGGGTGAGGCGAGAGGATCTCGTGGACGGCGCCGATGGCGATCCCGGCGGCCGCCAGCAGCAGCACCGTCGCTACGACCAGCGCCGCCAGCGGCTCGGCCTTGCCCCTCCCGTACGGGTACGCGCTCGTCGGCTCGCTGGTGCCGACCTTGAGACCCCCGATGACCAGGAGTCCCGTGAGCAGGTCGAGGACCGACTCCACTCCATCCGCGATGAGCGCGAACGAGTTCCCCAGCACCCCTGCGCCGATCTTCAGGGTAGCCAGCGCCGCGCTCACCACGAGCGCGGTCATGGTCGCACGAACGCCCGCGGCGTAGGCGACCCGGACCTGGTCGGCGGTGGCCCGAGGCGTCCCGCCGGCTTCCGGTGCCGTCATCGGTCACCTCCCGCCTGGCATCCGCCGGCGTGCAGGCGCCGCGGACCGGGCACCACGGAATCTCCGGAGGTTGGGGACATGAGACCCACTCTCGCTCGATGCGAATCGCGACCGTCCACCTGAAGTATGGGGACGGAGCGGGGTCGACGCGATTGACACGACGCGGGCCCGGGCCGCACACTCCCCGGCCACGTTCCACTCCTGACGAGGTCTGAGCATGCCTGCCCGACTTCCACTTCTCCTGCTCTTGGCGGCCGCGCTCGCAGCGTCGCCCGCATCCGCCCAGGAGAGCGCCGAGCCGTTCAAGGTCGGCACCTTCGAGATCGAAGGCACGCCGACCGTGGCCATGGTCCTGCGCGACCGGTACATCGTCGACGTGAACCGCGCGAACGCGGCGCTACAGCGCAACGGGATGTACCCGGTGATCCCCGCGCCGAGCGACATGCTCGACCTCATCGCCCGCTACGAGTACGGGATGAAGGCCCGGCTGTACGAGCTGGTGAACCACGTCGTGGCGAACGACATGATCGACGGGACACGCCCGGCATGGATCCACGAGCTCGACGAGGTGCGGACGCTGCCCCCGATCATGTACCCGGGCAAGATCCTCAACGCCGCGGTCAACTTCTACAGCCACGTCAACGAGACGGGCACGGACGCGGAGCGTGCGGAGGCGCGCCGGCAGCGGCTCGAGAACCGCGGGGTTCCGTACCTCTTCCTCAAGCCGAGCCGCGGCGCGGTCGTGGGTAACGGGGAGCCGATCGTTCTCCCTTGGGGGCGTGACCGCATCGACTGGGAGGTGGAGCTCGGGGCCGTCATCGGGAGGGCGGGCAAGTACATCTCGGCCAACGACGCCGAGGCGCACGTCTTCGGATACATGGTGACGATGGACATCTCCGACCGCGGCGGCCGGCCTCCGGGAGGCAACCCGCTGACCTCCGACTGGTTCGTCGGAAAGGGACACGACACCTTCGCGCCGCAGGGGCCGTGGATCGTCCCGAAGGAGTTCTACGGCAACCCCATGGAGATCCTGCGCCAGACGCTCGACGTGGGCGACGAGCGCATGCAGGAGGCGACGGCCGGTGACATGATCCACTCCCTCTGGGAGCTCATCGAGTACGGCTCGTCGATCATCACCCTCTACCCCGGTGACGTCATCAACAACGGCACGTCCGGCGGAACCGGCATGGGGACCGCCGTGCGCGGCGAGCAACGCTTCCTTCAGGTCGGGGAAGTCATCAGCGGCAGCATCGACGGCATCGGGACGCTGACCATGCCGGTGGTGGGCGAGGAGCAGCCGACGGGGCTCACCGGAGCCCAGCTCTCGCCGGTCCGCAGCTACCGGCCCGGAGGGAACTGACCCTACCGCGGCCGCCGCGCGGCGCCGCGGCTCGAGGGAGCGCGGTCCGATCGAACGGGCGGGAGCGACACGGTCGCTCCCGCCCGTTTCGCGTCGGGGCGTACGCTACATCCGGAAGCGGTAACTCAACTTGAGGAAGAGGCCGTCGGCCGTAGGGCGGAGCTGGGTGAAGCTGAACGCCGACGTGTCCCGGAACTGCCGCGTGTACCCGAAGAAGACCACGGTGCCGGGGGAAGGCTCGTACCCGAGCAGGCCCTCGAGACGGAAATCGTGTGCGTCCGATCCGGTGCGCGCCGCGCATCCGGAGGTCCTGCACGACCAGACCGCCTGTCCGGACACCGGATCGAGCAGGTCGCCACGCTCCTGGCTCGAGTACTCCCCGATCCCGCGCACGTAGAGCGCACGCGTCATCTGATAGCGGGCCTGCATCCTGGGGATCGTGGCCGACGAGTAGCGGGACCCGTCTCGCGCGCGGACGATGGTGACGTGCCGGAGCCCGAGTTCGACCTGGGCCGATCCCGTGGGGATCAGCGTCACGCCGACATCTCCGCTCCAGGAGTTGCCGAGGTCCATGGGAAGCCCGCTGGAGAAGATCGGGGTCTCCGCCCATCCACCGCCCAGCGACAGGCTCACCGACTCCCAGGAGCTGACCCACCCGCGCAGGCTCACGGACTGCAGGCCGGCGTACCGGCTCGGGTCCACGACCACGGGCTCGAGCGCGTCCTCGGTCGGCCCCGTGTACACGCCGTCGTAGAGGTCGGGGGCGAAGTCGAAGGCGCTGCGCCGATAGTTGAGGAAGGTACCCACGTTGCCTCGGAAGAACGCTCGCAGGCCCCCTCCGAACTGCGTCTCGAGCGGTCCCGTGCCGCTCCAGAAGTCGTCCCGGAGCCAGAGGCTTTCTGCCTCGACGGACGGCCCCCAGCTCTCGACGAGCGCGCCGCGCCGGCCGCGGAAGGTGTAACTGGAGCCCCCGTCGACCTGCGTCACGCCCACGCGGCGGATGAAGCCGCTGCCCGCCCGGAAGTCGTCGGCGACGTCCTCGAACGAGGCGTTGGCAGAGAAGCTGCGGCCCGAGCGTCGGAAGTCCGCGCTGAAGAGCGTGCCGTAGTCGGAACCCGCCCCAGCGTCGCCGTCCATGCTCCCCGCCGCGAGCAGCTCGAGGGTATAGCGGCCGCCGAGGACCAGCCGTGCGTCCGCGCCGGCCACGCGATTGTACGAGGCGCCGGGCTCGGTGCGGTCCGTGTAGACCAGGCCCACGGTCGAAGAGCGACCGATGTCGCCCTTCACGCGCACGAGGTTGACCACCGGGTTCGACACACCACCCTGGGCGCCCGGATCACCGAGCTCGTCCACGGCCCCGAGGTACGCGACCTGAAAGCCGCCGACCTTTCCGGAAACCTTCGCCGCGCCGACCGGGTTGACGATGGAGCGGGTGTAGACCAGACGCTTCGGCATCTGGAAGACATCCGTGCCTTCGAGGAAGAACGGGCGTTGCTCGGACAGGAAGAGGGCGAAGCGCTCGTTGACCGCGATCTGCCCGGCATCCGCCTCGATCTGGCTGAAGTCCGGATTGACGGTGCCGTCGAGCGTGAGGTTGGACGTCAGCCCATACGTGAGATTGAGCCCGAACTCGCCGTCGGCCCCATCGCGCACGAGGGCCTCACGGTCGGGCGCGTACCGCCCCTGGCTCGACCCGACGACGGTGGGGTTGATCTCCATGAAGAGACCCGTGTCGAGTCCTTCGAGCCCCTGCAGGGAACCGGACTGCTCGAGTCGGTTGGCACGCTCCGCCGTGATGGGAGCCCACGACTGCGCGTACCCCGTCCGCCTGATCGTGCGCTGGATCTGCATGCCCCAGTCCTGCGACGGCAGGGCGGGAAAGCGCAGCGTCTTCAGGGGGATACGGATTTCCGCCGTGTACCCGCGCTCGTCGACCCGCCCGTACGACTGCCAGATGAAGTCGGGACTCCAGTCGATCGGATCGCCATAGCCCCGCCCCGTTCCCTCGACCCAGAGTCCGTCACCCTGGATGCCGAGCGGGTTCACCATGAACACGTAGGCGCGTCGGCTGTCGTTGAACGTGTCCAGGATGACCCGGACGTAGTCGTCCGAACGGCCGTACCCGTCACGCTCGGTGAGGGTGGCGCGCACTCCGCCGCTGCGGTCGTCCGCACGAATGCCGAAGTACAGGGCGTCGGCGGTCACCAGCAGACGCACTTCGGTGTTCTCCGACGCCGCGCTCCCCTCGACCGGATCGTACTGCGTGAAACCGGTCAGGAGCGAAGCCTTCGCCCAGGCGGCGTCATCGAGGCGGCCGTCGATGTCGATGGAGACGTTCGCGACGACGGGCGCCGGCACGGAAATCTGCCGGGCGGAGCCGTCGAAGGAGGCGGGTGAGGCCGGTCGGCCCGGCGCGGAACGGCCGGCCGGCTCGAAGGCCGGCGCATTGCCCTCCTGGGGAGAGAGCTGGACCAGAGCCGCGAGAAGGATGGCAGACTTGAGCATGGCGTGTTTCGTTTCTGTACAAGTTTTTCTTGAACACACTGTACAGAAACAACCCCGGCCCCGCAACCGTGGTACACGGAGAACTCCCCGACCGCGGCCGGGGAAGGGATCAGCTTTCCAGCGGCTCCTCCGCCTCGAGCGTCGCTCCGCTCTCCTCACCCGTGACGCTGCGGACGTAGTACTCGGCCAGCTCGGCGGCCCAGATTCCCGGCATCGGGTCGAGACCCATCTTCATGCGACTCTCGGCGACCCACCCGGGGCTGACGGTGTTGACCCGCCAGCGCCCTTCGAGGTCGATGGCCGCGGCGCGCGCAAAGGACTCCACCGCCGCGCCGGTCATCGCCACGGCGGCCGTCCCGGGGGTGGGGCGCTGGGAGAGCGTGCCGCTCGTGAGGGTGAAGGACCCGCCCCGTGCGACCGTCGCGAGTCCCCTCCGCACGAGGTTGACCTGCCCCATGAGCTTGTTCGCCAGGCTCGCCACGAAGGCCTCGTCGTCGAGCTCCTCGAGCGCACCGAAGCGAGCGACTCCTGCGGTGCACACCACCGCCTCCAGGGGTCCGACGGCTGCGTACAGCTCGTCGATCGACGCAGCGTCGGAGAGGTCGACCCGGTGATCCCCGGCCGAGTGCCCTGCGCTCACCACCTCGTGGCCGCGCCCGCGCAGCGCGTCGACCACGGCCGCCCCGATGGTACCCGTTGCCCCGACCACAAGAATCCTCATCTCCGGCCCACCTCGTTATCGTCATCGACCACGACCTCGCACAGTCCGCTACACCCCACCCGCGCAAAGGCGCCGCGTGACGCGTCCCGCCCACCACCTCCCCGACGGTCGATTTCGCAACCCCTGGCCCGAGGCCGCGGGAGACGACGCGATCCGCTCGCGCTTCTGGCGCGTGGCGTGGACGTGGCTGACCTCGAGGCTCCCGCCCGATCCGGCGCCCGGGCAGCTACCCGTGGGAACGCCGAGGATCGGGCATCCGGTGATCGAGGGGGAAGGCGTGCGCGTGACATGGGTCGGGCACACGACCTTCCTGGTTCAGCTCCCGGGGCTGAACGTCCTTACGGATCCGGTCTGGTCGGAGCGCGCCTCCCCGGTCACGTTCACCGGAGCGCGACGGTTCGTCCCACCGCTTCCCGCCCTGGACGAGCTCCCGCCGATCCACGCCGTCCTGCTGTCGCACGACCACTTCGACCATCTGGATCGCGCGACCGTCCGCGCACTCCACCGTCGACACGGCGACGACCTGACCTGGTTTACCCCGCTGGGGTACGGCGGGTGGTTCGGACGACTGGGGGTACGCCGCGTGGTCGAGCTCGACTGGTGGCAGTCCGCCGACGCTCCGGGGGGACGCTTCGCCTTTCACGCCACGCCCGCCCGGCACTGGACACGCCGAACGCCGTGGGGGACGAACGCGCGGCTCTGGGGCTCCTGGGCCATCGTGCCCCGGCCCGAGGACCCCTCCCCCGCCCACGGCGGCGGCCCGGCCGGAGCCGCGCGGCGCGGGGGCCCACGCGTCTTCTTCGGCGGAGACAGCGGGTACGCGGGCTGTTTTTCCGAGATCGGAGCCAGGCTGGGCCCCTTCGACGTGTCCCTGATCCCGATCGGCGCCTACGAGCCCCGCTGGTTCATGGCCGCGTCCCATGTCGACCCGGAAGAAGCCCTGCAAATCTATCGGGACATCGGCGGCTCCGGGGCCTTCGTACCGGGACACTGGGGCACGTTCCGCCTGACCTTCGAGGACCCCCTGGACCCACCCAGGCGAACGCGCGAGGCGTGGACCGCGGCCGGGCTTCCGCTCGCCGACCTCCACGTGCTGCGGCACGGAGACACCGTCGAGATCGAGGTCGCAGGGGCGGACGATCCGAACGCGTGAGGGCGCGGCTCCGTCGGAGCCGCGCCCTCGATGTCTCACCCCCCGGGCCGGCGCGAGCGCCGGTGGCCGGGATCAGTTGCCGCCGTTGCCGTTGCCGCCCACGACGCTGGCCCGGTAGTCCAGCGGCGGATCGCGATCTCCCAGCAGCGGCTCGTACTCGTAGTCCTCGCCACGGCGCTCGACGAACTCCTGCTGCGCCGCGTCGATGAGCGCGGGGTTGGTGATGAGGTCGTACATGGTGAACGCCAGCGTCTTGGCCGCGTTGATCATCCCCTTGTTGCCGATGCTCATGCCACCGGCCGCGACCGCCTGCCACGAGTGGGCCGACGTTCCCGGCACCCAGGTGGCGGTGCTCAGGCCGGCCGTCGGGACCGTCCAGCTCACGTCGCCGACGTCGGTCGAGCCCCCTTCGCCCTTCTCGATCACCTCGAACGGCTCGATGACCGCGGCCCGTTCGATCGGTGGAACGTCCGCCGGGAAGGTCGAATGGATCACTTCCGCGAAGCGGCGCTCCTCGGCGTCGTACTGGACGCCGCCCACGCGCGTGAGGTTGGCGTGCACGACGCGTGCGAGCGCCTCGTTGGGCAGGACGTTGTAGATGCCGTGGATGACTTCGTGCTCCATGCGCGTCTGCGTGCCCATGGCCGCGCCCTGCGCCGCCTGGGTCACCCAGTCGAACATCCGACGGGACTCCTCGGGGTCCGGGTGCCGCACGTAGATGTAAGACTCGGCGAAGTCGGGAATCACGTTCGGCGCGGAGCCACCCGAGGTGATCACGTAGTGGATCCGGCTCTCGGGCGTCACGTGCTCCCGCATGAGGTTGACCATGTTGTGGAACGCCTCCACCCCGTCGAGGGCGGAGCGACCACGCCAGGGCGCGCCCGCGGCGTGCGCGGACTGTCCGTAGAAGCGGAACATTCCCGACTTGTTTGCCAGGGACGACGACGCGCTGGCGTCGTTCTGCGAGCCGGCGTGCCAGTGGAGCATCACGTCCACGTCGCTCATCAGACCCGCCCGAACCATGTACACCTTGCCCGCGCCACCCTCCTCCGCGGGCGTGCCGTAGAACCGGATGGTCGCCGGGGTTCCGGTGGATTCGGCCCAGTCCTTCACCGCCATGGCGGCCGCGACGGAGCCAGTCCCGAACAGATGATGTCCGCACGCGTGGCCGGCGATCTTGCCCGGCACGGGGTCACGCTCCGCGGAACGGCTCTGGTTGATGCCGGGGAGCGCGTCGAACTCGCCCATGATGCCGATCACCGGGCCACCGCCGCCCCAGGAGGCGACGAACGCCGTCGGCATGCCCGCCACCCCGGCCGCGATCTCGAAGCCCGCGCTCCGGAGCCTCGCCTGCAGGAGCTCGGAGGACTGGGTCTCCATGTACCCGACCTCGGCGAGATCCCAGATCTCCTGAGCCGTCTCGACGAACGCGTCCGCGTTCGCGTCGATGTACGCCGCCATCTGCGTCTTGGCGTCCTGCGCGCCGACGGGCGCAGCCGCCAGGGCGACCAGCCCGACACCCACGATCGCCACACGCGACCGCGCCGTCCGTCTGCAACTCACCATGCTCTCTCCTTCGTTCATCCGCGGGGCCGCCGAATCCGGCGGGAAGAGGACGGTACGCGGTGCCCCTCACAGCGACAAGGAGGCCGGCCGGGCCCCCTCCAGTCGCACCACGAGCTTGCCCACGCTGTCGCGGGACTCCATCAAGCGGTGCGCGGCCGGAAGGTCCGCGAAGTCGAACGTCGATCCGACCACTGGGCGGAGGCCGTGCCCGGTCGCGAAGGCGGTGAGCGCGCCCCACACGCTCAGAAGGCGCTCCTCGTCGGGAAGGAGGTAGCCGATGTGGGTCGCGAGCACGCCCGTCGAGGCGACCGCGGAGTCCGAGACGTTCATGCGCGGCGCACCGCGCCACGCCCTCCACCACGACAGCGGGTTCCAGAGCGAGTAGTCCAGGCCGGCGTACCCGGCGACCACGATCCGGCCGAAGTTGGCGAGGAGTGCCTGACATGCCCGGTAGACGTCGCCGCCCACGACCTCCAGTACGACATCGAGCGCCCCGTCGGGCGCCACCTCTGCGAGCCGACGCTCGAAGTCGGGCCGGCGGTAGTTCACTCCGGCCTCGGCGCCCAGCTCCCGGATCAGGTGCAGCTTCGCGTCGCTGCCGGCCATCCCGACGACCCGACAGCCGTAGGCCGAAGCGATCTGCACGGCGGCCGTGCCGACGCCCCCCGCCGCCGCGGTGATGCCGACCCGGTCGGTCGGCCGCAGCCGTGCCATCTCCATCAGCGCGACCCAAGCGGTCATGAAATTCACCCCGAAGGCCGCGTTCTCCTCCACGCTGAAGCCGTCGATCGCCGGCAGCGCGCGGCGAGCCGGGACGACGAGCCGCTCCGCGTAGGCGCCGTGCTGCGTGCCCACCACGACGCGCTCACCGATCTCGCGTCCGTGAACGCCCTCCCCGAGCGCCGCGATGGTCCCCGTCGCCTCCATGCCCGGCACGTAGGGACGCCTGGGAGCCCAGCCGTACAGCCCCCGCCGCGAGAGAACCTCGGCGTAGTTGATGCCGATGGCCTCGACCTCGACCGCGACCTGCCCGGGCCCCGGCTCCGGTGACGCCACCGTCACGAGACGAAGCACCTCCGGAGGGCCGGTCCTCTCGAGCATCCACGCGCGCACGGGTCAGGTCTCCCGGGTCAGTTCGCGAGCGGGGCCGGAAGAAGCGCCAGCAGGAAGGCCACGGCTCTTTCGATGCTGTTCGGAAGCGCGAGCGGGGTGTGCGTGCCGCCCGGATACAGGAAGGGCTGGAAGTCCGGCTCTGAGCGCCCGATGGCCGTCATGACCGTGATGAGCGCCTCCGCCTGGCTCACTTCCACGATCGGATCGTCGGTTCCGTGGTGCAGCTGCAGCGTAGGAAGCTCCGGGGCCCAGAGCACCGGCGAGCGGCGCACCAGCTCCAAGCGGACCTCCGCGATCGTCTTCTCGCCGTCGGCAAGCGGCTGGAGGAAGGTCTCGTCCAGGTAGGCCAGGCCGGGCAGGTCGCGGGGGTCACCGAGCAGAGATTCCTGCGTGAGCGTGCGCACGAACGGGCCGAGGAAGTCGGTCGGCCCGAAGAACTCGACGATCCGGTCAATCCGTTCGTCGCGGATCCCCATGAGCATGCCCACCCCCGCTCCACGGCTGAATCCGAGCACCGCGACGTTCGCTTCGTCCGCGGCCGGCTCGATGGACAGCGTCGCGTCGAGAAGGGCGAGCGCGTCGTCCACGTCGCGGTCCCACGGGCTCGGCGAGCCCTGAGACTTCCACGTCTGGCCCCGGAAGCGCAGCGGCTCGGCGCGGAAGGACGGCACGATCCAGACGAAGCCGGCGACGTCGGCGCCGATGAGGGGGAACTGGAAGAGCACGTCCTCCACGGACACGCCCTCGTCTCCCCCGTGTGCGTAGACGAGCACCGGCAGCGGGCCCGTCGCGCCCAACACCGAAATCACCGCCCCCACGTGACGGAAGTCGTCGACGACATGGGTGACGATCCGAACGCGAACGTCGAGACCCGACTGGACGACGACGGTGTCCTCGACCACCTCCACGCCCACGGCGCCCACGGTCCGTGACTGCCAGTCGGCCTCGACCGCGGCGATCTCGGCGCTCGTGGCCGCGGCGAAGAGGGCGTCCAGATCGACCCCGGCGACGATGCCGTCACCCATTCCGACCGGATCGTCCGAGCACGCCGTCAGCGCGCCCGCGAAGAGCACCGCGGCGAGGGCGCAGCGCGGGAATGGTAAGCGCCGTTTCATCCTGCACAGTAATGGCGGAACGTTGACGGGGGCTACCCGCCGGCTACCATGGCTCCCGTCGTTCACCATGCCGAGCCGGAGATCCCCATGACGCACCCCGTGCCCTCTCGTCGCCGATTCTTCGGAGGGGCCGCCGCCGCGTCCCTCGGACTTCTTCTTCCCGGGCACGCCGCCGCGGCCCGGGAACCGCGGCTCGTGCTGACGCAGGTGAGCCCAGAGGGGCGTCTGCGCGAACTGGGCATCGAGCTGCCCACGCCGCGCGCCCCCGTCGCGACGTACGTCACCGCCGTCACCGTCGGCGACGTGGTCTACCTCGCAGGGCATACGCCGAGAACGCCCGAAGGGGGTCCCTCCTACATCGGGAAGGTCGGAGACGACATGACGCTGGAGCAGGGTCGCGAGGCCGCGCGCGCCGTGGGACTCCTGGTGCTCGCCACGCTCCGCGCCCACGTCGGTTCGCTCGACCGCGTCGCGCGGCTGGTCCGCACCCTCGGCATGGTGAACGCGACCCCGGACTTCACCGAGCAGCCCCAGGTCATCAACGGGTTCAGCGACCTCATGGTGGACGTCTTCGGGGAGGACGCGGGAAAGGGCACGCGAGCCGCCGTGGGGATGGGATCCCTGCCCGGCGGCATGGCCGTGGAGGTCGAGACCACGTGGCAACTGCGGAGCTGAGCGCCCGCTACCCCCGGGCCACGGCCTCCCGGACCTGCCGCTGCAGGCGTGCCAGGATCGCGCTCATCCCGCGCATGCGAAGGGGCGAGACGACCGCCTCCAGCCCCATGCGGCCGTAGAAGTCGGGGGGGACCGCGAGGACGTCCTCGACGGACGCGCCTTCGAGCCCTTCATGAAGGATGCCGGCGAATCCGCGCACCGTGGGGCTCTCCGGCGGCGCGTCGAAGAAGAGGTGGACCGCTCGTTCGTCGTCCACCTGCGTGGCGAGAAAGAAGGGGGTCTGGCACTCGTGGACCTGCTCCAGCCCCGATCGGTCCGCCGCGAGCTCCTCCGGCAGCGGCGGCACCTTTCCGGCGTACTGCAGGAGGGCCTGCACGCGCAGTTCCTTCGGGGCGCGCTCGAAGCGCGACACGATCCTCTCGAGGGCGACGGGAATGCTCATGCGCTTGCCTACCGTCCACGTCGGGACCGGTTCCATGAGCGTCGGGCGACCATTACCATCCTCCATGTTCGCGCGGCCCCCCGCACTCCGGAGTCCCAATGCCCGCCCCTCACGATCCCCACCCGGCGTTCCAGCAGTACGCGCACCCCGAGAAGCTGGTCTCCACGGCTTGGCTCGCCGATCACCTCGACCACCCCGACGTGGTCGTCGTGGAGTCGGACGAGGACGTGCTGCTCTATGAGGTGGGACACATCCCCGGCGCGGTGAAGGTCGACTGGCACATGGACCTCAACGACCCGCTCACCCGCGATTACCTCGACGCCGTGAAGTTCGCCGAGCTCATGTCGGCCAAGGGGATCTCGCGCGACACCACCGTCGTCTTCTACGGCGACAACTTCAACTGGTGGGCCGCGTACGCACTCTGGGTCTTCACGCTGTTCGGACACCCTGACGTTCGCCTGCTCGACGGAGGCCGCAGGAAGTGGATCGAAGAAGGCCGCCCGATCACGACTGACACGCCCACGCCGGCGCGCTCGGCGTATCCGGTGGTGGCACGCGACGACGAGGCGATCCGCGCGTACCGGGACGACGTGATGCTGCACGTCGAGTCGAAGGGCCGGCTGGTCGACGTGCGGTCACCCGAGGAGTACAGCGGTCAGAAGCTCCACATGCCCGACTACCCGCAGGAGGGCGCCCTGCGGGGCGGCCACATCCCCGGCGCGGCGAGCGTTCCATGGAAGCGGGCGGCGAACGACGACGCGACGTTCCGCGGCGTGGACGAACTCCGCGCCATCTACGAGACGGAGCAGGGTCTCCGGCCGGAGGACGACATCATCGCCTACTGCCGGATCGGAGAGCGCTCGAGCCATACGTGGTTCGTGCTGCGACACCTTCTCGGCTTCCCCGACGTCCGGAACTACGACGGCTCGTGGACGGAGTGGGGTAACCTGGTACGGGCGCCCATCGAGCGATGAGCCGCGGCGGCAGGCCCGGGCGGCGAGCCTAGCCAGCGGCCCTGAGCAGCCACAACACGTCGACCGCGAACGACCACGCGAGGGCGGCGAGCCCGAACGCGCAGACGAACGCGGCCATCGGCCCGGGAATGACGGGCCCGAGCGCCACGAGGAGCACCACACCCTGGACCACGCACACGGCCTTTCGGCGGAACCGCTCCGGAAGCGCGCCGTCGAGGGCGGGCACGACCCAGCCGGCGGCGACGAACACGTAGCGCATCGCGCCGATGGCCAGCACCCAGGGACCTGCCTTCCCGCTCGCCCACACGAGCACGGAAAGCGCCAGGATGAGCGCCGCGTCGAGCTCCATGTCGAAGCGCGCGCCGAACGCGGTCTCCGTCCCCGTACGCCTCGCGATCCGCCCGTCGACGCCGTCGAGCACCATGGCCACTGTCCCGAGCACGATCACCCACCAGGCGCCGGCGTTGTCGAGCGCGACGGGGAAGAGCGCCAGCGCGCCGACCGGAATCGAGAGGGAGGCGCGCAGCAGGGTCACACGATTCGCGGTGCCGACCCCCGGGCCGGGCGCCTCGGGCGGCAGACGGTGGAGCACGATCACCGCCAGCGCCGCGTACAAAGACGTCACGGCCGCCGCAAAGCTGGCCGGCCACCCGAGCAGCCACCACGTTGGGCCCGCGGCGAGGGCCACAACCGGCGCCGCGAGCACGACGTCCCGAAACACGTCGGGTCGTCTCACAGGGTCGCCCGCCGCACGTGCGGCATACATCGGGGTAGCGTTCGGACAGCGTTCATGAGCAGCAGATCGGAGTCACGTTGAGAGAACCTTCGCAAAGAGACACCGCCCGGCACTTCCGGGTCCGCGCACCGGGCGTGGGGGAGATCGTGACGGCCCCGCTGCCGCCGCGACAAGAGGGTGACGTGCTGGTGCGCGCGCGCTTCTCCGGCGTCAGCCGAGGCACCGAGTCGCTCGTCTTCCGCGGAGGCGTGCCCGCATCCCAGTACGAAGCGATGCGCGCCCCGTTCCAGGAGGGGGACTTCCCTGGCCCCGTGAAGTACGGCTACGCGAGCGTCGGCGAAGTGCTGGAAGGGCCACCCGACCTGGCCGGCCGGGATGTCTTCTGCCTGTACCCGCACCAGGACCGCTACGTCGTCCCAGCCGGCGCCGTGACGCCGCTCCCCCCGGGGCTGCCGCCCGAACGTGCGGTCCTGGCCGCCAACATGGAGACGGCGGTCAACGCCGTCTGGGACGCGGCCCCCGGCCCCGGGGACCGCATTCTGGTGGTCGGTGCCGGTGTCGTCGGATCGCTCACCGCGTACCTGTGCGGGCGCGTCCCCGGCACCGACGTCACGCTCGTCGACGTCGACGCCGGGCGGGCACCGGTCGCCGAGCGGCTGGGCGTGGGCTTCTCGACGGAGCAGCCCGGCGGTGCGGAGGCCGACCTCGTCATCCACGCCAGCGGCAGCCCGGAGGCCCTTGGCGCGGCACTGTCCGCGGCTGGACCGGAGTCGACGGTCCTGGAGTTGAGCTGGTTCGGCGACCGGGCCGTCCCGCTCCCGCTCGGCGAGGACTTCCACGCGAAGCGGCTCACGATCCGGAGCAGCCAGGTGGGACGGATCCCGCCGGGCCGCGCCCCGCGCTGGACCCACGCGCGTCGTATGATGCTCGCCCTCGACCTGCTCAGGGACCCTGCCCTCGACGCGCTGCTCAGCGGCGAGAGCGACTTCGACGAGCTTCCGGAGACCATGCAGCGGCTCGTGAACGCGCCGGCCGGCGTGCTCTGCCACCGCATCCGCTACGCGTGACGCGCCGTCACCGCCACAACCATCACCCCGACCCCAACCGCCATGTACAGCCTGAACGTCCGTGACCACTTCATGATCGCGCACTCCTTTCGCGGCGAGGCCTTCGGACCCGCGCAGCGCCTCCACGGGGCGACGTACGTCGTCGACGCCACCTTCCGCCGGCCGGAGCTCGACGCGGACGGGCTGGTCGTCGACATCGCGGCGGCCGGAGACCGGCTGAAGGCGATCCTCGACGCGATGAACTACCGGAACCTCGACGACATGGCCGACTTCGAGGGGAAGAACACGACGACCGAATTCCTCGCGCGCGAGATCTGGGAGCGCATGGTGCGCTCCGTACGCTCGGGCGAGCTGGGGGAGGGAGCGAAGGGCGTCTCGTCGATCTGCGTGACACTCCACGAGTCGCACGTCGCATGGGGCAGCTACGAAGGTCCGGTGTGAGCGAGCGGGGGCTCCACTTCGTCGTCCCCGGCCCGCTCGAGCAACGCACGGGCGGCTACCTCTACGACGCACGGATGGTCGAAGGGCTCCGGGCCCGCGGCTGGACCGTACGCGTGCACAACCTCGACGGTGCCTTTCCGGACGGCGATGCGACGGCGCGGCGCTCGCTCGAGGTCACGCTGGCGCACTTCGACGACGGGGCCCTCGTCGTTATCGACGGCCTGGCGATGGGGGGGCTGCCTGGACCGATCGAGGCGCACGCGCGACGGCTGCGCATCGTCTCGCTCCTCCACCATCCGCTGGCTGACGAGACCGGTCTGTCGGAACCCCGGCGCCAGGCGTTGGTCCAGAGCGAGCGGGCCGCGCTCGCTCCCTGTCGCGGCGTCATCGTCACAAGCGTCTATACTGCGCATCGTCTGCGCGACTATGGGGTGGCGCCGGATCGATGTCGGCCCGTCCCGCCGGGCACCGAGCCGGCCCCGCTGGCCGACGGCCCGCCGGTGGGCTCACCACCCCTCCTGCTCTGCGTCGCCACGGTCACGCCCCGGAAGGGGCACGACGTGCTCGCCTCGTCACTGGCGCGCGTCCGCGATCTGCCCTGGCGCTGCGTCTGCGCCGGAAGCCTCGAGCGCGATCCGGCCTTCGCGGAGCGCGTGCTTCGATCCGTGCGGGACGAGGGGCTGGAAGATCGTGTCGAGTTCGTCGGCGAGCACGGGCCTGAAGCCCTGCAGCAGCTCTATCACGAGAGCTCACTCTTCGTCCTGGCCTCGCACTACGAGGGATACGGCATGGCTCTGGCCGAAGCCATCGCCCGGGGGCTGCCGGTCGTGAGCACCACCGGAGGAGCCATCCCCTGGACGGTCCCGGAGGACGCGAGCCTGCTCGTTCCGCCCGCCGACGTGGACGCATTCGCGACGGCGCTGCGACTCGTGCTGGCACCCGACGCCGCGCAACGAAGGGAGGCGCTCGCGGCCGCCGCGCGTCGGCACGCCGGCACGCTCCCGGACTGGCCGGCCTCGGTGGCGCTCTTCGAGGAGGCGGTGCGGGCGTTCGCGGGTTCCCCCGGGGCTTTCGAATCGTGAGCGACGACGTATTCGACGCAGACTGGCTCACGCTGCGCGAGCCCGCCGATCACCGCGCACGGTCAGCGGAGCTCGATCTCACCCTCGCTGCGTGGTGGGCCGAGGGCGATCGCTCGCGCATCCTCGACCTGGGATGCGGAACCGGCTCGAACCTTCGCTATCTGTCACCCCTCCTGGGCGGAGCCGCCCCCGCGCGGGTGCAGCGGTGGACACTCCTCGACCACGACGCCGGGCTTCTCGAGCGGATACGTCTCCCGGGTGCCGGGCCGTTGGGGCTGGGGAGTACCGCCGCGAAGCTCACGCCACTCGATCTCGCGACCGTCCAGGGGGATCTCGCCCTCGAAGGCCTCTCCCTCATCGACGGATCACACCTCGTCACCGCGTCCGCGCTTCTCGACCTGGTCTCCTCCGCCTGGACCGAGGAGATGGCTCGCCGATGCGCGAACGCGGGTGCCGCGGTCCTGTTCACGCTCACGTACGACGGGTCGATCGTCTGGGACGCGCCCGACCCCGACGACGCCCTGGTACGCGACGCGGTCAACGCGCACCAGCGGCGCGAGAAAGGGCTGGGCGGAGCCCTCGGTCCCGTCGCGGCCGGGTACGCCGAGCGCGCCTTCGCCCTGCACGGCTACCGTACACGAACGGCGAACAGCCCCTGGAGGCTGGGCCCGGCGGAGCATGCGCTCGCTCGGGCGCTGCTCGAGGGCTGGGGCACGGCGGCCGCCGAGCAGCGCCCGGACCAGGCAGCCCGGATCGAGCGTTGGACGAAGCGCCGGACGGAGACGATCGAGGGCGGCACGTTTTCGCTGACGGTCGGTCACGTCGACCTCCTGGCGCTTCCGTCCGGGGACGTGCACGAGAACCGCGGGGCCGCGCTCGACACCGAACGATGAAGGTCGTCGCCCGGTTCGTAGTCAGCGCGGCACTGCTCGCCGCCCTCTCCCTCCTGGTCGACGTATCGGGCGTCGTCGAACGGCTCGGCAGTGCCAGCGCCCCGTGGCTCGCGGTGGGTCTCGCCATCTCCGTGCCCCAGGCGCTCCTCCTCGCCTGGCGGTGGCGGTACACGGCGGGTCGCCTCGGTATCGATCTCCCGTTCCGTGTGGCGCTGGCCGAGTACTACCTCGGCAACTTCCTGAACCAGGTCCTGCCCGGCGGCGTCACGGGCGACGTCTCGCGTGCGTGGCGGCATGCACGCACCGAGGTGCCCGTGGGAGCGGCCGTACGGGCGGTGGTCCTCGAGCGGCTTTCCGCCCAGGCCGTGATGACCTCCGTGGCCGCGCTCTCTGTCGCGGCGATCCCCGCCCTCCCCCTCCCCGCACGCGTCGGCGCCCCGGCGGCGCTCGTCCTTCTCGGAGTGCTGGCCTCACGCGTGGGTGGCCGCTCCGGCGACGCTCCCTCCGCGGCGGGTCGCTTTCGCGCCGACACGCGCGTGGCGTTGCTGAGCAGCGACGCCCGGCTCCTCCAGCTTGTGAGCGCGGCGCTCGTGGTGGGCAGCTACCTCGCCGTCTTCGTCGTGGCCGCGCGCGCGGTGGGGGCGGACGCACCCTCGACGGCGCTCCTCCCCCTCGTCGCCCCGGTGCTCATGACCATGCTCCTGCCCGTAACGGTCGCGGGGTGGGGCCTGCGCGAAGGAGCGGCCGCCGCGCTGTGGGGCGTGGCCGGCCTAACCCCCGAATCGGGCGTCGCGGTCTCGGTGACCTACGGCCTGATGTCGCTGATCTCGACGCTGCCCGGAGCGGCCGTGCTCATCGTGTCCGTGACCCGAAGTCCAGATCGAAGAGGACGTCGTCGCCCAGCTGGAAGTGACGCGTCTGCGGGCGCAGGGCATCCGAGAGAGACCGGATCGGGGTCAGGGTGAGTGACGGCTTGCCCGAGCCGATGATCATCGGGGCCACGCAGACGTGCAGCCGGTCCAATAGTCCGGCTTCCAGGAAGCGCGACACCGTGATGCCTCCGCCCTCCACGAGCACGCGACCGAGTCCCTGCTCGCGAAGCGCGTGGACCAGTTCGCGGAGGTCGAGGCGTCCGTCTCCGGGCGACGGCACGACGATCTCGTCACCGAAGGAACGCGCGCGGGTGATCTCCGGAGGAGCACGCCGCACGAGCACCGTGCGCGCGGCCCCGTCCTGGAAGATCCGGCGCTGAGGATCCAGTCGCGCCTCGGGGTCGACGACGACCCGCACCGGATTGCTCCCCTCCACCTCGCGCACCGTCAGCCGGGGATCGTCTGCCGCCACCGTGCCCGCGCCCACGACGACCGCGTCGACGAGCGCCCGAAGTCGGTGCAGGCGCCGGATGTCCTCAGGCCCCGTCACGTAGTGCGACGCCCCGGTTTCGGTGGCGATGCGGCCGTCCAGGCTCTGGCCCAGCTGGCCCAGCACGAAGCGCGCCCGCGTAGCGAGCGGCAGGTAGAGTTCGAAGATGTCCCGCGCCGCGTCGGAGACCGCCCCCGACACGGACCAGGCGCCCGCGGCGTCGACTCGGAGGCGGACCTCCTCCCCGGCATCCTCGGCCGGGGCGTCCTCCAGATCGACCTCCAGCGGCAGCGTCTCGCCGCTACCGACCCGTGCCGCCACGGTGCGCACGAGCCTCCATGCAGTCCGTTCTTGCATCATCGCGATACCAGCCGGTCCAGGGGGAAATCCAGGGCGTCCCGCACGACGTCGGCGAGAGCCTCGCCGTAATGACGCACGAGCCGTCGTCCGGCATCGGCGGTCGCGAGGCGCGCGTCTCCGGTCACCCCGGATGCGCTGAGGTCCTCGGCAAGCCAGGAGAACGACGCCTCACCCTCGGGCCCCAGGCGCCGGAGCGTATGCTCCAGCTCCTGGCCCAGGGAGCGAAACTCGGCCACCCGCTCGACGCGGACGGCGTCCGGCCGAAGCCAGAGCATCATGGCGGTCTCGACGGCTCCACCGTGGAGTCCGTGACGCCACTCGGCTTCCGGGAAGTCGACATCGTCGGGTCGGCCCAGGCGGAACCAGCTCGCCTTCACAACGAGCAGACCGTGCCTGCGCCGCAGCCGCAGTCCCGCCTCCTCCATGGCGAAACGGTTACCTCCGTGGCTGTTCGACAGCACGAGGCGCCGCACACCGACGTCCGCCAGCGACGCGCCGACGCGCTCGATCGCCTCCACCAGCTCGGCCCCGGACATGCTGCAGGTCTCCGGGAAGCTCATATGCTCCTCGCTCGCCCCGGTCGCGAAGGGCGCCAGCGCCCACGCCGGAACCGCGCCGCGGAGCGCCGCGAACGCCTCGGAGAGGATGCCCAGTCCGATGTCGACGTCGGTCGACGGTGGCAGGTGGGGGCCGTGCTGCTCGGTGGCGGCGAGCGGCAGCACGACCACGGCGTCACGCGCGACGGCCTCGGCGATCTCGGGACCTGTCAGCGCGGACCAGTCAGGAACGTGCGGGGGAAGCCGGGGCGTCACGTCTCGTCCACCTTTCGCGCGTACACGTCTCCCGACGACGCGCCCGAAGCGCCCTCGTCGAGCCAGCCGACGACCGCTTCGGACGTCCTCCACGGCTCCCACAGGAAGTCGCGCCCTTCGCCGAGCACGACGTTGAACTCGTACCGGGCGAGTTCCGAGAGGCGGCGCACGCACAGCGAGGTGGCCGCGAGGTCGCCCGCAACGAACTCCACCGAAAGCGCGGGCAGGGATCGGGTGAGCCCGGCCAGAACCTCGGGTTCGTGCCCCTCCACGTCGATCTTGACGAAGGCCGGAACGCCGTACGTCTCGATGAGTGCGTCGAGCGTGACCACCGGCACCTCCACCGTCTCGTCCCACGTCACCGACCGGAAGCCCGGGTTGGCCTCGGCGACCCGCCCGCGCCAGCGGCTGGACAGAGTCGAGACCGTCGGGTTGCGGCGACTGACGGTGAGTCGCGCGGTTCCGCTTTCCTGCCCCACGGCTTCCGCCCGGACCTCGATGCGTGCATCGCCACGCACGATGCGGCGAAGCCAGCGGACGACGCTCGGCTGCGGCTCCAGAGCCACGACCTTCGCGCCGAGCGCGGAGAAGGCGACCGCACGGTCGCCGAGGTGGGCGCCCACGTCGAAGACGAGGTCCCCCTCCCGCACCAGGGGCGCGTAGAGGCGCCGGAGCCCGCGCTGCCGTCCTGGGCGCCAGTAGATCACGAACGAGCGCAGGAGGCCGAGCCAATCAGCCATCTTCCGCTCCGCTGTAGGCGCGCACGAACCAGTCGCGGAAGTAGTCCATTCCCAGGGGCGATCCTCCGTCGGAGGGCCACGCGCCCGGAACGAACCCCCATTCGAGAAACGGCTGCAGCACGTTCGGATCGCCGCTGATGACGTGCACCGGGACCTCCCACGAAGCGCCCTCTCCGGTCACGAGCGGGGCAGGCTGATGATCACCGAGGACGATGAGAAGGGTCCGGTCGTCCACGTAGCGCTCCGCGTACGACGTCGCCGCGTGCACCGCGTACTCGACCGACAGGGCATAGTGCTCGCGCACTCGATCGCTGTCGCGCCAGAGCTCGCGCGGGGTCTCCCCTGCGTTACCCCAGGGGGCGAAGACCGCGCCGTCGCCGATGGTGTCCCAGTCGTCGAGGACGGGCAGGATGGGCGTCCACGGCGCGTGGCTGCTGATGAGCCCGATCTCCGCGAAGAGCGGACGCGAGGCATCGAGGGGGCGGATCCTCTCCTGCAGGAACGACCAGGTGAACTGGTCGGGCATGGTGACCCAGTTCAGCGGGGGACCGGCGTAGTCGATGTCGTCGAAGGCAAAGATCTCCTCGTATCCGAATCGAATCCCTTCCGGCCAGGCCATGCGGATGGCGGGCATAAGGGCGACCGTCCGGTATCCCGCGCGCTCGAAGTCGTCGACGAGGGTTTCGCGCCCGGAGCCGAGCATCATGTCGTAGCGGATCTGATTGTCGAGCCAGAGTCCGCTCAGCATCGATCCGTGCCCGAACCACGACTGTCCGCCCTGGCTGGGTGCGACCAGGCGACCCGACACCAGGTGCAGTCCGGCAGCCTCCACGCGCCGCTCGAGGTCGTCCAGCCGGGGTCCGACGACCGGCGCGTACCGTGGATCGTCGATGGCGGAGGCGCCGTAGGACTCAACGAACGCCAGGATTACGTCCCGGCCACCGAGCCCCTCGAGCAGACCGGGCAGACCCGCGTAGTCCCCGGGGGCGCGCGCGACGTCGGCATCGAAGCGCTCGCGCTCGCCGAGGGCGCGCACGAGGCGGGTCGCCTGGTCACGCACGAGACGGACCACCGGCACGTCGATCCGCGCGTTCAGGCGCTCGACCCGGTCCAGGCCGAAGCCCACGGTGACGAGCACGACCGCCGCGCCGACGCCCGCGCGGGCGAAGGCTCCGCCCACCTCGCCGCGGGTCGGGACGAGCAAGAAGACCACCAGCGCCCCGGCGGCGACCAGAACGGACAGCGCGAGGATCTCGGCCAGCACGGCCGGCACGGCGCCGAGTGCGCCCACGAGAAGGTGGTGGACGGAATCGGCCAGCCACACGTCCATGTAAAGGCTGAGGGGTCGCGACAGGCTCAGCCAGGTGGCGGTCTCCGCGATCTCGAGTACGAACACGACTGCCACCGTGGCAGCGACGGCGGTGGCGGCGACGAATGTCGCCCGGGACCGGGGCAGCAGGGCGAAGACGGCGACGAGCAGGCACGCTTCGAGGGCCACCCATGCCGCCCCCTCTCCCCGGAGCAGCACGTAGTCCGGGCCGAGTAGCAGGCCATTGACAAGCACCAGAGCGGCGAACAGCCTCAACAGCCTGATCCCCTCTCGGTCCCGGTCCGGCCGGTCGACGCTCGCGTCGGCGGTCTGGCCGCCGGCTGTTCTCTTCATCTGCCCAGTTCGCGGTTCCCGGAGTCCGATGTCGGGTTCGCTGGTCATTCGCCGCTTCGCGCCGCTCGCGCTCGCCCTGATGTCGGGGTGCGAGTCCGGATCGGGGCGCGCCCCCACACTACCGACGGATTCGATGGTGGCCAACCCGGCTACCCCCGGATCCCTCTCCTCGTTCGTCGAGGACCGAGCCCGTGCGCTGGCCGGGCAGCCGTACCGCGCGCCCGCTGCGGGCGCGCTCCCTGAGCTCGCCGACCTCGACTACGACGCCTACCGCTCCATCCGCTTTCGACCCGAGGCGGCGCTGTGGAGCGACGCCGGCCTGTTCCGCATCCAGCTCTTCCACCCCGGGTTCATCTTCGACGAGCCGGTGCGGATCCACGTCGTCGACGACGAGGTGCGCGAGCTCCCTTTCGATCCCGGGCTGTTCAACTACGAAGGTCCGGCCGCCGCCCTCGCCGACCGACTCGCCGAATCGACCGAATCGTCCAATCCGGGCGCGTCGTCACCCGGCTGGTCGGGGTTTCGCGTCCACTTCCCGCTCAACGATTCCGACCGAATGGACGAGGTTGTCGTCTTCCAGGGCGCATCGTACTTCCGGCTCGTAGGCCCGGGTCAGGTCTACGGCCTGTCCTCGCGGGGACTCGCCGTCGACGTCGCATCCGGCCGCGAGGAGGAATTTCCCGACTTCCGAGAATTCTGGCTCGTCCGCCCCGCCCCCGACGCGCGGACCCTCGTCTTTCACGCCCTCCTCGATGCCCCGTCGGTGACCGGCGCGTACCGTTTCGAGCTCGAGCCCGGAACCGACACCGAACTCCGCGTCGACGCGCGCCTGTTCGCGCGGACCGACGTCGGGAAGCTCGGCGTGGCACCCCTGAGCAGCATGTTCCTCTTCGACGGAACCCTGGCCGACGCCTTCGACGATTTCCGGGCCGGTGTCCACGACTCCGACGGTCTGCTCATGCGCACGCGGCGCGGCGAGTGGATCTGGAGACCCCTCGGCAATGGGCGCGGCCTGCAGGTGACGTCGCTGCGCGACGTCGATCCTCGGGGGTTCGGGCTCGCGCAGCGGGCCCGTGACTTCCGGGACTACCTCGATCTCGAAGCCCGGTACCACGAGCGTCCGAGCGAGTGGGTCGAAGTGCATGAGGACGAGCGCTGGGGCGGGGGCGGTGTCGAGCTGCTGGAGATCCCGACCGCGTCGGAGTTCAACGACAACGTCGCCGCGTACTGGGTGCCCGACGAGCCGATGCGGGCGGGCGAGGAACGCCGCTACCGCTACACGCTCGCCACCTTCGGAGCCCGCCTCGACGACCAGACGCTCGCGCAGGTCGAGCGGACCCGGGTGGGCCGCAACGCCCTCCCGGGTGAAGTCGACGCCGGTCCCGAGGCGGCACGCCGCTTCGTCGTCGACTTCCGGGGCGGTCCGCTCGACGGGCTCGCACCCGACGCGCCGGTCCGCGCCGTGGTCGAGACGCTCGCCGGAACGATCTCGGACGTGCGTGCCCGTGCACTCCCCGACCCCGGCGGCTGGCGCGCGACCTTCGCGCTCGAGCCCGACGGGGAACGCCCGGCGGACATGCGACTCCGGATCGAGCTCGACGGCGCGGACGGGACCTCGACGACGCTGAGCGAGACGTGGACGTACGTGTGGTACCCGGGGCAGCGCCCGTGAACCGCCGCGTCCTGCACGCTCCGTTCATCCGGACGCGTCGCTGGCTGTTCGCCGCCCTCGTGCTCGGCACCACGGCCAGCGCGACCTTCGAGATGGCCGGCATCGTGGCCGCGGCCGGGATCACCGCGCTGGAGATCCTGATCCTCGCGCTCTTCGTCCCGACCTTCGGGTGGATCACGGTCTCCTTCTGGAACGCCATGGTCGGCTTCGTCCTCGGCCTTCTGCGGCGGGATCCGATCTCCCTCCGAAGGGCAGGTCCCGCGGACGAGGACGCAGGGAAGGCGGCGGGCCCGGCGCCCCTGACCTCGCGCACGGCTCTGGTCATGCCGGCCCACAACGAAGACCCGGGTCTCGTGCTCGGTGGACTCGCCGCGATCCTGCGTTCACTGGAGGAGAGCGGAGAAGCGCGGCACTTCGACGTGCACCTGCTGAGCGACACCACGGACGCACGGCTCGCCGCGCTCGAGGAGGCCGCATGGCGCAGGATGCGATCCGCCTCCGAACGCCCGCATCGGCTCCACTACCGCCGCCGTGCCGACAATGCAGGTCGGAAGGCCGGCAACATCGCGGAGTTCTGCGCGCGGTGCGCGGACGACTACGACTTCATGGTCGTCCTCGACGCGGACAGCGTCATGAGCGGCGCCACCATCGTCGAACTCGTCCGGACGATGGAGGCGAACCCGGACGCGGGGCTCCTCCAGACGGTCCCGATCCCGGCCCGGCAGCGCACCCGGTTCGGGCGCTTCATCCAGTTCTCCTCGGCGCTGTACAGTCCCGTGCTCGCCGCAGGCCAGGCATTCTGGCAGGGAGACGCGGCGAACTACTGGGGGCACAACGCCATCATCCGCCTGCGGCCGTTCGTGGACCACTGCCGCCTTCCCGTGCTCCCGGGCCGGCCGCCCCTCGGCGGGCCGATCCTGAGCCACGATTTCGTGGAGGCGGCGCTCCTCCGGCGCGCGGGCTGGCGCGTCTGGCTCCTCCCGGGCCTGGCGGGAAGCTGGGAGGAGGTCCCCGGCAACATCGTGGACTTCGCGAAACGCGACCGGCGCTGGGCGCAGGGCAGCCTCCAGCATCTGCGCCTGCTGGCAGAGCCCGGACTGCACCCGGTCAGCCGGATGCACTTCGCCCTGGGTGCCACGGGCTACCTTTCGTCGGTGCTCTGGCTGATGATCCTGCTCGCGGGCACGGCGTACGTCCTGATCCCCGGGCTCAGCGCATCCCCGGTCCTTACGCTCGAGTCGGGCACGGATGCGCGCGCGGTCGCCGATACCGCCCGGACGCTCGGCGACCTCCTCCCGCTCCTCGCCGTGACCGCGATCGTTCTCTTCGTGCCCAAGGCCCTCGGCACGCTCCTCGCGGCCACGAGCCGCCCGAGGTCGTTCGGCGGCAGGGTGCGGCTGATCGCGAGTGCGCTCGTCGAATCGGCGTTCTCCGTGCTGATCGCGCCGGTCATGATGATGTACCACGCGCGATTCGTGGCGGACATACTCCGGGGCCGCGACGTGGCGTGGGGTGCGCAGGTGCGTGACGGCCGCCGGGTCGGCTGGGGCGAGGCCGTGACCCGGACCGCGGGCATCACGCTCGCCGGAGCCGTTTGGGCCGCCGGCACGCTGGCGGTCAGTCCGGTCTTCTTCGCGTGGCTCACGCCGATCTTCACCGGACTCCTGCTCGCCGCGCCCATCGTCCGTTGGACCAGCATCGCCGGGGGACCCCATGGGCTCACACCGGGTATCCTGGCGGTCCCTTCTGAAGTGGACCGTCCCCCGGAACTGGATTCCGGTGGACGCCTGTTCCACGTTGATCCCATCTACCTTGCGGCGCCGAAAGCCGTCCCTCCCACAAGGCCGGTCGTCGGAATGTACGAAGCAGAACGCGGTCTCTTCGACCTCCAGCGGGGTCGGTCCGTCCTCGTTACACCAGCGGTGGGGGCCCTCGGCGCCCGTCCCGTGCTCGTCGCGGCGGTCGAAGGACTCGCATCCGGGACCCTGACGCGCCTGCGCGACCTCGGTCGCGACTCGGTGCGACTGATCGTGACCCGGTACAGGGCGAACGCCATGGGCATCCTGCCCGAGGGCGAGCCGAGCGTGAACGCAGCCGTGAGTATCCGGATCGACGACGCCACCCCGGACGAGATTCTGCGGCTGGCGAGCGCGTCGGGCGGCTTCGATCTCGCCGCGAGCGACGTCCGGGCCGCACGCGCGGAGGAAGTCGCGGGACTCGCCCTGACCCGGTTGGCGCGCCTTCTGCCGGCGGTCCTCGCCGTCGAGACCGACCGGGACAGTTCACCCGAACTCGCCGAGGCTCTCGACAGCGGAGCCATCCTGACCGCGAACGCAGACGCGATCGCCGCTCTCGCCGGCGACGACACGCGCGTCCAGGTCACGTACGTGAGCGACGCGCCCGTCCCCCTAGCGGAGGCCGAAGACGTTCGCTTCATGCTCTTCCGCGAGGCGAACGGGCTCACCGAGCACGTCGCCATCCTCATCGGAGAGGTCCAGAACTGGCCGGATCCCGTGCCGGTCCGGCTGCACTCCGCCTGCCTCACGGGCGACCTCTTCGGAAGCCTCCGCTGCGACTGCGGCGAACAGCTGCGGCGGAGTCTCCAGATCTTTTCCAACTCAGGCGGCGGGGTGCTGCTCTACCTCGAGCAGGAGGGCCGCGGCATCGGACTCGGCAACAAGCTGCGGGCCTACACACTGCAGCAGGAGGGTCTCGACACTGTGGACGCCGACTGCGTGCTCGGCTTCGGTGCCGACGAACGTCGCTACCACGCGGCCGTCGGGATCCTCCGCCACCTCGGCGTCGCCCGCGTACGCCTGCTGACGAACAACCCCGAGAAGCTCCAGGCGCTCGAGAACGCCGGCATCGAAGTCGTCGACCGGACTCCCCTTCACGGTACGCTCAACCGCCACAACCTCCCGTACGTGCGGGCCAAGGTGCAGCGCGCCGGCCACTGGCTCGGGGACATGCTGCACGGTCGCGCCTCGCACGACTGACGACGACCACGCGGGGTCATCGCGGCGGAACCTCCTGTCAGCGCCCTTCGGCGCCCAAGAGCTCCAGCAGGACCTGGCCGACCTGGTCGTTGCGGATGATTCCCCCGAACCTTTCGGCTCCCGGTCCCGAAGCGAAGATCGGGATCAGCACCCCCGTGTGCCCCGGCGTGGCCCACGCCGCGAACGCCGCCCGTTCGAGGCCCGCGCCGTAGGGGAGGGACAGCCCACCCGTTTCGTGGTCGCCGGTGACCAGCACGAGCGTTCCCGGGTGCTCGGCCTGGTAGTCGAGCGCCAGTCGCACGACTTCGTCGAAGTCGAGCATCTCGGTGGTGATCGTCTCCGAACCCATGTTGTCGTGCGACTGCGTGTCCGACTCCTCGTTCTCCACCATCAGGAAGAAGCCATCCGGGTCGCGATCGAGGATGTCGAGGGCGGTCTCGGTCATCTTGCGCAACGTACCCGCTCCACGATCGGCCACGACGCCCATCTCCGTCTCCGCCAGTAGTCCGAGCAGCATGTCCACCGTATCGGGACGAAGATCCATCAACTCTTCGACCGTCTCGACGTACGTGTACCTGCCGCGCGCTTCTGCGATGAGGTCGTTTCCACCCTGCATGTCCGGCCGGAAGAAGCGCCGCCCGCCGCCCACGAGTACCGTGATCCCCCGGTCGATGAACTGACGGGAGATGTCGGCAAGCCGGGTCCGGGAGACCGCGTGCGCGCCGAACGCC
>Ga0222714_10000389_pt1 | contig 51160 bp, 51 predicted proteins | sample C33_3DmetaG_FD_165048 | JGI IMG/M metagenome (GOLD analysis project Ga0222714, IMG submission 165048) | Estuarine water microbial communities from San Francisco Bay, California, United States - C33_3D | ecosystem: Environmental > Aquatic > Marine > Unclassified | place: USA: California... | reverse complement strand
ACAGCTGATTGTCTATTCGTCGTAGCGTAACAAATATCTTCTTTTATTGGACCTTTGATTGTTGGAAATTTATTTTGTAAGCTTTGGATTATTTCTTTTGTGTCATCAATAGATAGAGTGGTTTGGGTAATATACGCATATTTTTTTTCCTGAACTGGTTTTATGGTATCAACTTCTTCTTTGCTTTGTATCAGTTCTATATTATTGTTATTGATCTGTCCCATCGTCCCTATCACTTCAGGATGATTTTCATGTCCAATTAAAAAAATATGGTATCCTTGTTTATCGAGCTGTTCTGCTTCGCGATGCACTTTAGATACCAGAGGGCAGGTTGCATCAATATAATGTAAATTTTTAAATTTAGCATCATCTACTACTTTTTTGGCAACGCCATGTGCAGAAAAGATTACAGGTCTTGTAGTATCTTTAATATCTTCAAGTTCGTTTACAAAAATTGTACCCATATCTCGAAGTTCTTGAACCACATGTTTATTGTGCACTATTTCGTGCCGCACATATACTGGTGCTCCAAATTTATTTAAAGATCTTTTGACGATTTCAACTGCCCGATCAACACCAGCACAAAAACCTCTCGGGCTAGCTAAATAAATATTTAATTGATTATCTTTTTTTTGTTCTTCCATAAATATATTCTAACATAATATGTGGCAATGTAAGTGATGCAAGACCAATAAAGATTATTTTTAACATTGCATTACTAATAGAGAAATCATTACTTAAATAAAATAGCATTATCACCGCAATTAAAAAAGTAGCAATTGTTAACGGTAGTGATAGTACCATAAATTTTTTTAACCCTTGAGTTAAGTTATTGGGATCGAGCTCATGAGACAATGATAAAATATGCTTAGAGGAATGCATAAAGCAGAAGTAAATTGTAAAAGCTAAAATTAGAGGAAGATAATTAAAAATTAATATGATTGATAAATTTTCTATACAAATGATCAAAAAGTATTTCCAATTAAATAATTTTAAAAATAAATATAAAAATTGGAGAAATATTAAAATAATTACATTTGAATAAAATAAATTATAAAAAAATTTAGAATTAAAATCCCAAATATCAACATCCAGTAGTAAAATATTAATAAAGTCAGTCGTTTCTTGATTGTTTAAATAAAGTGGTGTTGAGATAATAAGAAGCCCTCTAAAAAAATAGATGATACGATTGAAAACAAAATCTTTATTAATAAATAATTCTAAATCTTCATGACCAAAATGAAATGAGGCAATAATAAAAAAAAATAAAATTGAAAGAAGCGGAAAATTTAGCCACACAATCAATACACAAATACTAGTTGCAATATATGCAGAATAAAAAACAAAAGGCCAATTTTTTTTAAATTTATTTTGAAATATAAATTTTCCTTTTTGATTATCAAGAGAACCATGAGAAATTCCAATAGTCGCAAGTAAAAAAAAACATATAATTAAGTAAAAATTATTTTGTGAGTTTGAAAAATAATTAATAGCAATAGATATTCCAACTAAACTTAAATAAAATAAAAATTGAAAATAAAATTTTTGTTGAAATGCAGGATTAGCCTCAAGTAAGTTTTTAGACATAGTTATTTTTTCCATCCTAATACATAACGAAACAAAGTTTTTGTAAAAAGAATTATAGGCATTGTGGAAATAATTTTAATATCTTCAACTAAATTGCTTCTATCAGTTAGAAAATTAATAATTGTTTTTGAGGTGTTATTTTTAAACAAATTAAAAAATATAGATGGCATACGATCAGGATTATTTTTAATAACTTGCAACAAAATTTCATCTAAAAAATTATATTTTTTAGCTCTAGCTGCTGGAATGACAATTTTTTTATATTGTTTTAATGAAATTGCTAAAGATTTGCTAAATGATTGAATAGCTTGAAATGTATATCCAGTGCTTAATCTTGTTAAATTTCCTGCCGTTCCGATAGGGATGTGTTTGTCTGTTGCATAATTTGTATTTTGAATATTTAGTGGAATTACGCCGAACTCTGTAAAAGTAATTTTTCCCTTAATGTTGTGTAATTTAAGATATTCTTGGATTTCGTCTTGATATTCTTTTCTCGTTTTGATTTTGGAGGAATACCAAGTTGTTTCTATCAAAGCTTTTTTATTAGTAAATGGTAACGTATAAAAGAAATGCAAACCATTGTTTTGCTTACAATCAAAATTCATAAGATCTAAAATTTTATTATTAAAAGTTGCTTTTTTTGTTTCAATTTCTACACCAAAAAAATGTTGATAAATTGAAGATTTGCTAGGTTTTGTTTTAACAAGGCTATCAAAAATTATTTTTCCTACAAATAAATCTTTATTAGTTTTTATAATATTTTTTTTTGTATTTATAATTTTACAGTCATTAACTATTTTAATATTTTTATTTTTATATAAATATTGAATAATAAATTCGTAAAATTTTTTGGAATCAATAGTGCGATAGGGACTGTTTTTGCATTTAATATCTAGTTTTTGATTTTTCCAAATAATATGAAATTGATGCCAGCTTTTTATTACACATTTTGAAAAAAGATTATTATCAAAATCCCAGTAAGACCAATTTTTGTCTCTAGCATATTTTTTTCTTTTTTCTAAAATACATAGAGTTTTATTCTGAAGACAACCAAGTTTGTTCATGTGGTATGCCAGAGACAATCCAGACAGTCCACCTCCAAGAATTATATAGTCAAATTCTTTCATTTAATTTAATTTTGGTATTTATAAGATTGTGTTCTGATTTCATATAGTGATGTGTTTTTGTTTTAAAAAATAATAACAATAAATCAAATAATGAAAAAATTGTTTGTAATATTTTTTCAAAATTATTTACATATATTTTTCCTGATTTGTCATAATTATAGATATTTTTTTTATTCAAAATTTTTCGTCCAATTTGTCTATATATTCTTCTTGCGACTAATATAGCCAATCTACTTCTTAAAGGTATTTTTTTACATGACACAAAGGCACTTTCATAAAATAATTCTGCTTTAAAAATTATTTTTTTAATCTCATTAAAATTATGCTTAATATAATATCTGCCATTTTTTTTATCCTCATTAACATCTCTTGCTATATTAGTAAGCTGCATTGCAATTCCAAGATCTATGGCTCCATACAAAGAGGCTCTATCTTTTACTTGAAGAATTTTTGCCATCATTAAACCCACAGTACCCGCAACTCTATAGCAGTAAATATAAAGATCTTTTTTATTATGAATGCTATGTTTGCTTTTTAGATCAGATTGCACTCCATCAAACAAATCTAAAATAATTTTTTTAGAAATGTTTTCTTTATTTAAAAGTTGCCAAATATTCTTGATAACACTTGTTGCATATCTTTTTTGTAAAAATTGATTTTTAAATTTTAAAAAGTTATGTTTTTTTATTTTTAGATTTAAATGGCTATCTGCAATATCATCAACTGTCCTACAAAAATCATAAAGTATCGAACACTGTTGAAAAGTTGTTTTATTTAGAAAAAAACCAGCCCAGCTAAAGGATTTAGCATGTATGTGTAGCAGGCTTTGTTTTTTCATTTTATAAAAGTTTATCTAATACTTTTGCTGAGGAAAGAACTCCAGGCATACCGGCACCTGGGTGCGTACCCGCACCAACAAAAAACATATTAGAAAAAATTTCTGATTGATTATGAAATCTAAAATAAGCAGATTGAGTAAATTTTGGCTGAATAGAAAATCCAGATCCATGCAAAGTGGACAATTCCTGTTCAAAATAATCTGGAGTTAAATAAAAATCACTTACTATATTTTCGCGTAAATTTGGTAATGTCGTTTTTTCCATTTTTGTAATTACCAAATCTTTAAAACTATCTCCTTTTTCTTTCCAGTTAATACCAGACAAATTATTTGGAACGGGAACAAGAACGTAAAAAGCATCATGATTTTCTGGTGCCATACTAGGATCTGTCGCTGTTGGTCTATGTAAATAATAACTAATATCATCTGTTAAAATCTTATCTTCAAATATTTTTTTTAAGTGATCTTGGTATGAATTACCAAAGCAAATTGTATGATGGGCAATATTATTATATTTTTTCTTACTTCCAAAATAATAAACAAATAGACCCATAGAGTAGTTCATTCTTTTTATTTTTTGATTAAATAAAAAATTATATTGGTTATTTGATTTAATTAAATTTTTATAAACGTTGGGTGGATCTGAATTACATATTAAATAATCACAACTAATAATCGAACCATTTTTTAATTGTACACCTGTGATTTGTTTATCCTTGGTTAAAAATTCAACAACTTCAGCATTCTTTAAAATTGTAATATCTTCTTCTTTCATAAGTTTTTCTAATGCTTCTACTATTTTTCCTGTCCCGCCCATTGCATAATGAATTCCCCATTTTTTTTCTAAAAATAAAATCAAAGTATAGATTGCAGTAGTGCTAAAAGGATTTCCACCAACTAGTAATGGATGCATACTAAATATTCTTCTTAATTTTTCATTTGAAATATAACTAGATACTAATTGGTAAACCGACTGATAACTTTTTAATTTTAATAGAGCTGGTATTTGTTTAATCATAAATAAAAAATTGTTAAATGGCTTGTCAGACAACTCTATAAAGCCTTTGTTAAATATTTTTTCTGTAAAAGTTAGAAGTTTTTTGTAACCCACTAAATCATTTGAAATTTTATTAATTTGAGTTTCCATCTCATTTTCATTTCCTGAATAATTAAATATGGAACTATCGCTAAATACAAATCTGTACCAGAGATCTAGTGGTACGATTTTCACATAATCCTCTATATTTTTTTTAAAAAGAGAGAATAATTCATTAAATAAGTAGGGAGCAGTAACTACAGTTGGTCCTGCATCGTAGGTAAAGCCATCTTTAGTAAACACTCTAGCTCTACCACCTAAGTCAGCCTGCTTTTCTAACAATGTAACTTCGTAGCCTTTTGCTCGCATTCTTAATGCTGCGGCTATCCCACCAAAACCTGATCCAACTACAATTAGTTTATTCTTCATTTTAATTTAATTTTAGAGTAAGTACTTTTACTATGAATAACCAAAAAACAACAAAAAATTCTCCAGAAAAAGTAATTTTAGAAAAAGGTAAAAAGTATTTTTGGTGTACTTGTGGCCTATCTGGAAAACAGCCTTTTTGTGATGGATCACATAAAGTTTCTACTGATTTCAAATCTATGCATTTTGAAGTAGAGGAAACAAAAGAATATTATTTGTGTAATTGTAAAAAAACAAATAACAAGCCTTATTGTGACGGCTCTCACAATAAATAGTAATTATATATTTTTTTTTAGATTTTCTAAATTTTCTTTAACACTGGAAAAATTAATTTCCTCAATTTTATTTTTTTCAATAGTTTGAGAAATTAATTTTTTTGCACTTTCAACAGCAATGATCGTTGATAATTGCTTCACTTCTTTAAGTGCATTATTTTTTGCTTGATTAATTTTTTCAGTAATATTTTTTTCTTTTGAATCAAGCATATTTTTAATTTTTTCTTCCATGGCAATACTTTCTTCTTCACTCATTTTTGATGCCCTGGAAAGAATTTCATCACATTCAATCTTAGAATGGTCTAATTGATTTTGATATTTACTTAATAATTGCTCACTCTCTAATTTTAATTTTTCTGCTTCGTCAATTTTTTTTTTGATTTCTGAAATTTTATCATCCAAAGAGCTGGTAATCATTCCTGGTATTTTTTTATAAATTAAAAATCCAAAAAATATTACAAAAGATACGGCTACCCAAAAAGTTGCATCCATTTAATTAAGTCCTTTTAAATAATTTTTTGAAACTTCTTCCACGATTGCATTAACACTAGCTTTATTTGCTTCAATTTTTGATATTTTTTGCACCAATTCTCTAGCCACCTCAGAAGAAATAGATCCAATATTTTGAATAGCTTCTTTTTTAAAAGACTGAATTTCTTTATCTACCTCTTCTAATTTAACTTCTAGTTTATTATTAAGCTCTTTCTTTTTATTTTCAAACTCATCTTGAAGTTTTTTTTTATTTTCGTTTATTAATTCTTTTGCTTCTTTTTTTGCATTTTCAATTAATGTTAAGTACTCTTGATACTTATTTTCTGCCTGGTTTTTTAAATTTTTTGCTTCATCAATATGATCACTAATATGGTCATCTCTTTGTTCAATGCTTTCAGAAAGTCTTGGAAGTGCAATTTTTGCAATGACTAAGTACAATACAGAAAAAGTAAGTGCTAACCAAAATATTTGTGGTACCCAGGATTCAGGATTTAGTTGGGGCATGCCCGCTTTCTCTGCTGCCAGTGCAGCAGAGCTACTGAATGTGATAAATAGTATTAAAAATTTACCCATTAATAGTTAAAAAGCGAAAAGTATAATTAAAGCTACAACTAATCCAAACAATCCAGTTGCTTCTGCTAAGGCAAAACCTAACAGTAAGTTTGGAAATTGTTTTTGAGCTGCAGATGGATTTCTCATTGCTCCTGATAAATAATTACCAAAGATAGTACCAATGCCAACTCCTGCTCCTGCTAGTGCGATTGCTGCTAATCCTGCTCCAATCATTTTTGCTGCTTCTAGTTCCATTTTCTTTCCTCCTTGTTGTTAATGATGTAAGTGAAGTGCATCGTTTAAATAAATGCACGTTAATATTGCAAAAACATAAGCCTGCAAAAAAGCGACTAATATTTCAAGGCCTGTTAATGCAACAGAAAATCCAAGCGGTAACCAACCACCAAGAATACCAAGACTGACTACAAATCCTCCAAATACTTTGAGCATCGTATGTCCAGCCATCATATTTGCAAACAATCGAACCGATAAACTTATCGGTCGACTTAAATATGAAATAATTTCAATGACGACAATTAAAGGCAACAATACAGCTGGAACTCCAGACGGAACAAATAATTTTAAATATGAAATGCCGTGCTTAATAAATCCAATGATTGTAACGCCTATGAAAATAAAGAAAGCTAATGCAAAAGTTACAATGATGTGACTAGTAACTGTAAAAGAGTAGGGGATCATTCCAACCATGTTAGCAACTAGCACGAATAAAAATAAACTTAAAATAAAAGGGAAGTACGGTCTTGCATCTTTACCAGCAGTGTCACTAATCATCTTAGCAACAAATTCGTATATCATTTCAGCAAGTAGTTGCATTTTTCCAGGAATGAGCGATTTTTTTTGTGTAGATAAAATAAAGAAAATTGAGATCAAAGCTACTGTTATCACCATAAACAAACTAGAATTCGTGAAAGAAATATCGATATTTCCTAATTGAATTTTTGGACCAATTGAATAAACTTCAAATTGGGTCATCGGATTTGTAGCCATAATTTTAAATTCAGTCTTTATTAATCATTTTTGAGGTTCGCACAACATTTAAAATGCCAGTAACGGCCCCAAGAAAGAAAAAAACAATTAACAAAAAGGGCTTAGTTTCAAGCCATTTATCAAGATAATATCCAATGATACTTGCGACAAAAACTGCAGCTACCAACTCACTACTTAATCTCATCGCGATACCTAAGGAAGATGTATTTTTTGTTACTTCTTTTTTGTCTTTTGGAATAAATTTTTCTAATTTTTTTCCAAGATCTTTTATATCTTTCATTTCAACTTGAGGTAGTTAGGCAACCATTTCTTCAGCTTTTTCTAAATCAACGGCAACAAGTTGACTGACGCCTCTTTCTGCCATTGTTACTCCGTACAAACGGCTCATTCTAGACATCGTCAATGCATGATGAGTGATAACTACAAATTTTGTATCTGTAATATTTGAAAGTTCATCTAACAATGCGCAAAATCTCGTAACATTGGCATCATCTAGTGGAGCGTCTACTTCATCTAAAATACAAATCGGAGCAGGATTTATTAAAAAAACTGCAAATATTAAAGCCATAGCCGTTAGAGCCTGCTCACCTCCAGATAAAAGAGTGATTGATTGCAATTTTTTACCCGGGGGACTGACCATCATTTCCAATCCAGCTTCTAATGGATCATCCGATTCTATTAATTCTAATCTAGCATTTCCACCGGCAAACAATTTTGTGTAAACATCATTAAATTTTCTGCTTACTTTTTCAAACGCATCTAACAATCTTTCTCTTCCTTTTTGATTAAGATCATTGATAGAACTTTTTAGTTTTTGTATTCCCTGTACTAGATCTTTACGATCATTCATCATTTTATCTATTTGGTCTTGCAATTCTTGTGTTTCGTTGTCTGCTCTTAAATTTACCGCACCCATTCTTTCTCTTTGATCTTTGAGCTTTTGAATTTGACTGTCAATTTTTTCAATCTCAATATTTTCTTCAGGATCTATGTTTGCAAAGTTTGGAAGTTCATCAATACTATGTTTAAAATCACTTAATGATTTAAGTTCAATTTCTTTTTTTTTTGTTTTTAATCCTTCTAAAATTGTTTGAGATCTAACTTTTCTCTCTGTGATACCAAGCACTGTATCATTGATTTCATATAATTTTTGATTGATATTTTTAATATTTTCTTCTTTTGTTTTTATTTTATTTTTTAATTCTGCAATATCTTCCTCGATATTCTTAATATTTTGCAAATAAGTACCTTTTTTTTCCGCAATTGTTTCAGGTTTTACCTCTTCAATATCAAGTAACGATTCATTTTCTTTTAGTCTTTCATTTAATTCTTGAAGTTTTAACTCTGAACTTTGTTTTAAATCATTCCAGTTTTTAATTTCATTTTCAATGCTCAACAATCTCTCTTTTCTTTTAATACTGTCTTGTTTAATAGATTCATATTTACCTAGTCGTGACGCATATTTTTCTTGAAGGTCTGCAATAGTTTTAATCTTATTATTAAAATCATCTTTTAACTGATTAGCTAATTCAATACTTAAGCCATCGTTTTCACTAGAGGCGGCAAGTTCATTGGAAAAATTTGAAAGGTTTTTTTCAAGGGCAGTCGTATCTTTGTATAAAGAGCTAAATTTACTTTCTATGTCTTCTTTCGTAAATTGAGAGTTATTTTCAAGTATATTTTTAAAATTATTATTGATCTCTATTATTCCAAATAAACAATTGTCAGCTTTGTCTTTTATTTTTTTTAATTCGACGCCACTTATTTCAGAAAATATTTTTTCAGATAGTTCATTTAAGGATGCCTGCTCGACATTTAAATTTTCTAGTGCATCCTGGTAGGATTTGTGAGCTTTTTGTTCTATATCAATATAATTTTGATCTAATTCAACAATCTCACCCTTTTCTTTGGACAGTCTTTTTTCATTAGAAGAGGCATCATTTACAATTTGTTTTTCTCTATCAGTATCAATGTATAATTGTTTGATTTCTTTTTTTATTTTTTCAATTTCATTTTTAGCTCTATTTTCTTCTTCATTTATTTGTTCAAATTCTAGGTTTAGCCTTTGTAATTTAGCGTTTAATTGAGCGTTTTCATCTCTAAGCGGATTTAAATTTTGACTTTCTTCTTTAAGAGAATTTTCGTTAAAATTTTTATCAATATTTACAGCACTAATTTCATCTTCAACTTCACCCAATTCCTCACTTGCTTGTTGAATATTTGCTTCAACGTCCTTGTGTTGAAAAAAAACTAGTTTTGCTTCGAGATTTTGAATATCTGTAGAAATTGTTTTGTATTTTGATGCTTCTTCTGCTTGCTTAAGCAGATTCTTTAACTGATTTTCAATTTGTTTCATTATGTCATCAGCTTTTTTTAAATTATTTTCTGCAGCAGTTAATCTAAGTTCTGCTTCATGTCTTCGAACGTGCAACCCTCCAATTCCAGCCGCTTCTTCCAGGATAGCTCGTCTGTCCGTTGGTTTTGCAGTAACCAAAGACCCGACTCTTCCTTGACTAACCATCGAAGGTGAGTGAGGACCGGTTGATAAATCAGCAAATAAAATTTGAATATCTTTTGCTCTTACTTCGTTGCCATTTAAATAATATTTAGATCCTTTGTCTTTTTCTATTTTTCTTCTTACTTCAATTTCAGACATATCGCTAAACTGAGGTAGGCGATTATCATTTTCAAGTTTAAGAGCAACTTCGCACAAATTTTTGGATGGCCTTGAAGTTGTTCCAGAAAAAATTACATCCTCCATGCCGGATCCTCTCAAACTTTTTGCGGAAGTTTCTCCCATGCACCATCTTAAAGACTCGACTATATTTGATTTACCGCATCCATTTGGTCCAACTATTCCAGTAAGTCCATCTTCAAAATAAAACGAAGTTTTGTCTGCGAATGATTTAAAACCTATGATTTCTAATTGTTTAAATTTCATTTTTTATTGAAGAGTTTCTATGTATTTTGCAATAGCTTCGTAGGAATATTCACCAGTATATTTTTTACTATTAATTATTATTGTTGGCGTAGCATTAACATTGTACTTTTTAGTACCTTCGATCCTACTTTTTAACACTAATTCTTCATTTTTTTCATTTACTATACATTTATCAAATTGGTCTTCCGTTACATTAAACTTTAGGGCAATCTTTTTTAATTTATCATTAACCTCTTTTATATCTTTTCCAGAACTCCAATTTCTTTGTTCAGAATAAATTGTATTAAAAAATTCTAGTAATTTATCTTGTTGAATACATTTAGAAATTTTTCCAGCATTTAATCCCTGCAAGTCCAATGGAAAGTCTTTATGAATTATTACTAACTTTCCTTTACTCGTGTAGTTTTTTATTAAATCAGGAACAACTTGGAGATGAAAATTTGCGCAGTGGGGGCATGTAGGTGAAGAAAATACCTCCATAGAGATTTTGGCGGATGCATTTCCAATAACTAAATCTTTTTCTTGATTGGCAAATACGGACGAATGAAAAAAAATAATAAAAAATATTAAACTTTTAGTTATAATTTTACTTATCATTTGAATTAAAAAAATTTTTAAAGGCATGTTTAAGTTTGTCGTTTTTTATTAAGCTTATTTGTTCAGATGCATTATTGCTTAGAGAAGGTATAGTTTTCATTTTTTTTTCATCTAAATCATTAGCTTTAAAAGAGTTGATGATTATTTTGCTAATAAAATTATAACCAAAATAAGAATTTAGTTTCTCAATGATGTAATCTCTTGAGTAGTCAATCTCAAGAAGAAATTCTTTAGGAACCCTTAAAAAAAGAATTCTTTCATGCTGAGCTGTGGATTGTTTTAATTTTTCAGGACTTGATATATTTGCAAGTTCAGCGCCCACAATTGATTTCCAATTCGATTTAACTTCGCTAAAGGAACTTTTTTGAGAACTCGCTAGTTTTTTTACCTCTTTAGAAAGAACTAATTTGATTGGTTTTAAGCCTTGATATACTTTGTCTTTGGTAAATTTTTTCATTTAAGGTGGTTATGAGTCGATTATTATCAAAAAAAATTATTGCATGGTATCAAAAACACAAAAGATCTCTGCCATGGAGAACTCATAGAAACGCCAAGGATAGAGATTACAAAGTATTGATTAGTGAATTTATGTTACAACAAACTAAGGTTTCAACTGTAATTCCTTATTTTAATAAATTTTATAAAAAATTTCCCAACATAAATAGTCTTGCAAAAGCACGTATCACGAGTGTTTTAAAACTATGGGAAGGTCTTGGTTATTATCGTAGAGCGCGAAATTTACATTTAACCTCTAAAATTTTGAATAAAAATTTCGACTCAAGTCTGCCAGCAGATATCAATCAATTAAAAAATTTACCTGGAATAGGTGATTACACAGCGTCAGCAATAATGGCGATTGCTAAAAACAAATCATTTATTGGAATTGATGGCAATGTAAAAAGAGTTCTATCTAGAATTTATGCAATTCAACAAAACAAAGACTTTATAAAAAATATAGAAAAAAAAATCACGACAATGAAGGTAAGCAAAAATTGTAGCGACCTCATGCAGGGTATTATGGAAATTGGTGCGTTGCTGTGCAACCCAAAAAAACCTGATTGCCAAAAATGTCCTATTCAAAAGTATTGTAAGTTTAGTTTTCAACCCAACACAGAGATAATTCCATCAAGAAAAATTAAAGAGAAATATTTTTATGCTTTTTTTATAGAAAAAAAAAACCAAATTCTATTTTCATACAATAAAAGTTTTAATTTTTTAAAAGAAATGATTAATTTACCTCTAGTGGAAATAAAAAAAAATTATAGCCTAACAAAAATAACAAAAACACTTTTTGATAAATTTGAAATAAAAAATACACCATTAAAAAAAATTAATTACAATATTTCTAATTTTAAAATGATAATTACAATTGTTTATTTAAAAAATAACTTAAAATTCAATAACCAAAACTTTTTTTGGATTGATAAAAAAAAACTTAACAAAAAAATTGTATCAGTTTTGACAAAAAAATTAATTGAGGCATCTGGTTAAAATGAAAAAAAAAATTTCTATTGCTATTATTGGTTCGGGAATAGCAGGACTAACATTGGCTAATTTTTTACATAAAGAAAAAAATTTGAAAATTGAAATATTTGAAAAAGATAATATTAAAAAGTTATCTACAAGTGGAATTCAAATTTCTAATAATGCTAGAATAATTTTAAATAAAATTAATTTTAATCGATTTAATAAAGAAAATTATTGCAATATTCATTCTATTAAAATTTTTGATTACAAAAGTTTAACTAAGATTGCATCTTTAAATATGAATTTTTTTAATAAAAAAAATAGTGAATATTTCTGTATAGAAAGAAATAAACTAATTTCTTTTTTACTTAAGCAGCTAAACAAAAATATTAAAATTAATCGTAATAAAAAAGTAATAGAAATTAAAACTAAAGACACCAATCAAATATTTTTTCAAGACGGTCAGATGAAGAAATTTGATATTGTTGTTGCATGTGATGGTATTTTTTCAAACTTAAGAAAAAAATTATTCAAAGAAAATTTGTTCCTTAGGCATACTGCAACAGCATACAGAGGAATTATTAAAAACAAGTCAAAGATTTATTCTGAAAAAGTTAATTTATACCTAGGGAAAAAAAAACATTTAGTCATTTATCCAATCAACCAAAATTATGATTTAAGTTTTACTGGAATTACGAACGATCTTACTGGTCGATCCAAGCAAACATACCAACATTTATCTCAAAAAAATGAAATTATGCATTTTTTAAGGGATTTTCATCCAGCAATTAGAAAGTCCATTGAAAAATGTAAAAATATTTATTCATGGCCAATTTATAGTCATCCAAATACTTTTTTTGGAAAAAAAAATGTTTTTTTTATTGGCGATTCTTCTCATGCCATGGCCCCTTTTCAGGCGCAAGGAGCAGCCCTTGCTATTGAAGATGCATATATTTTATCTAAATTAATAAAAAATAATCTCTTTTCTGTTAAGCAAATGGAAAAAATAAGATTAAATCGAATTACAATGATAAAAAAAAGAGTTGAACGAAACTTGATAATTTTTCATTTACATAACATAATTTTACAAAAGATAAGAAATTTTATTCTCAATATTGTCTGTAATAAAAAATTATTTGCAACTATGTTTTTTGGAAAAATTTTTAATTTTAAAGCTTAATTTCCAGATCTAATTTTCTGTCTTAAATAATCTATAGGCATCATTTTGCCCTCAATATTAAAATGCCAGTAAGACCAACCATTGCAAGACGGCGCACCCTCGAGCTGAGCTCCAACTTTGTGAATAGATCCAGTAATATTTTTATAACCTATACTTCCATCAGCCATCACTTTTGCTGCATATTTTTTTTTATTATCATACAAAGTAATTCCAGGTTCAATTATTCCACTCTCAACTAGCATACCAAAAGGTATTCTTTTTTCATTTCTCTTTTTTTCAATGGTTTTTAAATATTGCTCTTTTATTGGTCTAATTAATTCTATTCTTTTTTTTGCAACATCAATGTATCTTTTTTCTTTTTCAATCCCAACATAGTGTCTACCTAATTTCTTGGCTACAGCTCCAGAAGTTCCGGTGCCAAAAAATGGATCTAGGATAATATCGCCCTTATTAGTTGTTGCTAATATAATTCTATAAAGTAAGGCTTCGGGTTTTTGAGTATTGTGAGCCTTTTCTCCATTTGATTTGCATCTTTCTTTTCCACTACAAATCGCCAAACTCCAGTCAGATCTTAATTGCTTATCATCATTAAAGCATTTTAATGAATTATAGTTAAAAGTATATTTTGATTTGTCAGATTTAGCTGCCCAAATTAACGTTTCATGTGCATTAGTAAATCTTGTTCCCTTAAAATTAGGCATGGGATTTTTTTTATTCCAAATTACATCATTTAATATCCAAAAATTTAAATCTTGAATAATTTTACCTACTCTAAAAATATTATGATACGTCCCAATCACCCACAAAGTTCCATCTTTTTTTAAAACTCTTTTACATTCGTTTAGCCATTGAGTGCTAAAGTCATCATATGTTTGAAAGTTTTTAAACTGATCCCACTTATCATTAACAGCTGATACCTTGCTATTATCCGGTCTTTGTAGCTCTTTATCTAGTTGTAAATTGTATGGTGGATCTGCAAATACTACATCAAATGTTTCATCTGGGATTGATTTTAAAATTTCAATAGAATTGCCTTGAAAAATTTTATTTTTAATTTGATTTTTATCTAATTTCATATTCAACCCAAGGTAGAATAGACTTTAAAGAGGTTTTAAAGTCAACAAGGGTCTTGCTATGATTAGTGTTCAATTTATTTTAAAGACAATATCTTGTGTATTGGTGCAAAAGATTTTCTATGGAACGAAGTTATTCCAAATTTTTTTATATTTAATAAGTGCTGTTGAGTTCCATAGCCTGCATTTTTTTCCCATCCATAGTTAGGAAATTTTTTTGCTAATAAGCTCATCAGATTATCTCTCAAAACTTTTGCAACTATAGATGCAGCGGCTATAGAAGGAAATTGTTGATCACCTTTAACTTTAGGAATTATATTTTTTTTTGATTTATCAAAACTATATGGTCCGTCTACAAGTATAGTGCCATTAATTAATTTAAAAGCATCCACCGCTCTTTTCATAGCTAATAAAGATGCATGCAAGATATTAAGTTTGTCAATTTCATCTACACTCGCTATTCCAATAGAGCAATCACAATTATTAATTATTTGTTTAAAAAAAAAATCTCTATTTTTTTTACTAATTTTTTTTGAGTCATTAATATCTTTCATTTCAAAATTATTATTAGCAAGCAAAGCTACCGCAATTACAGGACCCGCCAATGGTCCTCTACCAACTTCATCAACACCTATGGTATTTTTATAAATTTTTTTTTCTTCCTCAAAAGTAATCACAAAATTATTTTAAATCGTTAATTTTTTTTTGTAAGTTTTGTAAATCAATCCATGCAGTTTTTTTTTGATTTTCGTGACGTAATAAAAAACTTGGATGAAAAGAAGGTAAAATGGATACATGAAATTCATTAATATTTAGATCTATCCATTTTCCTCTATCTGTCGTTAGGCTGTATTTGTTATCAAATAATATTTTTAGTGCAAATGAACCAAGTAAATAAATTATCGAAGGTTTCGCTAATGTAATATGATCTATTAAAAATTTTTTAAAAAGCTGCTCTTCGGTAATATTAATTTTTTCTTTTTGATGAATTCTAAAGTTAACGGTATTTGTTATATAGACTTGATTTCTGTCTAAATGAATTGCTTTGAGCATTTTATTTAATAATTCTCCTTCAGGACCTGTAAATAATTTCATTTCTTTCTCATCATTTTCAGAGGGCATATCACCAATAATCATAATTTTTGAATTTAAATTTCCATCAGAAAAAATAAATTGATTATTCATTTTATTAAATGTTAAAAATTTTTTTTTTATTTTAGAAAAAAGAAATTCAATTCGATCTTTTTGAGAAATAATATTTTTACTGCTATTATTTTGCGTATAGATTAAGCTGTTATAAATATCTGTTGAGTGATAGTAATATTTAATATTCTTTTTTTGATGTTTATTTGTAATTTTCATAGCTATGGATAAAAAAACTTTTGTATATTTTATAATACTATCCTTTTTAATCTTTATAAATTTAAAAGACGCAAAAGCCTCAATATTCCTTTCAAAAGAGAATTTAATAAATTCTTCTGACTATATTTCTAATTATTTAAAAGGTTCATTATCTGAAAAAAATAATAATTATTCACAATCAAAAAATTATTTTGCTAAAACTAAAAAATTAAGCTCAGAGCATTTAGAATATTCTAGACAATATGTAAATTCTTTAGTCTTAAATGAGAAAATAAATGATGCATTCAATTATATTCACTCCTTAGATCAAGTAGAACAAGAAAATTACTTATTTAATTTAGTACAAAGTATTTTTTTAATAAAAAACGGTAATTATTTGCAGGCAAAAAAAATACTACGTTATCCTCTGGATAATAAAAATTTAAATGATGAGCTTCTAAGTTATATCCATCTTTGGCTTGATGCATCTTTTTCTAAAAAAAAAGAATCTATTTTAAGAATTGAGCAATTTAAAAGTAATTTTCAAAACATAAAATTAATTCAAAGTATGTTAATTTATGATTACCTTGATTATAAAAATTTATATACGCAAAAAGCTAATTTAGTTTTAAATCAGCAGCAACTTGGAAGATATCATTATTTTCATGTAGTTCATTTACTTAAAAACAATAATTTTATTGAAGCAAAAAAAATAATCAAAAAACAATTGGACTACAATGTTAATAATTTATTAATTAAACAAAGTTTTATTGAACTTGAAAAGAAAAATATTAATTTTTTTGCCAATTCTTACGATTCTAAAAATATAGACAACGGATTATCAGAATTATTTTATTTATTTGCCAATTTAATGCAACAGCAAGAAAATTTAGAATTATCTAAACTATATTTTTCAATTTCACATTATTTAAATCCAAATTTTTCTTCAAACTATGTTTTGAAATTTGAAAATTCTTTAATAGAAAATAATCTTGATGCTTTAGAGCTTGCAACGAAAATATCTTCAATTGGTAGTGAATTTGATTGGTATGTAAATTATCAGTTATTAATTCATCCAACAATTTTAAATCAATCAAAAAAACAAATTATCTTACAAAAGTTAGAAAAAGAAACTCAAAAAATAAAATATTTTAAATTTTCCAAAGTTATGAATTTAGCTAATTACCATCGTAGTAAAAAAAATTATAAGATTGCGCTAGGCTTTTATAAATCCATTATGGATATTAAAGAAATAGAAAAAGTAGATTGGAGATATTATTATTTCAGAGGTATATGCAATGAAAGATTGGGCAATTGGAGTGATAGCGAGGCTGATTTACTTAAATCTATTAGCTTATCCCCTAAGCAATACACCGTTATAAATTATCTCGCCTATAGTTGGCTTGAAAGAAAAACAAATATTTTAAAAGCAAAAAAAATGCTTGAGGAGGCTGTAAGCTTAAGTCAATGGGAGCATGGTTATATTATAGATTCTTTGGGCTGGGCTTATTTCTTACTTGAAGATTACTCCAAGGCAGAACAACTTTTGCAATTAGCTTATGAAAAAACTCCATACGAATTTGAAGTTTATGATCATTATGGAGATGTATTGTGGAAAAATAATAAAAAAATCCAGGCTAGATATGTGTGGCAGAAAGCTATTAAATTAGATGGGGTAGAAAAAGAAAAAATTGATAAACTAAATCAAAAATTTTTAAATGGTATTAATTAAGCCAGATACAATTTTATCACCTGCTAAAATTAATCTTTTTTTAAAAGTCATTAAAAAACAATCTAATGGAATGCACCAAATTTATAGCTTTGTTTCACTAATTAATCTATTTGATAAAATTACTATTTCTGAGTCAGATAAGGAAAAAATTAAATTTTCGGGAAAATTTTCTAAGAATATTTCTCTAAAAAACAATACAATCCTTAAGGTAGTTCATTATTTAAAATTTTTTTATCCTTCTTTAAGAAAAAAAAAATTTCAAATTAAAGTTGAAAAAAATATTCCCAGTGGAGCCGGGCTAGGAGGGGGAACATCAAATGCAGTAAATCTCTTAAAATTTATTATTAAGAAATACAAATTAAAATTTGATAAATATAAAATTAAATTAATTTTAAAAAAAATTGGTTCAGACTCAAATATTTTTTTTGATGATTATCAAAAAATAATTTACGGAACTGGAGATAAATATAAAAGATTTAAATCCTTTTTGAAATTAAACTTGCTTTTAATTTTTCCTAATAAAAGTAATTTAACTAAATTAATTTATAAATCTCACGAATGTACTCAAGCAAAATCTAATCTAAACTTACTTATGAAGAATCTTAAAAAAAACAAATTTGAATTTTTTATGCACAATCAAAATGATTTATTATGTTCTGCAAAAAAAAATAATTCTAGAGTAAAAAAATTATTTAAATCACTTAAAGCTAAATCACACTTTAAATTACTGCAGTTGACTGGTAGTGGATCTTGTTGTTTTGTTGTTTTGCGAAATAAAAAAAACCTTTTAAATTGTCAAAAAATCGTTAAAAAACACTATAAAAGTTATTGGACAGCAGTAGTCAAAACTACTACATAGCTACTTATATTGGGGCTTAGCCAAGCGGTAAGGCATCGGTTTTTGATACCGACATTCCCAGGTTCGATCCCTGGAGCCCCAGCCACCAAGAGAACATATGTCAGATAATTTAAATCATATTTCTGAGGCAGTTCAAGTTTTTGAACTTTTAAATCCAAACAAAAAATTAGAAACATCTACGATGTTTGTTGGTGGGTGTGTTCGAGATCATATTTTAAGTCACCCTATTACAGATATAGATTTAGCCACTATTTTTCATCCAGAAATAGTATCTGAAATTTTGACTAAGAATAAATTTAATGTCAGTAAAAAATTTATGAATTTTGGTTTAATTTCTGCAGAATTAAATGATGTAAAATTTGAAATTACAACTTTAAGAGAAGATGTAAAACCCGACGGAAGGTATGCTAAAATTGTTTTTACGAATGACTGGCCCCTTGATGCTCAAAGAAGGGATTTTACAGTAAATGCTATTTATTATGACATGTCGCAGTCTGAGGAGGATAAATGTTTTTTTGATCCTTATAATGGAAAAAGTGATTTATTGGATGGAAAAATAAATTTTATTAAAAATTGTGAAGAAAGTATTAATGAGGATTTTGTTAGAGTATTAAGATATTTTAGATTTTTTCTAAAATACTCCAAACATGAATATAATTCTAATATTTTAAATTCTTTTTTTCAAAATAAAGAAAAAATTAAAAAAATTAAAAGCAATAGAATGAAAAATGAATTACGAAAAATTATTTTAACAAAAAATTATAAAAAAATTTTAGAAAATGAAAATGTAAGAAATTTTTTCTATTTTATTTATCCAGATTGTGAAAAATTCTTACCTTTAGACTATGAAGAGGCTCTTAATTTTTTAGATAATTAAATATATTTAACATCAAGTATTTCAAAACTCTTTTCACCTGATGGAGTTTCAATTGTTACTAAATCTCCCTTATTTTTTCCAATAAATCCTTTTCCTAGAGGTGAGCCGAAAAAAATAAGACCATTTTTTACATCAGCCTCATCTCGCCCTACAATTTTATAAGTATTTTTTTTTTCAGTTTCTAAATCTTGGACAATTATTGTGCTAGCAAAAATAACTTTGTCATCAGCTTTAATTTTTGTGATGTCAATTACTTCAGCCAAAGCTATAGAGGTTTCTAATTCTTGGATTCTTTTTTCATTAAGACCTTGCTCTTCTTTTGCTGCATGATATTCGGCATTTTCTTTTAAATCTCCGTGAGATCTTGCTTCAGAAATTGCAGCTACTATTTTAGGTCTTAATACTTGCTTTCTTTCATCAAGTTCTAATTTAATTTTTTCTAATCCTTGAACTGTAATTGGTTGTTTTTCCATGAATTAATTATTACCACGATGCAAGAGGGGGTAAAGACATAAATATAGCTTCAATGTTTCCTCCTGTGGCAAGGCCAAACTTGGTACCACGATCATATAGCAAATTAAATTCAGCATATCTTGCTCTTTTGTGAAGTTGTTTAATTTTTTCTTTTTTATTCCAACGAAGATTTATTTTTTTTTCAATTATATTTTTTGCAATTTTTAAAAAAACCATACCAACATCTTTAGTGTAAGAAAAATCTTTTTCCCAATTGTCAGTATTTAAATAGTCATAAAAAATTCCTCCATCACCCCTCGGTTCTTTTCTATGGGGTAAATAAAAATATCTGTCACAGTTTTTTTTGTGTTTTTTATAATAAAATGAATTGTGTCGATCACACATTTTTTTAAGCTCGTTATGGAAATATTTCTTTTGTTTAGTATCCGGAATGCATGGTGTTACATCCATGCCTCCACCAAACCATTCCTTAGTTGTAACAATATATCTAGTATTGAAATGCAAGGATGGTATTTTTGGATTTCTAAAATGAGCAACTAGGGAAATACCAGCAGCCCAATAATTTGGATTTTTTTCTGCACCTGGTATTTGTTTTTTATATTTTTCATCAAATTTACCACTTACTTCAGAAATATTTACACCAACTTTCTCAAATATGTTGCCATTTCTCAAAAGAGTCATTTCTCCACCACCTTCAGATTTTTTTTTTGATTTATTCCATTTTTTTTTTGTAAATCGAATTTTTTTTTTGGAAGTTTTTTTTTTTAAATTTAAAAATTCATTACAAATTTCATCTCTTAAACTTTTAAACCAAATTGTAGCAATTTTTTTTTTCTTAGAGATAGATTTCATACAGTTAACTTTAATTGTCTTACTACTTCTGAACAAATTATTGCTACAGAAGAAGCGATATTAAATGATCGAACATTTTTATTCATCGGTATTGTTATTTTATTAGAGATCGAACTGTGTACACTTTCTGGAACTCCAGCACTTTCTCTTCCAAAAAGTATTGTATCATTTTTTTTAAATATAAAATTTGTATACTCATTGTTTGTTTTGGTTGTTGCTAAAATTATTCTTGAGTTTTTTTTGCTATGAATAAATTCATCATATGATTCGTAAAACTTAAGACTACAATTCTCAAGATAATCTAAATAAATTCGGTCTAATTTTTTTTTATCAAAAAAATAGCCACAAGGTCTGATAATTTCTAAGTTAACTTCAAAACATGCGCAAATTCTTATTATTGCTGCTGTATTTTGGGCAATATCAGGCTGATATAGAGCTGTGCTAATCATTATTAGTTATTTTATGCGTCATTCTGGCTATAGAAGTATATTATTAGTTTTTCATATAAACTATTAATTTAATTTTTTAAATAATGAGCGATACCAACAATAAAGATAAAACTACTAGAAGAGATTTTATATCTACTGTTACAGCGACCGTGGGTGTTGTGGGCGTAGGTGCTGCTGTCATGCCCATTGTCTCACAAATGAATCCAGACGCTTCAGTTAAAGCATTGGCATCTATTGAAGTTGATATTTCAAAAGTAAAAGAGGGTCAGGAAATAACTGTTTTGTGGAGAGGTAAACCAGTTTTTATAAAAAGAAGATCTAAAGAGGAAATAGAAAAAGCCCAAAAAGTAAGTTTAAAAGATTTAAAAGATCCAGAAGAGGATAAAGCAAGAGTTAAGAATCCAGAGTGGCTTGTAGTACTTGGTGTTTGTACTCACTTAGGATGTGTACCTATTGGAGGAAAAGGTGATTTTGATGGATGGTTTTGTCCATGCCATGGTTCGCATTACGACACATCAGGAAGAATTAGATTAGGTCCTGCACCAACTAACTTAGAAGTTCCCAAATATGAATTTGTCGGAACTGATAAAATTAAAATAGGATAATTCATTAATGAGCGAATATACATCCAAACCAGAAGAAAAATTTGAACCAGTACATACTAATAAAGTAGGTGGATCGCCTTATAAGGGAGTGGTTGGCTGGATAGATAATAGACTGCCAATTATTAGAATGTTTCGTCATGAATATCTAGATTTTCAAGTTCCAAAATCTTTAAGTTATTTTTGGAGTTTCGGTGGAATACTTACAATTTGTCTTTTGCTACTAATTTTAACAGGCATTAGTCTTGGCATGCACTACAAGCCAGATGCTAAGTATGCATTCGAGTCTGTTGAGAAAATTATGAGAGATGTAAATTTTGGTTGGTTAATTCGATACGCCCATATGAATTTAGCATCATTTTTTTTCATAGCAGTTTATCTTCATATCTTTAGAGGTCTTTATTATGGTTCTTATAAGGAACCACGACAACTGATGTGGATTATCGGTATTGTTATATTTTTCTTGATGATGGCAACTGCGTTTCTTGGATACACTTTGCCATGGGGACAAATGAGTTACTGGGGAGCTACAGTTATTACAAATCTTTTTTCTGCCATTCCTTTGTTTGGTGAATCAATTGTAACATGGTTATGGGGAGATTATTCTGTTGGAGACGCAGCTTTAAATAGATTTTATGTCTTACATTGGTTAATTGCGTTCTTAATTGTTGGAGTTGTCGTATTTCATGTAATTGCACTACATATTGTTGGTTCTAACAACCCATCAGGTATTGAACCAAAAGACACAAGAGACACAGTAACTTTTGCACCTTACACAACTAGTAAAGATCTTGTTGGAATGTTGGTTTTTCTTTTAATATTTGTTGCAGTCATGATGTATGCGCCAAATTATTTAGGTCATCCAGACAATTATATCCCCGCAAATCCAATGGTAACACCAGCGCATATTGTTCCTGAGTGGTATTTTTTACCTTTTTACGCAATCTTAAGAAGCATACCTGATAAATTAATGGGCGTTGTTGCAATGGTGAGTAGTATTGCAGTTTTGGGTTTATTGCCTTGGTTAGATTTTAGCAAAGTAAGATCAAGTGTATTTAGACCAATATGGAAACAATGTGTTTTTCTATTTGTTTTGAATTTTTTTGTTCTAATGTATATCGGCGGTGCACCAGCGGAAGGAATTTATTTGTTAATTGGCAGAATAGCTACTGCTTTCTGGTTTGCTTTCTTTTTTATTTTAGCTCCGCTAGTTTCATTAGTGGAAAAACCCTTGCCAATGCCACAAAGTATTCATGAGTTTGAGGATTGGAAAAAACAAGGGAAAATCAAAGTATTTCAATTTTTTGGTAAATAATAAAATGAAAAATTTTTTAAAATTTATTTTTATTTTTTCATTTATTTTTATCTTCAGCACCACTAGCTCCATACAAGCAAAAGAAAGTAATGTAAGTTTATTAAAGCCAAACTGGACTTTTAATGGCTTTTTTGGAAAATTTGATAGAGCACAGCTACAAAGAGGATATCAGGTTTATAAAGAAGTTTGTGCATCTTGCCACTCAATGAGTTTATTGAGCTACAGAAACCTTGCTGAACCAGGTGGACCAGAATTTTCCGAGGCAGAGGTCAAAGCTTTAGCTGCACAATATGAAATTCAAGATGGTCCAAATGCTGATGGAGAAATGTTTACTAGAAAGGGCCTTCCTTCAGATAGATTCAAAAGTCCCTATCCTAATGAATTAGCATCTAGAGCTGCAAATGGAGGAGCTTATCCACCTGACATGTCAGTTTTAGTTAAAGCTAGACCTGGTGAGGCAGACTATATTTACTCAGTATTAATGGGATATGAAGAAAAAGTTCCAGCTAATATAAAATTAGAAGATGGTGTTTACTATAATAAGTATATGTCTGGAAATAAAATTAGAATGGCAAAACCATTAAATAGTGGTGGAGTAGAATATGCCGACGGTACAAAAGCCACAGAAGAACAGATGGCCAAAGATGTTGTTTCTTTTTTAACTTGGGCAGCTGAGCCACACTTAGAAGCAAGAAAAAAATTAGGCTTTAAATCTGTAATTTATTTACTTATTTTAACTATTTTAGTTTATTTACTTAAAAAGAAAATTTGGTCACGTATTGAATCTAAAGTGTAAGATATCCCCATCTTGAACGAGATATTCTTTTCCTTCAATTCTTAATTTGCCTTTATCTCTAGCTCCAGCTTCACCATTGCATTCAATGAAGTCTTTGTAGCTAATGGTTTCAGCTTTAATAAAACCTTTTTTAAAATCTGTATGAATCACTTCTGCTGCATCTGGCGCTTTGCAGTTCATTGGGATGGTCCAAGCTCTAGTTTCTTCAGGACCAGCTGTAAAATAGGTGCTCAAATTTAGAGCTTTGTAACTTGATTTAATAACTCTATCCAATCCTGTTTCTGTGATTTGCAAATCATGCATAAAATCTTTTGCTTCTTGTTCACCTAGTTCTGTAATCTGTTGTTCAATTTCTGCAGAAATGTTTACTACCTCCTCATTAGCAAATGTTTCTTTCACCCTTTTGGTATATTCATTTCCATCCTTGATACTTTCTTCACCTGTATTGCACACTATAATTTTCGGTTTAAGAGTTAGAATCGATGCACTTTTAATGGTTTTTAAATCAAAATCTTTTCTCAGATCGTATGGATTTTTTCCAGCCTTAAGTAATTCATAACATTTTTCTAATAATTTCATCAAGTCATCATCTTCAGAATTATTTTTATTTTTTTTAGTAAGTCTTTTTTCTAACGATTCCAAATCAGCTAGCATTAATTCGGTCTCAATGATTTCAAAATCTCTAATTGGATCAACAGTTTTGTTAACGTTTTGTATTTCATCTGAATCAAAGCATCGTAACAGATGGACTATTGCATCCACTTCCCTAATATGAGATAGAAATTTATTTCCTAATCCTTCTCCTTTAGAAGCTCCGGCAACAAGTCCAGCAATATCTACAAAAGTAATTAAAGTAGGAATTATTTTTTTAGATTTGGCTATAACACTGATTTTATCAATTCTTTCATCTGGAACAGCAACTACTCCAACATTAGGATCAATAGTGCAAAATGGAAAATTAGCAGACTCGGCATTTTTGGATTTTGTTAATGCATTAAACATAGTTGATTTACCAACATTTGGTAAGCCAACAATCCCACACTTAAAACTCATTAAAGATTAACTTTGCTAGAAAAATTATCTAAATTTTTTTCAATTAATAAATGAACATTATCAAGTAATTTTTGAATAGATAAATTTATTTTTTCAAGCTCTTCCTCAGAAAAATCGTTTAGTACATGACTATCAACTAAATTCTTTTCCCCAGGATGGCCTATGCCAATTCTTATTCGATTAAAATTAGAACCAATTGCATCTTCAATTGATTTTATTCCATTGTGGCCTCCACTTGATCCGCCAATTTTAGCTTTAATTTTTCCTAGCTCTAAATCTAGATCGTCATGAAATACAAAGACATTTTTTGGAATGATCTTATAATAATCTTGAATTTCTCTAATACATGTTCCCGAGTTATTCATGAAGGTTAACGGTTTAACAAGAATTAATTTTTGTTTATTAATTTCACCATTAGTTAACAAACCTTTGAATTTTGGTTTTTGTTTTGAGAGATTAAATCTTTTATTTAAGTTATCAATTATTAAGAAACCAATATTGTGACGATTGTTTTTATGTTTAGGGTCTGGATTTCCTAGACCAACAAATAAGAACATTTACTATTTCTTTTTATCTTCAGCAGCCTTAGCTTTTTCATCCTGAGGTTTTGCATCTTTATCAGTTGCAGCTGGTTCAGCACCTTCAGCAGTCGCAGCAGCATCTGCAGTAGCAGCAGCTTCACCTGGTTCAGGTTCTTTAACAACTGTTGGAGCCGCTACAGTTGCTATCATAAAATCTCTATCTATAGTTGGTTTTACATTTTCTGGTAAAGTCACATTTGAAATTCGAATACTTTCACCAATCTCACTTTGAGACAAGTCTACTGTAAGCTCAGAAGGAATTTGATCTGCAGGGCATCTTAACTCTACTTTTCTTCTAACAATGTTTAACACTCCACCGATTTTTAATCCCGGACAAATATTTTCATTGATAAAACGAACTGGAATCCACACAACAACTTTTGTTCCAGCAGATAATTTTTGAAAATCAATATGAATAGGTTGATTAGATACTTTGTCAAATTCAATATCTCTAGGCAGGACTTTAAAATCTTTTCCGTCGACTTTAATATCTATGACCTTGCTCATGAAATTTCCTAATTTTAATAATTTTTCAAGTGAGTTTTTTTTAATAGATAAATTTATGTTTTGCTCGATGTCTCCATACAACACACCAGGAACAAAACCATTCAAACGAAGCTTATTTAGTTCACCTCTAGACTTTGTTTGTCTTAATTCCACTTGCAATGTATCTAAATTTTTATCCATAGAAGAGGTGGTTGTATATTAAGAAGCAAATAAACTCAAGATTTCTCTTTTGTTTATTGATTATTGAATCTTATTTAAATAGCTTGGAAACTGACCTTGATTCAGAGATTCGATTGATAGCTTCAGCCAAAAGCGGAGCAATACTTACGCTTTTTATCTTTGAATTCTTTATTTTTAAATGATTGTCAATTGAGTTGGTAACTACAAATTGTTTAATTTTTGATTTTTGAATTTTTTGGACAGCATCTTTACTTAGGACAGCATGCACAACATAAGCAAAGACTTCTTTTGCACCTTTTTGTATTAATGCATCGGCAGCATTACAAATGGTACCACCGCTATCAACTAGATCGTCGATAATAATACATGTTTTTCCTTTTACTGAACCAATTACATTCATGACTTCAGATTTGCCTGGTCCAGATCTTCTTTTATCGATAATTGCAAGTTCAGCATTTAGTCTTTTTCCTATAGCCCTAGCTCTCTCAACTCCCCCAACATCTGGAGCGACACATATTAAATTTTTTGATTTAACATTTTTTTTTATATGTTTTACAAAAATTGGAGCTGCAAATAGATTGTCTACTGGAATATCAAAAAAACCCTGAATTTGGTTCGCGTGTAAATCTAGGGTTAAAACTCTATTAGCTCCCGCGTGTGTAATTAAATTTGCAACTAATTTTGCACTGATAGGAGATCTCGGAGTAACCTTGCGGTCTTGCCTTGCGTATCCAAAATAAGGAAGTACAGCGGTAATATTTTTTGCTGATGCTCTTCTTAATGCATCGATACAAATTAACAGTTCCATAATGTTATCATTTGCAGGATAGGACGTTCCTTGAATTACAAAAACTTCAGATCCTCTCATATTTTCGTTTATCTCTATATAAACTTCAGAGTCTGCAAATCTTCTAATATTGCTATTAGTAAGTTTTGTTTTTAAAAATTTAGAAATTTCTTTACTTAAGGGTAGGTTATTTGTTCCAGAAACTAATTTCATTCATTTTTTATATATACTTATTAACGAATGTGATCAATCGTATTTTATGATAGTTGATATGTTTCTTCCATAGTCTGGTTCTTTAAAAATAGTGGACCTGCGATAACTGTAGAATAATGATTTGTTAGTATAAGTATCATTAGCAATATGACTAACATTGCGACTTGGTATCTTACTCTCCAATAGCTTTGCTATTATGAATTTTCTCAAGTCAAAAAATATTTTACCTTTTTTAAAAATAAAGCATTTTTTATAATTATTATTTTTCATAGTAATTTTATGAAGAAAATCTGTCTTTACTTCATAGCTTTTTTTTTCAATACATGGACCAATGCATACATTTATTTCACTTGGTAAAATCTTATTTTTTTCAAATAAAAGAACAGCTCTATTTATTATATTTTTGAACGCACCTTTCCAGCCTGCATGAACACAGCAAATAAATTTTTTTTTCTTATCAAAAAATAGAATAGGGGCACAATCTGCTGTCAGGATCCCGATACCTATATTGTTTAATCCTGTAAATATTCCATCAGCCTTTCCAATTCTAATTAGATGATATTTATTTGTTGGCTTTTTTAATTCAATTATTTTGTTGCTATGAATTTGGTGAACCAAATAAAGCTTGTTTGCTTTTATTTTTTTTTTTACTAAATTGATATTTTGTAATACTTTTTTTTTATTATCTTTAGATCCAAGGCCACAATTAAGAGAATTATAAACTCCTTTGGAGAAGCCATTTTTTCTTGAAAAAAATCCATGAAATATTTTTTTTTCTTTAGAAAATTTTGTAGATTTAAATATCATTTGCCAAGACTAAATTTTTGTTTTTTATTTCCTACTACAAGAACTTTAAATAAATTACCCATTTCATCTGGATTGATTAATCTTGCAATTGATTTTTTCAAATGATTCAACTGGACGTTATTGAGTAGTTTTATTTGACTATTAAATCTCTCATTAATACCAAGTTTTTGTAGAAATTGTGATTGATTGGTAATGAAAATTTTATGTAAATTATATTTATTGAATAAATTTATCAAATAATAAAAATTAACATGGGTAGTTAAATCGCTCTCACCTGGAAATTTCAAGGGATCTACTTTCTTTTTATTTCTGATTGCTTGCAAAGTGTCATTGCAATAAATGGAATGATCACCATAATCAATAGTTAAAAAAATACTATTTTCTCTACGCAAAAGAGTAGAAAGATCTTTCACAATTTTTTTTGCATCATAACTAATTTCAATAAAGTTATTTTTGTCTAAATCAAAATATTCAGAGATTTGTCTAATATGTAATTTAGTTGATGGTTTTAAAAAAAATTGTAGCTTATTTAATTTTTGATTGTACTCAATACCTTTTTCAAACCATGTGTTATTTTTTTTGATAAATTGCTTGACTGGCAAAGCATCAAAAAATTCATTACTAAGAATTACCAAATTATTTTTTTGTAAACTTTTTATATTTTTTATCCAATGAATATTTTTTATATTCTTTAATTTTTCTTTTTGTTTTTTTTGTAAATTTTTACTTTTTTCTAAAAAAAAATAACTAATTTCCCCATTAAATAGTTTTATTTTTTGCAAAGTTTTGATTATATCTTGCGCCATCGTCCCGTCTCCAGGTCCAAGTTCCAGGATATTTAATTTTTTTGGTTTTTTAATATTGTCCCAATAGGAATATATCCATAAAGCTAGCATCTCAGAAAATATACTTGAAATGTGAGGGGCAGTAACAAAATCTCCCTTGTGGCCAAAAATATTTTTTGTTTGGTAATAACTTGTATCAAATTTGTATAAACAATAATTGATATATTGATCTAAAAATAATTTTTTTTCTTTAATTATTTTTTTTAAAATCATTTTTATTTATTTTTATCAAAATAACAAAACTTAAAACAATTGTTATAAAACTTAAAATTATACCTAGACTGATATTAGGAAAAACATAGCCTATATGTTGGTCTGGCTCTCTAAAGAATTCAGCACAAATTCTAAAAAAGGAATATAAAAAAAGAAATAAAAATGATGGATAGCCAATCCTGGTGGTGTTTTTTTTAAAAATTTGATTAACAACAATAAATAAAACCAAACCTTCTAATAGAGCCTCGTACAATTGAGAGGGATGTCTTGCTACATTGTCATACATAGGAAAAATGACAGACCATGCGATATCCGTTGGTTTTCCAACTAATTCTCCATTGATAAAATTTGCAATTCTTCCAAAAAATAAACCTATTGGGGCTACGCATGCTAATACATCCGTTAATAACCAAAAAGAAATATTATTTTTTTTAACAAAAAAAGCTGTTGCAATAATTAATCCTATCATTCCTCCATGAAATGACATTCCACCAGACCATATTTTAAAAATATCAAGTGGATTTTGTAAATAAAATTGCAAATTGTAGAAAATCACATAACCAAGTCTACCGCCTAAGATAATTCCTAACACGATCCAAATTAAAAAATCATCGAGATGATGCGGTTTTACATTTTCATGAAAATAAAACTTTCTTATTAAATATTTTCCGTATGATAATCCTAAGATAATTCCAAAGATATAAGCTAGAGAATACCAACGAATAGCAATGATGCCAAAATCAAATAAAATAGGATTAAAACTATGAACAAACATTAGTCAGGAAAACTTAAACTTACTCTTAAGCCTTTGTTCTTTGGATTGTTATTAATTCTAATTTTACCACCATGAGAATTAATAATATCCTGCACAATAGATAGTCCTAGACCAACACTGCCATCCACCATTGTTCGACTTTTGTCCAATTTATAAAATGGTCTTAAAATTCTTTCTTTTTCATGGTCTGGAACGCCAGGTCCATCATCTTCAACAATTATAGAAATTTCTTCTGTTGCTTTTTTTACTATTATATTAGCATTACCAGCATATTTAATTGCATTATCTATTAAATTGTAAACACATCTTTTAACTAATTGTTTTTTTCCAGTTAAATAAATTTTATCTGGGCACTTTAATGAAATTTTTTTATTATTAAATTTGTGAACTATTTCGGTCATTAAATTAGACAAATCAAATTTTGAGCTTGCCCCAACTTCTTGGGAACTTGAATAATCAAGATATTCTGCAATCATTTTTTCCATTTCAATAACATCGTCTTTAATTTTATCTAGTGCATGATTTTTATTCATGATTTCAATTTGTAATTTAAGTCTTGTTAAAGGAGTTTTTAAATCATGGCTTATTCCTGAAAGCATGGCTGTTCTTTGACTAATATGTCTTAAAATTCTTCTCTTCATTTTTTCAAATTCAATTATTGCTTTGCGTACTTCAATTGCACCAGATGGTTTTAATTCAGGCACATATTGTCCTTTACCGAATTTTTCTGCCGAATCTGCCAATATAGAAAAAGGTCTTACTTGGTTACGTAAAAATAAAATTGAAATCATTAATAATAAGATAGAAGGTATAGTGATCCACAAAATAAAAATTCTAGCTGAAGAGTTTCTAACTCTCGATTTATGAACAATAAATTGTAAAACATTTTTATTAATTTGAATTCTTATATCTACATAATCTTTATTGGCTCTAGTATTGTACCAATAAGGAAATTTGATTTCTTTTGCTAATTCTTCATCCATTAATTGATCATACAAACTATAAATAAATGTAGAGTCATAAAAAGGAAGAGATTGATCTTTTAATATATTTATTTCTTGAATGAGCGAAAGTTCGAATAAGTCTTTGACAAATTCGAAATTTTTATTTGCTTTTTTATCGTTATATACTTCAATAATGGCATTAATTTCTCCAGCTACAGATTTTGTCAGTCCTTTATTTGTTTTAATCCAAAGGCTATCAAAAAAAACAATCGTAAGAATTATTTGAAGTAATAATATTGGTGCAATAATTATTAATAAGTAACGAAAAAAAATAGTTTTTGGCAGAAATTTTTTGATCATTTACTAGTCAGTCCAAAGAACATATCCATTGCCACGAACTGTCTGCAGGTATTTTGGATTTTTAGGATCTGGCTCTATTTTTTGTCTTAGTCTTGTGATCATGACATCAACAGCTCTTTCTTTTGTTAATTTAATAATTTGTGAAATTTGATCTCTTTGAAAAATTTGTCCCACAGATAAAATCATTTTTTCTAATAGAGCTTTTTCTGCTGTATTGAGTTTAGCAATACCTTTTTTAGATTTGATGGACATTTTTTCTAAATCGACTCTAATATCGCCAAACTTTAATACTGGATTTAGATTTTTACCGCTTTTGATTCTTTTTAAAATATTTTTTATTCTCAAAAGTAGCTCTTTAGGTTCAAAGGGTTTTGGTAAATAATCATCAGCACCGGTTTCAAGCCCTGAAACTCTATCAGAAGTTTCGCCCATTGCTGTTAAGAGAATTATGGGTTGATCTGATTTTGATTTAATTTCTTGGGTAAGTTCCAGTCCACTTTGGCCAGGCATCATAATATCTAAAATAATTAGATCAAACTTTAATAAAGACATCTTTTTTTTTGCATCTAAAGAGTCTTTTGCTGTTGTTGTGTAAAAATTATTATTTTGCAAGTACTCACGTAGCAATTCTCTTATACGATCATCATCATCTACGATTAAAATATGTTTCTTATCTTCTTGAATCATTCTGCTATAATTTTTTTTAAAACTTTTTTAAAATTTAACACCTCATTAGAATCGGATTCTTTAAAAGCCTCTAAAATCCTTTTTTTTTGAGTATTAAATATTTCCTCACTTATTTTTTTACCTTTTTCAGTAAGATATAATAAACGATGTCTACCATCTATATCTCCTTTGCTTTGAGATATGATTTCTTTTTTAATTAATTCTTGAAGAACTCTGCTCAAGCTTTGTTTGGTAATTTTTAATTTTTTTATTAGATCAGCAACTTTAATTCCTGGATTGATATCTACTGCGCATATTAATCTATGATGTGCTTTGCCGAATGAGTTTTTTTTTAGAACTTCATAAGGATCAGAATAAGAATTCGTGTAGGCTTCTAGCATCAATTCTATTATTTCCTTGATGTTGTTTTCTCTTAAATATAAAAAGTCCTGCATAAGTCGATTTTAATAGTCAGCTTTATTGACTTATATTATATTGAATTAAAAAGTATTTGAAAACTAAATCTATATGAACTCGATTCCTTTCGACAAAAGATCTGGAAAAATATGGTTTGATGGAAATTTGGTAGAATGGAAAGACGCCAAGCTTCATATTTTAACTCATGGCTTGCATTATGCGAGTTCTGTTTTTGAAGGATTAAGAGTTTACGATGGATCCATTTTTAAACTCAATGAACATACAGAAAGATTGTTTTATTCTGCAAGCAGACTTGGATTTAAAATTCCTTATAGCGTTAATGAAATAAATGAGTTTTGCAAAGAAGTTGTAAAAATTCAAAATATTGAAAATGGTTATGTAAGACCACTGGCATGGCGTGGGAGCGAGATGATGGCTGTGTCTGCACAAAAAAATACTATTCATGTAGCTATTGCAGCATGGGAATGGGGATCTTATTTTGATCCAAAAATAAAAATAAATGGAATTAAACTTGATATTTCTAAATGGCAAAAGCCAGCACCTAATAGCATACCATGGGATGCCAAAGCTGCAGGAAATTATATGATTAACACCTTATCCAAACATAGCGCAGAGGAAAAAGGCTTTAATGATTCTATGATGTTAGACTATCAAGGGAATATTGCTGAAGCTACGGGAGCAAATGTTTTTTTTATTAATGAAGAACAAACAGAAATTTATACACCAATAGCGGATAGTTTTTTGAATGGAATAACAAGAAGAACAATAATTGAAATTGCAAAAAGTATAAACATCAAAGTTATAGAAAAAAAAATTAAATTAGAAGACTTGCCAAACTTTAAAGGATCTTTTTTAACTGGCTCAGCAGCAGAAGTAACACCTGTATCTCAAATTGGAGAGTATCATTTTACTGTTTTAGACTTAATAGGGAAGCTATCAGATTTATACCAATCGATGGTAAGACAAAAATAATTATTTAGTCGATTGCGTGATCGATCCCTTTTTTTACGTAAGAATATCCAGTTATTAAAGTTAGAATTGCTGATATCCAAAGTAGCACAATTCCAATTTCAGATCCAAAATTAAAAAGCAATTTATCTCCCGAAGGTCCTGTAAGCAAAACAGAAATAGCAACCATTTGAAAAAAAGTTTTTATTTTTGCCATGTTAGAAACAGGCATTCGTAATTTAAATTTTGCTAAATATTCTCGTAGACCAGAAACCAGAATTTCTCTGCAAACAATAATAATTGCTGCAATTACTTCTTGGCCTTGAATTTGTTTTTCTGCTACTAAAAGAATTAAAGCAGTTACAACGATAATTTTATCTGCAATAGGATCTAATAATTCACCCAGTTTAGATTGTTGTTTTAAAAGTCTAGCAAAAAAACCATCTAAAAAATCAGTAAAACTTGCAAAAACAAAAATAGAAAAAGATAGCCAATCACCAAGACTACCTGGAAGGTAAAAGGTAAAAACTAAAAAAGGAACAAGTATAAGTCTTCCAATTGTTAAAATATTTGGAATTTTGAATATCATAAATAATTTTTATTAAGGTGAAAATAGTTATATATTTTTTTTGCAACAAATTCATTAATACCTTCAACTTTTTTTAGATCCTGCAAACTTGCACCTTCTATAGATTTGGCTGAACCAAAATGGTTTAACAATGATTTTTTTCTCGTTTTCCCAATTCCTGGAATTTCATCCAATAATGACTTTTGAAATGATTTTTTTCTTTTTTTTCGATGCGTAAAAATTGCAAATCTATGAGCTTCATCTCTTAAACGTTGTAAAAAAAATAACAAAGGACTGTTTTTTTCTAATTTAATTTCTTTATTATTATAAAAAAAAGTTTCATCTCCTTGGTTTCTTTTTATTCCTTTTGCGATTGCAATTATTGGAAGTTGGTGAAAGCCTAATTCATCAAGTTTTTTTCGCACAGTGGAGTATTGTCCCTTTCCACCATCAATAAGTAGTAGGTCAGGTGAGTTATTATCATTTTCTTTCACAATTCTAGAAAATCTTCTATGAATTACTTCCTCCATCATCCCATAATCATCACCAGGATTAATAGATTTATTTTTTATATCGAATTTTCTATATCTATTTTTAATAAAACCTTCTTCTCCAAAGCTAATAAAACTTCCGATAGCATTTACTCCTTGGGTATGGCTGTTGTCATAAACCTCAATAAGACTAGGAGTAAATTTTAGTTCAAATTTTTCTGCTAGAAGTTTAAGAGATTGAGAGTTATTAATTGTTTCAGATAATTTTCTTTTTAAAGATTCTTTTGCATTTTTTTCCGCCATATCGATAACGCTATTTTTTTTATTATGTTTTGGAATTTTAAAACTAATTTTTTTTTTGTAATTATTTTCTAAAGCTTTTTTTAAAATATTTAAATTACTAGGATTTTTATTAAGTATAATTTCAATAGGCGGTAATTTATTTTCATAAAATTGAGCTAAAAAAGCTCCAAGGACATCAACTTCTTTATCTGACGGATCATGTTGCGGAAAAAAAGCTTGGCTTCCCCAATTTTGCTTTGACCTATAAAAAAAAACTACTATGCACGTCACGTTTTCTTCTCGGTAACTAGCGATCACGTCAGCATTGGCATAATTATTTTTATTAATTTCTTGAGAAGATTGAATATAGGTTAATGACTTTATTCTATCTCTAAAAATAGCAGCTTTTTCAAAATCATGATTCTTGCTTGCAAGTTGCATTTTGTTAGAAAAATCTTTTTGTATTTCTCTGGATTTTCCATTTAAAAAATCAATACAAGAATGAACAGTCAGAAGATACTCTTTATGATTTATTTCATTAGTACATGGAGCAGAACAGCGCTTTATTTGATGTAGTATGCAAGGTCTTTTTCTATTTTTAAATGTATGATCATCACATACACGAAGTTGAAAAACTTTTTGAAGCATTTTGATAGTCCAATTAGCTGAACCGATAGAAGCAAAAGGACCAAAGTAAACATCACTGTCATTATGTTTGCCTCTAAATTTAGAGAGTTGAGGCCATGGATCACTTAAAGAAATTTGAATATATGGAAAAGATTTATCATCTTTTAACAAAACATTATATCTTGGCTTAAATTTTTTAATTAAATTTGCCTCTAGCAGTAATGCCTCTGACTCATTGGAGGTAGTAATAAATTCAATTTCTTTAAAAGATGAAATTAATCTTTGAGTTCTAATTGGTAAATTAGAGGATGATGCGTAATTAAGTAATCTTTTCGGTAAATTTTTTGCCTTCCCTATATAAATTATTTTATTTTTTTGATCTAAAAATTTGTAAATACCAGGGCAACTTGGAATATTTCTAACTGTTGATTTGATAATTGATTTTCCTGCGTCTAATGAATTCATCAACCTTTTCTTTTGTTAATTTCTATTCCAGCGGAAGCTGCATTTTTTAAAATATCCAATTTTTCAATTTTTAATTCAATTGCAGCAATTTTAGAGTTTTTAAATAATTCTTCTATAATTTGGTCTGCTAAAGTTTCAAGAAAGTTAATTTTTTTGTCTAAAATATTATTAATCGTATTAATAATTTGATCATAATCTAAAATTGTTTGAAGATCTTGATCACTAAATTTAAGATTTGTAACCAATTCTAATTTGATATTAAATTTAAGTCTTTGGGGTTTAGTTTTTTCATTAGGATAAAAACCAAAAATTTTATTTAAAATTAAATCTTTAATAACAATTTTTTTTACCGTGTCATCGCTAATTTTTTTTTCAACAATAGTTATTACATTGTTTGTTTTCATAATTATTCTTTGATATTTATTAAGTCTGGTGTTTTCCAACCTAAATTTTGTCCGCTATCTACCGGTATAGTTAATCCAGTAATAGATGGGTTATTGATAATAAATTCTATCGTTTTGCATATGTCTTCTGTGCTTACTTTTTGTTGTAAAATTGTATTTTTGTATTGTTTTCTAAAGTGATTTTCTGACTGTCTTTTATTTTTTAAAACTGGTCCCGGCGCTATTGCATTAACTCTAATTTTGGGGGCAAGCTTCATAGCAAGCATTTTTGTCAGACCATTTAAAGCAATTTTGCTTAAGGTATAGGACAAAAAATAAGGAGTAATTTTCAAAACTCTTTGATCAACAATATTGATAATATTTGATTTTGCTAAATTTTTTTGTTTCGCAAATTCTCCACTTAATAATGCCGGAGCTTTTAGATTAACATCAAAATGAAGATTCCATTTTTTAATATTAATGTTTTCAACCTCGTCATTTTCAAATACCGATGCAGAGTTGATTAAGCAACTAATTTTACCAAGTTGTTTAATAGTATTTAAAAAAAGTTTCGCAACATGTTTATCATCAGATAAATCTGATTTAACAATGCAACATTTGACCCCGAAGGACTGAATTTTTTTTTGTAGATGTAGTGCTTCTTTTTTTGACTTATTGTAGTGCACACCTATGTTCCATCCTTTTTGTGCAAAAAAAATCGCTATTGCCTCACCAATTCTTAAAGCTCCCCCTGTAATCAGCATATTTTTATTCATTTATCTTTTTCTTTTTACTTTCGTTCCAGGTTTACCTTGCGTAGATCTCCCAATCAAAGTTTTATTTGGACCATATTTTGGTATAGAAGAGTTTATTGCAAGTCCCAATTCTGAATTTTCTAGTTTTTTTATTTCATCTCTTATTTTGGCAGCTTTTTCAAATTCTAGGTTATCTGCAGCGATAAGCATATCTTTTTTAAGAGCCTTTAAATGTTTTTTTAAATTATGACCGATTTCAATATCTTTGCTTACATTTAGATAATCTTTTTCATAAATACTTTCTAAAATATCAGTAATATCTTTTTTTATACCTTGGGCAGTAATATTATTTGCTTTGTTAAACTGAATTTGTTTTGTTCTTCTTCGGTTCGTTTCTTCAATAGCTTTTTTGATACTTTGCGTTTCTTTATCTGCGTATAAAATTACTTTTCCATCAATATTTCTTGCGGCTCTACCAATGGTTTGGATTAAAGACGTTTCTGATCTTAAAAAACCTTCTTTGTCTGCATCTAGTACAGCAACTAGTGCACATTCTGGTATGTCCAGTCCCTCTCTTAATAAATTAATTCCAACCAGAACATCAAACACACCCAATCGTAAATCTCTTATAATTTCAATTCTTTCTATGGTATCAATTTCTGAGTGCATATATCTGACCTTAATTCCATTCTCATCAAGATATTCTGTTAAATCTTCTGCCATTTTCTTAGTTAAAGTAGTCGCTAAAACTCTTTGATTATTTTTACTTACCCTGATGCACTCATCTAATAAATCATCAACCTGTGTTTTTGCGGGTCGTATAAAAATTTCTGGATCAATTAATCCTGTTGGTCGTATAATTTGTTCTGCAAAAACTCCCTTGGCTTGATCTAATTCCCAATTGCTTGGTGTTGCGGAGACAAATATTGTTTGTGGTCTCATCATATCCCATTCTTCAAATTTTAATGGCCTATTGTCCATACAAGACGGTAAACGAAATCCATAATCAGATAATGTTTTTTTTCTTGTGTGGTCTCCTTTGTACATTCCATTTAATTGTGGAATGGTAACGTGACTTTCATCAATAAATATAATTGAATTATCAGGTAAATACTCAAATAAGGTTGGAGGCGGTTCTCCCTGTTTTCTTCCAGATAAAAACCTCGAATAATTTTCAATTCCAGAGCATGTTCCTGTTGCATCAATCATTTCTAAATCAAACTTAGTTCGTTCCGCAAGTCTTTGAGCTTCTAAAAGTTTATTTTCTTTTTTAAATTTTTCTAGAGTGATAGCTAGTTCTGTTTTAATTTCTTTAATTGCCTGTTGTACAGTTGGCCGAGGCGTTATGTAGTGACTATTTGCATAAATTTTTATAATTTCTAATTCATCTGTCTTATCTCCAGTTAGTGGATCAAATTCTTTAATAGATTTAAGCTTGTCATCTTCCAATGTAATTCGCCACGCTCTATCCTCAAGGTGCGATGGAAAAATTTCTATATTTTCTCCTCTAACTCTAAATGTTCCTCTATAAAAGTTTTGATCATTTCTTTTGTACTGTAATTCTACAAGTCCTTTGATAATTTTTTCTCTTTCATAAGAGTTTCCTTTTTCAAAAGTAAAAGTCATTTTAGAGTACGATTCTGCAGAACCAAGTCCATAAATACATGAAACACTAGAGACAATAATCACATCATCTTTTTCTAACAAAGATCTTGTTGCAGAGTGCCTCATTCGATCAATTTGTTCATTGATTGCAGATTCTTTTTCTATGTAAGTATCTGATCTTGGCACATAAGCTTCCGGAGTGTAGTAATCATAGTAAGAAACAAAATATTCAACAGAATTGTTTTGAAAAAAACTCTTCATTTCTCCGTACAGTTGTGCTGCCAAAGTTTTATTAGGAGCAAGAATTAATGCTGGGCGGTTAAGCTCCTCAATTAATTTAGCCATGGTAAATGTTTTGCCAGATCCAGTTACACCCAACAAAACCTGGTTTTTTTGACCAGTGGATAAACCATCTTTAAGTTGTTTAATTGCAGTCGGTTGATCGCCTGCAGGAATAAATTTACTTGTAAGTTCAAATTTTTTTCCACCTTCAAGTTTAGGAAAAAAATTATCTTTTTTGTTTTTTCCTTCTAGGGTATGTACTGATTGCAAATTAGACATATAAATTTATGAGCATACTATCAGCATCTTTATCAAGAATAAAACCATCTCCTACGATTGCAGTAACACAAAAAGCAAGAGAGTTAAAAGCACAAGGAAAAGATGTAATTTCACTTGGTTCTGGGGAGCCTGATTTTGATACACCAGACAATGTAAAAGAGGCAGCAATAAAAGCTATTCAAGAAGGACAAACTAAATATACAGCAGTAGATGGAACTGCAGAATTAAAAGATGCAATTGTTAAAAAATTCAAAAGAGAAAATAATTTAACATATACTGCAAATCAAATAACTGTAGGAGCGGGTGGAAAGCAGGTTATCTATAACGCAATATTAGCAACAGTTAATCCAGGTGAAGAGGTAATAATACCAGCACCTTACTGGGTTTCTTATCCAGATATTGTTTTGTTAGCTGGAGGCGTTCCAAAAGTTATTGAGTGTGATGAAACTACAGATTTTAAAATTACACCATCGCAAATTGAAGAAAATATTAATGATAAAACAAAATGGATTATTTTAAATTCTCCTTCTAATCCTACAGGTGCATCATATTCAAGTAGTGAGTTGGAAAAAATTGCAGATGTATTAAAAAAATATCCTAAAGTATTAATAATGAGCGATGATATTTATGAGCATGTCACTTACGATAATTTTGTTTTTTCAACGATTGCTCAGTACCCAGAAATGCTTTCTAGAACTTTGACAGTTAATGGAGTTAGCAAAGCTTATGCAATGACTGGTTGGAGAATTGGCTATGCTGCAGGACCTGAAGATTTAATTAAAGGTATTGCAAAAATTCAATCTCAATCAACAACCAATCCTTCATCTATTAGTCAAGCTGCTGCAGTAGAAGCTTTGAATGGTAATCAGGATTTTATTAAAACAAGAGCAAATGCATTCAAAGATAGAAGGGATTTTGTTGTAAAAAGTTTAAATGCAATTGACGGTTTAACCTGCTTTAACCCAAATGGAGCTTTTTATGTTTTTCCAAGTTGCAAAGGATGTTTGCATAAAAAAGATCCTCAGGGAAAACCAATTAATACAGATACAGATTTTGTAACCTCTCTGTTAGAAAATACGGGAGTTGCAGTGGTTCAAGGATCTGCTTTTGGTTTAGATGGCTATTTTAGAATTTCTTACGCCACTTCAATGGATAATTTAAAAAAGGCGATGAGTAAAATTAAAGAGTTTTGTAGTCAGCTAAATTAGTGATTTCCAGATAAAAATTTTTCTGCTTCTAAAGCAGCCATACATCCCATGCCAGCAGCTGTAACCGCTTGTCTATATATTTTGTCCTTAACATCGCCTGCAGCGAATATACCTTTGATATTTGTCTCCGTAGAATCTGGTTTAGTAATTACGTAACCTTCTGCATCCATATTGATTTGTTCTCTAAATATTTTGGTTGCAGGGTCATGACCAATAGCCACAAATACTCCATGTGTTTTTAAATTAGTTATGCTTTGATCATTAGTATTTTCGAGCACAATGCCAGTTACTCCTTTAGGGTTTTCAGTGCCGATTACCTCTTTAACAATACTGTTCCAGATAATTTTAATTTTAGGATGTGATAAAATTTTTTGTTGAAGAAGTTTTTCAGCTCTAAGAGAATCTCGACGATGAATAAGCGTAACTAAAGAAGCAAACTTTGTTAAAAACAAAGCTTCTTCCACTGCAGCATTTCCTCCACCAACTACTACTACTTCTTTGTCTTTATAGAAAAATCCATCACAGGTAGCACAAGCAGATACTCCAAAACCTCTAAATTTAGTCTCACTCTCTAAATTTAACCATCTGGCTTGGGCTCCAGTAGAAATAATAACCGAATCTGCAGTGTATAAAGTGTCGCTTTCTCCTATTAATTCAAACGGTTTGTTAGAAAAATTTACTTTTTTAATGACATCGTTGTGAAAAATTGTTCCTACCGCTTCAGCTTGTTTTCTCATTTCTTCCATGAGCCAAGGTCCTTGAATAACACTTGAAAATCCTGGAAAATTTTCTACATCGGTCGTAGTGGTTAATTGACCCCCAGGTTCCATGCCAGAAACTAAGATTGGATTAAGCATTGCTCTTGCTGCATATATTGCGGCAGTGTATCCGGCAGGACCCGATCCAACTATTAATACTTTAGCGTGCTCTTTTTTTTGACTCATTTATTAAGTTTATTATCAGTAAAATTAATTTAGGTATATATAGCAATAATGCAAAATTTAAATGCATGGTTATTAACAGAAGGTGCCCATGGCATGGTTAGTCAGGTTGAAGGCTTAGCAAAGGCACTAAACTTAAACTTTATACACAAAAAAATTATTTATAATTCTTTTTTTAGTTTTTTGCCCCCAAGATTTTCACCCCAAAACAAGATTGTGTTTAATTTTGATGAGATGATCCATGATGTAGATCTGAATCAGCTTCCTAATATATTTATTTCTTGCGGAAGAAAGAGTGTGATTCCCTCTATTGTCTTAAAAGATTATTTTAGTAAAACATATCATTCTAAATTTTATAATATTCATATTCAGGATCCTAAAATTAATTTTAATTATTTTGATTTTATTATTGCCCCAGAACATGACAGATTATTAGGAGATAATGTGTTTAGTTCTAAAGGAGCTATTCATTATATTTCTAATGAAGAGATTGAAAAGGCGAGATTATCTAAGAAAAATAACAGCATACTCACTGTTATTTTAGGAGGTCCTAACAAGTACTATAATTTTTCTTTACAGGAATTAAAAAATATTTTTACTTATATTGATAACAATTTTTTATCTAATTTTTCACAATTATTAATTATTTCTTCAAGAAGAACTCCCGAAAGTATTAATAATTTTTTAATTGAAAAATATAAAAATAACAACAAAGTTCAAATAGACAATTCTTTAAAGAGAGAGAATTATATAAATGCTTTGGCACATGCAGACAGAATTATTGTTACATCTGACTCTACCTCCATGATTTCAGAGGCGGCAACTACTGGGTCCCCGATACATGTTGCTCAGCTAAAGTCTGTCAGAAATGACTATCGTTTTATTAAATTTTTAGATTTATTCAAAGATCTTAATATCGTTAAGTCGCTAGAGGAAAAACAAGAAAACTGGACATATGATAAGCTTTATGAGACTAAGAGAATTGCAGATTTAATCAAAAATAAAATTTTATAATATGAATTTTTTAAACTCTATAAAGAATAACTCCAACTCATTAACAGATCCTTTTTTACATTGGGAGTTTAAAAACCCCCTAACGGAATCAATGATAGATGAAATTTACAATACTCAAATTGATGATCCTAGAAGATATTCCATTGATTATGATGGAACCAGGGCTATTGATGGAGGAGATGGTAAATTTAGAGAGGGTATTGCTGATGGAGGCAAGGCATTAAAGTTTAGGTGTTTTATTGAAAAATATAATGCCAATCAATTTCCACAACTTTTTAAATTAGTGCAAGAATTGCAATCAAAAGAAACACATTCTTATATAGGCAATCTTATTGAAAAGGATCTTTCTAATTCTTATGTTCGCGTAGAAGTTATTTGTGATCGAGAGGGTTTTTGGCTCAAGCCTCACTGCGATATCAAAGAAAAATTATTATCGTGCTTGCTTTTTGTAAATCGTTTCGGAGAGTCAGAAAATTTAGGAACTGATTTTTATAATTCTAATATGGAATTAGTAAAAACGGTGCCTTATAAAAATAATTATGGTTATTTTTTTAGTAGTGATGAAAACAGTTGGCATGGAATGGAAAAAAAAGAAATTAAAAAAGATAGAAGATGTATTCAAGTCAACTACGTTACTTTTAAAACAGACTGGCCAGTAGCTTAGACTACAATTCCTGAATAGGTAGCACTTCCATTTGTTTATTTTTCATTGAGGCAATAGCTTCTGTACAAGCAATTGCGCCAGCAAGTGTCGTAAAATAAGGTATAGTATTGTTTAATGCAGATCTTCTTAAAGATTTTGAATCTTCAATTGATTTTTTTCCAGAGGTTGTGTTGATAACAATATCTATTTTTTTATCATCCAAGTATTCGACAATATGAGGAGAACCTTGTGTAACTTTATTAATTTTTTTACATGTAATGTTTTCAGCATTAAGGGTATCCGCTGTTCTTCCTGTGGCAAATAATTCAAACCCAAGATCTAATAATTTTTTTGCAAATGTTTTAATAAAAGGTTTATCTTTGTCATTTACAGAAATAAAAACGGATCCTTCCTTTGGAAGAAAGTTTCCTGCTGAAATCTGACTTTTTGCATAAGCCATACCAAAATCAAAATCTATACCCATAGACTCTCCTGTAGATTTCATTTCTGGACCAAGAATTGTATCTACTTCAGGAAATTTATTAAATGGAAATACTGCTTCCTTCACAGAAAAAGTTTTGAGTTTTTTATTAGGAATATTTAGATCCTTTAACTTCATGCCAGACATAATTTTTGTCGCAATTTTTGCTACGGAAATATTAGAAGCTTTAGATACGAAGGGTACTGTTCTGCTCGCTCTTGGATTAACTTCTAAAACATAAATTGTTTTTCCTTGTACAGCAAATTGAATGTTAATTAAGCCTACCACCCCAATATTTAATGCTAATTTTTTAGTTTGTTCTTCGATTTGTTGAATAAGATCTTTTGAAAGAGAGTATGGAGGGATACAACACGCAGAATCCCCAGAGTGTATTCCGGCTTCTTCAATATGCTCCATTATGCCTGAAACATATACTTCACTACCATCGCAAATTGCATCCACATCAACTTCTATTGCATCATTGAGAAACTTATCAAGAAGAACTGGATTTTTACCAGATACTTTTACTGCTTCCTCAATATAAGTTTTGAGCTGTTCATCATCATGAATAATTTCCATAGCTCTTCCTCCAAGTACATAGGAAGGCCTAATCACAAAAGGAAATTTTATTTTTTTTGCAATATCAAATGCCTCCTCCTTAGATCTAGCCAATCCATTCTCAGCTTGTTTTAAATTTAGTTGATTTATTAAATTACTAAATCGTTCCCTATCTTCTGTCAGATCAATGGAATCAAGCGGAGTACCTAATATTGGGTAATTGTTATCGTGAATTGCTTTTGCAAGTTTTAAAGGTGTTTGACCTCCAAATTGAACGATAACTCCTTTAAGTTTTCCTTTAGAATTTTCTTTTTTTAAAATTTCTAAAACATATTCTTCAATTAAAGGTTCAAAGTATAATCGATCACTTGTGTCATAATCAGTGGATACAGTTTCAGGATTGCAATTAATCATAATAGTTTCGTAACCAATTTCACTCAAAGCATAACTTGCCTGGCAACAACAATAATCAAATTCAATACCTTGGCCAATTCTGTTAGGACCGCCTCCGATAATTACAATTTTTTCTTTTTCTGTTGGATTGGATTCACATTCTCGATTTCCAGAGAAACCAACATCATAAGTTGAATACATATATGGGGTTACTGAGTTAAATTCAGCTGCGCATGTATCAACTTTTTTATAAACAGGAACTATACCGAGCTCATTTCTTTTTGTTATAATATCTGAAACTGGCTTGTTAATTATATCTGATATTTTTTTATCACTAAATCCAGAGGCTTTAACGTAATTTAAAAAGTTTTTGTTCTCAAATATATTTTTTTCAGTAATTTGTTTTTCAATATCAATAATTTCTTTTATTTGATTCAAAAACCATGGGTCAATATTTGTTTTTTTATAAATAACATCAAAATTAAAATTCATTCGAAATGCTTGAGCAACGTATTGAATTTTTTGTGGTATGTTCTCTTCTAATCTTTTTTCTAATTCTTCTTTACTTATTGTAATTTCATCTAGACCCTCGAGACCTACCTCCAGCGAAACTAGTGCTTTTTGCAAAGATTCTTTGAAATTTCTTCCTATGGCCATTGCCTCTCCAACTGACTTCATAGCTGTCCCAAGTATTCCTTTTGATTTTTGAAATTTTTCAAAGGCAAATCTAGGTATTTTTGTAACTACATAATCGATAGTAGGTTCAAAAGATGCCGGTGTATTTCCAGTGATATCATTAGTAATTTCATCTAAGGTATAACCAATCGCCAATTTTGCAGCTACTTTTGCAATTGGAAAACCAGTTGCTTTAGATGCTAGAGCAGATGATCTTGAAACTCTAGGATTCATCTCGATGACAATCATTCTTCCATTTTTGGGATTGATTGCAAATTGAACATTTGAACCTCCAGTTTCAACCCCAATTTTTCTTAAGCAGTTAATAGATGCATCACGCATGACTTGGTATTCTTTATCAGTAAGCGTTAATGCTGGTGCAACTGTTATAGAATCCCCAGTATGAATTCCCATTGGATCAATATTTTCTATACTGCAAACTATAATACAGTTATCTTTTCTATCTCTCACGACTTCCATTTCAAATTCTTTCCAACCAACCAGAGATTCTTCAATTAAAACTTCATTAGTTGGAGACAAAGCCAAACCATTTTTTACTATAGAAAAATATTCTTCCTCAGTATTTGCAACGCCACCTCCAGTTCCTCCCAAAGTAAAAGAGGGTCGGATAATAGATGGCAAAGGTATTTCGTTAAGAATTTGTTTAGCCTCATCCATAGAGTGACAAATTGCAGATTTTGCTGACTCAAGACCTATTTCATTCATATTTTTTTTAAATTTTTGTCTATCCTCTGCATTGTCAATTGCTTCTGCATTAGCCCCAATTAGTTCAATGTTGTATTTTTTTAAAATTCCATTTTTATGAAGTAGCATTGCTGCATTTAGACCTGTTTGGCCACCCATGGTTGGTAGAATGGCATCTGGCTTTTCGATTTGAATTATTTTTTCAATAATCTCAGACGTAATGGGTTCAATATAAGTTTTATCAGCAACATTAGGGTCTGTCATGATGGTTGCTGGATTTGAGTTGATTAAAATAATTCTATATCCCTCTTCTTTTAAAGCTTTGCATGCTTGTGTACCCGAGTAATCAAATTCGCAAGCTTGCCCAATCACGATGGGTCCAGCTCCAATAATTAGTATTGTCTTGATATCAGTTCTTTTTGGCATTTAATTGTATTACTTCTATAAATTGTTTGAATAAATAATTACTGTCATGAGGACCAGGACTTGACTCAGGATGATATTGAACAGAAAAAGCAGGAGCTTTTTTTGACGATATCCCTTCAATACTTCCATCAAATAAAGAAACGTGCGTAATTTCAACATCGTTAGGTAATGAGTCTTTGTTAATTTCAAAACCATGGTTCTGAGAGGTGATTTCTACTTTTGAATTAGAAATATTTTTAACAGGATGATTAGCGCCTCTATGTCCCTGGTGCATTTTTTTTGTTGAGCATCCTAGTGCATGACCAAGCAATTGATGCCCTAAGCAAATACCAAATAAAGGTATTTGTTTATCTAGTATTTTTTTTATACAACTATTTGCAAACATTGATGTTGCAGCAGGATCTCCTGGACCATTGGATAAAAAAATACCATCTGGCTTAAGTTCTTCTATTTCTTCAAAATTTGTATTTGCTGGTACCACAGTAACTTTGCAGCCAAGATTAGAAAAATTTCTTAAGATATTTTTTTTAATTCCAAAATCTATTGCTACGATATGATAAAAATAATCATTATTTTTTTTATAACCCGTTTCCTTTTTCCAAATACCTATATCTTCCCAGCTATAAATATCTTTTGTAGTTACTTTTAGTGTAAGATCTAAATTTTTAAGACCAGTCCATTTTTGGCATTCGCTGAGATAAAAATCATTTGTTTTGGATTTACCATTAACAATAGTTCCTTTTAAAGATCCTTTAGTTCTAATCAAATTAGTGAGAGCCCTAGAATCAATTCCACAAATACCAACAATATTATTTTTTTTTAACCAATCATTTAAATGTTTGAGAGATCTATAATTGGATGGTTCTGTTATTTCCTTACTAAAAATAACTCCTTTCAACCATACTTTATCTGATTCTATATCTTCTAAATTAGTTCCCACGTTTCCAATGTGAGGAAAAGTGAAATTTATAATTTGATCTGAATAAGAAGGGTCAGTTATGATTTCTTGATAGCCAGTCATTGAAGTATTAAAACAAACTTCTCCAACAGCGTGTGCCTCTAAGCCGATACCGAATCCCTCAAAAACTGTTCCGTCTTCTAGAATTAAAATACCTGTGGATTGTTGATTATTTAAAATATCTGGATCTGCTGTTACTTCTTTATTTAACAAAAATACAACCCATGAGTTAAAGAATCGTTCTCTATAAAAAAACTTTGGCGGAACATATGAAAAAGACTTAAACTCGTCAAGCAAGTAAAGTAGAAGACTAGGGATAAATAATTTTTTTATGTCATTAATTTTTAAAAAAATCACTGAAGCTTTAAATGAATCTATTAAAAGCAAAGATACAGTTAGATTGCTTACTTTAAGGTCAATAATCTCTCAAAAGAAAGACAAAGAAATTGAACTTCGTTCTGGAAGCAAAAAGGAGATTCAAGATGAAGATATTGTAAATATTCTAAATAAAATGATGAAACAGAGAAAAGAATCAATATCAATGTATGAACAGGGCGGAAGACAAGATTTAATAGATAAAGAAAAATCAGAAATAGCAATCATAGAAGAGTTTTTGCCACAACAAATGAGCGAAGATGAGATTAAAGATGCTTGTGTGGCAGCCATCAAAGACAGTCAAGCAGCTAGTTTAAAAGATATGGGAAAAGTTATGAAAGTATTAAAAGAAAAATATTTAGGAAAAATGGATTTTGCTAAGGCAGGACAATTACTAAAAGAGACCTTACAAAACGGATGATGAAATATCCTAAAAGTTATCTGGAAGAAATAACTCAGCGATTAAAAGTATCTGACGTAGTAGGTGGATCAGTAAAACTAACAAAAAGAGGTAAAGAATTTGTTGGTCTTTCTCCTTTTACAAATGAAAAAACACCTTCTTTTACTGTAAATGACGAAAAAGGTTTTTATCACTGTTTTAGTAGTGGTGAACATGGAGGAATTTTTGATTTTTTAGTTAAGATTGAAAAAATGACTTTTGGTGATGCAGTTAGAAAACTTGCAGCAAAAGCAGGTATGCCTGAATATCGATTTACAAAACAAAATGTAGAACAGGAAAAACAAGAAAAGAGATCGGAGAAAATTTTTGAATTGTTTTTTAGTTATTGTTTTAAAAATCTTCATCGAGATGAAAATAAGCAACATTTAGATTATCTTCTAAATCGAGCAATTAAAAAAGAAACGCTAGAATTTTTTCAACTAGGATTTTGTGATGATAGCAATAGAGCTAGCGATCATTTTAAAAAGTTAGGTTATTCAGAAAAAGAACTAATTGAAACAGGAATTTTTTATTTAAATGAACAAAAAAAAACTTTAGTCCCAAGATTTAAGAATAGAATTATTTTTCCTATAAAAAACTTATTTAATTATTACATTGGCTGCGGTGGAAGAACAGTTCTGTCATCTGTTCCAGCGAAATATATTAATTCGCCTGAAACTCCTTTTTTTAAAAAAGGAAATAATCTTTATAACTTTCATAATGCTAAAAAAGAAAGCAAGCATTCAGATTATTTAATAATGGTAGAAGGATATATGGATGTAGTTAGTCTTTTTAATCACGGTATCAAGAATGTTTGCGCAACACTGGGAACAGCTATCACCGATAATCAAATTAATTTAGCTTGGAGAAATTTTAAAAATTTAGTCATATGTTTTGATGGAGACTCCAGTGGGATTGCAGCTGCATATCGGGCTGCTGAAAAGTTAATTAAAATTTTAAAACCTAATCACAATGTTTTTTTTATGATTATGCCAACTGGCATGGATCCAGATGATTATGTTAATAAATATGGGACAGATCGTTTTTATCAATTGTTAGATAATAAAAAAAATCTCACAGATTTTATTTTTGATTATAATGTAGGTACGTTGAAAGACTTTAGTCCATCTTCATTATCCAATCTAGAAAAAACATTAATAGATTTAGCGGACACAGTTGAAGATCAAATTATAAAAAAATATTTTAAAGGATATTTTAAAAATCAAATATTTGAAAAACTAATAAAAAAAAATAAAAATAAGCTCAATAAGTTTCAAATAAGCAACTCCTTTGATAAGGAGAGACTTAATTTGTCTGAATTAGAAATTAAAGAATATTCATTATGTCAATTATTAATAAAGTTTCCCGAATATTCTGGAAAAATGATTGAACAAATATCAGAAATAAATTTTTCTCTAGAACTTACTAATCAAATTAAACTTAAGTTTGTTAATGTCTTATTAGATCAGCCAAGTCTTTCGAGCTCTCAAATATTAGATTTAATTCAAAAAGAAAATATAAAAAACTTTGATGATTTTAATAAATTTATTAATAAAAATATTTCGGTAGCCAAACTTGATTTAGATACTTTTGTTAATTTGGTAGAAGATTATAAAAACCAATTGGAAGATATTGCTAAAAAGAGAAAAATTGAACAGCTAGAAAATGAATTTTCCTCAAATATGAGTGAGCAGGCATATAATGAGCTTATTTCATTAAAAAATAGCCACAATATTTAAATATTCCTGTTCAAATTTTTGAAAAAAAATATAAGTTCTCACAGGTTTAAAAGTGAAAAAATTAATATCCAAATCATTTGAGCGCTTGTGTGAAAAAGGTCTTTCAAGAGGCTTTATCACTTATGAAGAATTGCAAAAATCTTTAGGTAAAAGAAATGCAAATGTCGAAAGTCTCGAACAAGCAGTTTTGCATATTTTTGACCAGGCGATAACTTTAGTTCAAAAAAAATCTGACTTTAAAGTAAAAAAAACAGAATCTGAAACAGCTAAACAACCTAAAAACCAGGAGAGAAGCGATGATCCTATTCGTATGTATCTTAGGGAAATGGGTGGAGTTGAGCTTTTATCAAGAGAAGGTGAAATCGCAATAGCAAAAAGAATTGAGTCAGGAAAATATGTAATGGTAAGTTCTTTATCGGAGAGTCCAATTACAGCTAGAAAAATTTATGACTGGGAAACTAAATTAATTAATAATGAGATGTTAGTTCGAGATATTATTGATCTTGATACAAATTTTTTAGATGATGATAAATTAAAAAAAGCAATTAAGGAAAATAATAAAAAAGAAGGAAAAGAGGAAAAAAGTAAAGAGGACGATAAAAAAGAAGGGGAAGACACAAGCGATAGCTCTGTAGATGATGAAGATGAATATAATATATCCCTTGCATCTTTAGAGATTGAATTAAAACCTAAAATTTTAGAGACATTTAAAAGAATAACTAAAAACTACAAAAAACTTTTAGCTTATCAAGTAGAAAGTTTAGATTGTATTTTAGCAGGACAAAAATTTAGCGATAGTAAAAAGAAAAATTACGAAAAAATAAAAAAAGATATTATGGATGAGATGCTTGGATTGCAATTTAACCAAGTAACTCAGGAAGAACTTGTAACTTTAAATTATAACGAAAATAAAAAAGCTATTAATCTTGATGGTGACTTGATGAGAGCAGCAACAAAGTATGGAATTTCCAGAGAAGATTTTATTAAATATTATGTTGGTAATGAGCTAAACCCAAATTTTGAAGCATTTTTAAGTGGAGATAAGAATTGGTCTAAATTTTTTAAAAACGAACAACGAATATTTAAAGACACCAGAGAAAAACTAACTAAGCTTAGTAAGGAAATTGGAATTTCCATAACTGATTTTAAAATACTAGTTAATAAAATTAAAAAAGGAGAAAGAGAATCAAGAATTGCTAAAAAAGAAATGATCGAGGCTAACTTAAGACTCGTGATTTCAATTGCAAAAAAATACACAAATAGAGGTTTGCAATTTTTAGATTTAATTCAAGAGGGTAATATTGGACTAATGAAGGCAGTAGATAAATTCGAATATAGAAGAGGATATAAATTTTCTACTTATGCTACTTGGTGGATTAGACAAGCTATTACAAGATCTATCGCAGATCAGGCTCGAACTATTAGAATTCCAGTTCATATGATTGAAACAATTAATAAAATTGTGAGAACTTCAAGACAAATGATGAGTGAGTTTGGTAGAGAACCAACGCCAGAGGAATTATCTAAAAAATTAGCAATGCCATTGGAAAAGGTAAGAAAAGTTCTTAAAATTGCTAAAGAACCTATTTCGCTAGAAACACCAGTTGGAGACGAAGAGGACAGTAGTTTAGGAGATTTTATCGAGGATACGAATG
>Ga0222714_10000386_pt1 | contig 51662 bp, 75 predicted proteins | sample C33_3DmetaG_FD_165048 | JGI IMG/M metagenome (GOLD analysis project Ga0222714, IMG submission 165048) | Estuarine water microbial communities from San Francisco Bay, California, United States - C33_3D | ecosystem: Environmental > Aquatic > Marine > Unclassified | place: USA: California... | reverse complement strand
CCCTAAGCCTCTCAACGATGCTCAAACCTGGGGGTCACTCGGGGAATTAGCTCAGTTGGTAGAGAGCCTGCTTTGCAAGCAGGATGTCAGCGGTTCGAGTCCGCTATTCTCCACCTTGCGGACATAGTTCAGTTGGTAGAACGCTATCCTTCCAAGTTAGATGTCGTCGGTTCGAGTCCGATTGTCCGCTTCAGTATAAATTAAAGTATGAATATTAAACTGTGGTATTGTGAAACTATGTCCTTGTGGAGATGGACACTAACAGATAATCGTCGTCCAGTATCCAGAATGGAATCTGGTCAACAAGCAGATCTTAGAGTTGCTATGAGTGATATTGCAAACACTGTTGAATACTTGATAGGTAAAGATCCCGATGTATGTTAAAAATCATTATCCAAATCTTCTTTCAAAGGAAGAATTGGAGACAATCTTAAACATCAGACCTCTGATGTCAACAGATAGATTCATTGCATTGTGTGATGAGCAGTTTAATTGGGATAACGATAGTTGGACATTGAATCCAAATACTTTCCCACCATCAACAATTCGTTATCTGATTGACAACTATGTTTGTTATATTAGAGATGCATCTAGACTTACTAAAAAACTCAATGCTGTAGCAAGAGAGTTGGAATCAATCTATAATTGTCAAGCAGATGCTCACATCTATATTTGTAAAAATACTAAACTGAAACATCCATTTGGGGCACACTTTGATAAGAGTAGTAATCTCATAGTTCAATGTGCTGGCAATACTCAGTTTAAAGTTTGGTCTGAAGTAGAGGATCCTAGTATTCCAAATACAGGACTCACTATGGAAAGTCAACCAATTATAGATATTGTGTTGGATCCTGGCGACAGTATTATGATACCTGCTTACTTCCCACATGAAGCAATATCACATACGCCTAGATTCTCTGTAAGTTTTCCGATGACAAAATCGAGAGAATTTGATTTTACCCAAGATAGAAAATGGATTAGTATCTGATATGTACGAAGATCTAGATTGCTTTGAAAAAGCATTGTCCCATTTTGGTACAAGAGTAGATGTCATTATTGCTATGGAACTTGGCAATAAAATTGATTCCGAAACTGCTTACCAGATGATTAAGAAGGAAATGAAAGAAGTCAAGAGAATCCGCAAAGCGCACAAGGATTCTCCAGAACTGCTCTGTGAGGAATACTGAACACAGGGCTTGACAAGTCGCAAAACTTCATATATAGTAGAGTCTGTTCACAAATCTTAACATGACTGTTACGAAAAACGAGTGGGGTCAGGTGAATATGTTCGCCAAAGAACCCTCAATGTATATGACTAAAGAAGACCTTGAGCGTTATGGCATTGAACCTTATGCTGTAAAGGCAGAGAAACTTAATGGACGCTGGGCAATGATGGGATTTGCAGCAGCAGTAATTTCCTATGCAACCACTGGCAGTGTCTTTTTCTTTGGACTGCTAGGTATCTGAACACTTATTAAGGAGAAAAACGATGAACGAAAAAGCAGAACGTATTAACGGTTGGGCAGCAATGATCGGTGTGATCGCTGCAATGGGTGCCTATGCATCCACGGGTCAGATCATCCCTGGCATCTGGTGAGCTTGACAATGGGAGAAATCTGTTTTACAATCACCTCTGTTGCCTTCTTTGTTTTGTTGGCAGCATCTGTTGAAAAACTTTGCGAGACCTACTAATGTCTTATTCTATTACTCTTCAATCCCCTGATGGCACCGAGACTACGATTCAATGCGCTGCAGATCAATACATTCTTGAAGCAGCAGAAGAAGCAGGTGTTGACCTCCCTTCGTCGTGTAAAGCAGGTGCTTGCTCGGCTTGTGCAGGAAAACTCATCTCTGGCACCGTAGATAATGAGGAGCAATCCTTTCTTGACGACGACCAGATTGCTGATGGTTGGGTGCTTACTTGTGTGGCATATCCCACCAGCGATTGTGTGATCCTGACTGAGCAAGAGGAGAACCTGTGACAATTGAAGATCAAATTGTTAGAACTATGATGAACCTCGGATGGACTAAAGATGACGATATCCGAGTTGAAATTGGTGGAGTCTCTACAAGTGGCATCCATCAAACCGAGGGGGCGAACCCTAAGTGGGCACCCCCATTTGGCGAGATTCGATATCAGAATGATGCTTTTATTGTTTTGAAGAATCGTTCTCGCAATCCAGTTGTACCGTCTAAACCAAATGCAGAATAAGTTTCTTTTATTTTCCAAGGAGTCTTGTGGTCCTTGTGCTTTGGTAGATAAGTATTTCCGTTCTATCAAAGACGAACGCACAAGCATCATTGAAAAAGTCGATCTTGATGATTTCAGTGATGTTCCGATCCCGCAAGAGAATTTAGATCTTGCAAAGCAATATGCTGTAACTGCTACTCCTGTTCTTGTTATTACTGATGAGAATGGAGAGAAACTAGAGCAGTTCACTGGTGGTCTTCCGATCACTCAGAACATCCGTAAGATGTTCGACAAATATGGAGTCTCATGAGACTCCTTTTTTTCTGCTCAAAGGGGTTGACAGATTCGGAAAACCGTAATATTATACATATATTAAGGGATATGAAGATCCCTTAACTTTCTTAACAAAACCACAAACGGAGTATTAATTTTCATGACTGCAACTCTCGCTCGTCAACAGCAAGAAAGCAGCTGGGAACAATTCTGCAAGTGGGTCACTTCTACCGACAACCGCCTCTATGTTGGTTGGTTCGGTGTCCTTATGATCCCTTGCCTTCTCGCTGCTACTACTTGCTTCATCATCGCTTTCATCGGTGCTCCCCCTGTGGACATCGACGGTATTCGTGAACCTGTTGCTGGTTCACTAATGTATGGAAACAACATCATTTCTGGTGCTGTTGTTCCTTCTTCTAATGCTATTGGTCTGCACTTCTATCCTATCTGGGAAGCAGCAAGTCTTGACGAATGGCTTTACAACGGTGGTCCTTTCCAACTCGTTGTCTTCCACTTCCTGATTGGTATCTATGCTTACATGGGTCGTGAATGGGAACTCTCTTACCGTCTGGGGATGCGTCCTTGGATTTGTGTCGCTTACTCTGCTCCTGTTGCCGCTGCTTCTGCAGTTTTCCTTGTCTATCCTTTCGGTCAAGGTTCCTTCAGTGATGCAATGCCTCTCGGAATCTCGGGTACGTTCAACTACATGCTCGTCTTCCAAGCAGAACACAACATTCTCATGCATCCTTTCCATATGCTCGGTGTGGCTGGGGTATTTGGTGGCAGTCTCTTTAGTGCTATGCACGGAAGTCTGGTTACTTCTTCTCTCGTTCGTGAGACGACTGAAAACGAGTCCCAAAACTACGGATACAAGTTCGGTCAAGAAGAAGAAACCTACAACATTGTAGCCGCTCACGGTTATTTCGGTCGCCTGATCTTCCAATATGCTTCCTTCAATAACTCTCGTTCGCTACACTTCTTCCTTGCTGCTTGGCCTGTTGTCGGTATCTGGTTTGCTGCCCTTGGCGTTTCGACAATGGCATTCAACCTCAACGGTTTCAACTTCAACCAGTCCCTCCTTGATACTCAAGGACATGTCATCAACACCTGGGCAGACATCCTCAACCGTGCAAACCTCGGTTTTGAAGTGATGCACGAGCGTAATGCTCATAACTTCCCTCTGGATCTTGCAAGTGTCGAAGCAACACCCGTCGCTCTCAAAGCACCTGCAATCGGTTGATAACTATAAGTTGAGGGAAATTATTCAAGATACTTTCCCCAACCTATATCGTCCACCGAAAGACTGGAAACCTCCAGCAAACTACAAACAAAATAAAAAATCAGAAGAGGGTCTTTAGGACCCTCTTTTTTTATAAATACTTGAAAAGTAAACGGTATTCTTTCATGGCATTTACATCAACTTCTGTAGATACAACTGCATATACTAAAATTGGAGACAACGTAACTACTATTTCTTTCCAATGTCAAAGTGGAAATCCAATCGTAATTAACTACACTGCAACAGACTCTGCACCTGCTGCATCTGCTGCTGGATATGTGTATGAAATGTGGGATGGAGAAGTCAAAAGAACAGTTGCCGACCTTTCTCATGAGGCAGGTGCTGCTTACGTTTGGGCGAAGGCACTAACCTCAAATGCGGTGGTGGTCCACGAAGGGGATTGACACTGACCCATATGCCTGATATAATGAGGGGGTACAAACGGGCACTCCCTCATGACCTATACTGCTGAGGTGCAATTCAAATTCGATGCAACATTCACCCCCACCTATGGATCATCCTCCTGGTCTGATGATGATTTTGTCCCTGAAGAACATTATCTTATCACTGCTCCAGCGGCAGACCTGAATGCCAAGCAGTATTTTAAACTGTTTGAGAAGTTCATGCTGTGTGTAGGCATGGACCCCGTATCTATCAGGTCTGGTGCCATGTCTCTTGTCTTCAATGATTGTGTGCGTGAGGAAGATCAGCGTAAGGTCTGTAAAGAGTATGAACTGACCATGGATGAAGATCTCCGTGATAAGTTTGAAGATTGGAAGAAAGTAGAGGAAGAGTTTAGCACGATTAAAAAAGCAGCAACTGCGGTGTGTGATAATGTAGAGGCAATGTATTGGAAGAACAAGTATATTGCGGAACTTGCCAATCAAGGTAAACTAGACACAGATCATCAACCAGAATCTCATCAGTACACTGAAGAAGAGATGGATGCCATGTGCGATGCTGCTGCTAATGTATCGGAGCATGAGAAGTGTAAAGAATACAACCTTCGTGAAGCAGAATACTACGATAAACGTGCTCAACTCGATATGAAAACACGATGAAACTTGTAATTAAGTCCATAGGATTTAGAGTTGTTGCAATAATTTTTACTTCATTCTTTGTTCCCTTTAAAACTTCATTGGTATTGAATGTTGGTCTATTTCTTCTATACTATCTCTATGACATTCTTTGGATAAACTATGGTAGAATCAAAAAATGAACTGGTTTAAATACTACATCGGTCATTGTTGGATGACTGGTTGGCAGAGCATCAACCATTCATTCCGTAATTGGGGTGATTTGATGACTGGCAACTGGAAAGATTATGGACTCATGTTCTATGATGATCCATATGAATCATGTTATGATTGCTTCTGGTCATACCTGGGTGAAGATGACACTCTTCCGAAAGAGTTTCTTGAGCATCTACATCAAATGGCAGATCAAATTGAGCGTGGTGAAGTAGATCTCATTCCATACGATGTGAAAGATTTTGAAGAAGACATGGACACTCTTGAAAAATGGATGAAGGACAATGAGCAGATTCATTAAAAACCCTGATGAGATTGGAGCATGACCGACAAAACTAAACTTCTCAAGATGGTGGAGAGTGCTCTACAAACAGCACCACCTAATGAGGAGGCAGAAGCACAAGCAGTAATTGATGCTACTGCTGACTGGTTTGAAGAAGTGCTACAATCTATGGGTATCACACCATCCTGTATCCCCACTCTGCTACGATGGCAAGCACACCAACACGAGTATTTGAACGATGACTGACGAACAAATCAAAATGCTTCGTGAACTAATCAAATCTGAGATTGATTGTTCTAAAATTGATGGTATGGAGCACGGGCAATGGGGTTGGGCGGAGAAACGACTGGATGAAGGTTGGAAAACATTTCAGGAGAGTTTCAATGAATGAAGACATGCCGTGGGTCAATCTCACACAAGAGGAAGTAGAAGAACTCCGCACCAAGAAACATGAACTTACAGAGTATGGTAAACAAAAGTTCAAAGAAATGACTACTGGAGAACTTATGGACACTGAAAAGTTTCAAGAAGAACTTTCTAAACAGAAAGTATTTGATGCTGATAAGTTTGCGGTGGAAAACAGTATGGTAAGAAATCATCGTATCCTTGACCGATACAATATGTTCTACAATAATGAATGTTCTGGTCTCACTTGGGGCACACATATCACACCAGAGTTTCAACAAGCAATGGCTTTAGAGTGTATGCTTGATGCGTTGATGTATGAGAACTTTAACCATGAGTTTGATAGTATTCCCACTGCTGACATTAACGCACTGATTGATGGGCTGTATCAACAAGGTAAGGATTATCTAAAAAGAGTTCAAGAGTTCAAAGATAGTGCTGATGGAGTAGCATAATGAATATTACATTTAGACAACATGTTCTCTTACTAACAGCAATCACACTGTTTTATGATGAAGTCGCAAAGACATCTACATCCGAAATGAAACACGAAATTATGGAACTTGCTGACATTATTCAAGAGTCTGCTGAGAAATTAAAACCATGAGTATAACTATTGAAAATCCTGATGAGATTGTAATGAAAGGTGTGGAGATGTTTCACCTTGAAAGTATGAATGAACGTTCAGTCTGGTGTGGTATTTACGGGAAAGATGGTAAAATCTATCACTTAAATATTTCTGCCGATGGTGATAGACTGAGGTACTACTGGAGCGATGAGACGCCGTGAGGTTTGAAAATCCAACAAAATGGGAGCTCTTTCTTGACGGATTCCATGATTTTCTGTATGCTTGGGAGTGTTATGATGATGAGGATTATCGTGAGTTCTGGGAGGCATTATCTTCTGGATGGTATGATGAATACATCTATCCCTATGATGATGTATTCTACGGACACATTTCATCACCTGAACGTAAATTGAGGTTAGATCAATGACACAAGATGATAAACAATTTATAAAAGAGTTTTTGCGTGGTGCTGCTAGTGTTGTCGTAGTTGTAGGAGTTTTCATTCTATTTGTTATTCTACTTGGACAATCAGAAAATCCGCCAGTTGAATCACAGCACACTAAAGTGGTTGGCACCTACAAAAACTGTGATATAATTCAGTGGCACTACGGTGCTCTTGCCGAATATAAGTATTTCCTTTATTGTGAGAAGACAAATGATTGACAAAACTTGGACCGTAATGAATGATCTGAATGATGCTTTCAATCAGATCACCACATTTAGTTTCTTGCTTGACAAATTGCAAGAAGCAGTAGATGCTGGAGATGCTCAACGTATTGTTGACACTACTGCAGCACTGAATGCATTTTATCCACCATACGTTGATAACTGGGATAGCAAATATAAGGTTGCATGGGATCATGTGGTTAGGGAAGAATAAATGATTACTTTATTTGCTGGTTGTATTCTTGCTGGATGTATGCAAGATGTTCCTGTTGTTATTACTAGAGATCCAGTAATGTATCACATTCGATCTGCTACACAACGTAAACCAAAACCACCCAAAATGGCATGTTATGTTGAGGGTGTATTCTATGTGGAGTGCCCAAAATAATATGAAACTCTGGATGCTTGGTAATCGTATTACCAAAGAAACATATGAGCGAGAGAGGTTTCTTGAGGAATCTGCTAAATACAATATAGATTTTAATTTAGTCTTTGCAGACGAAATCGACTTAATCGTATCTAGAGATGATCGTAAATCCATTCGATATCGTAATGATATTGTTCCTCTCCCTGATGTCGTACTTGCTAGGACTGGCAGCGGTACTGGTTACTTTAACTTATCTGTTCTCAGACAATTTGAAAGACTGAACGTACCAACACTACCAAACTCCAGTTCTATTGAGGCATCTAAGGATAAGATGTATGCTAACCAAATTCTTGGTCAGGCAGGACTTCCTATCCCCAAAACCATGCTTACTCGTTTTCCGTGTAAAGCCGATTTAGTTGAGAAACAAGTAGGATTTCCTTGTGTTCTTAAAGTAATCACTGGTAGTCATGGTGCTGGTGTTTATCTATGTGAGAATGCCAAGCAATTTGAGGATCTCTCTGAGTTGATTTCTACTTTAGAACCGAAGACCTCTTTAATCGTTCAGGAATATGTCTCTTATTCTGAAGGCAGAGATCTTAGAGTGATTGTAATTGGTGGACGTGTGGTTGGTGCAATGCTACGTCGTAGCACTGATGGATCCTTCAAAGCAAACATCTCTCGCGGTGGGGAAGGAACACCATATGATGTAGACGATCAAATGGAAATGCTAGCAGTTCAAGTTGCTAAAACTCTAGACATGGATATTGCTGGTGTTGATCTATTGTTTAGTACAGATGGATATAAAATCTGCGAAGCAAATTCATCACCAGGGTTTAGGGGATTCGAAGAAGCGTTAGGGATCAATGTTCCAGAAAAGATCTTTAACTATGCCCGATTCAAGGTCTCTAAATAGAGGGGTAAGACCCCTCTTTTTTAATGGCACTAACGTATCCATACGAATATTTTGGACCTGTTTGTGATCGTTTATCGCAAGCAACATCCACGGCGGATACGATATCAACCGTAGAAATTCTTAGTGTCGCTAATATTCAAGATTCAATTCTAAGCGAAAGCATTAATGATCTATATCCAAATACACTAACCATCAATACTGCAAGAAGGTTTGGTGATTTTGGACCAGTCTTTGATTACTTACAGGTAAGACTTGCTGCTCAGAGAGCATTAACTGCTGCAGATGAAGGTCAGCAACCGTCATTTGTTGGACAACCATATATCAATCCATATCTTCTTGCTGATGTTGTAGTAGATGAGCAAGAAGATTTTTTGGAATCGGCAAACATTTCTTTATCTGACAATCTTACAAATTTAGTACCATCTGGATTCGGACCAGTATGTGATATTCAAATTGGTTCTATTGCATTAAGAGACCAGAAAACAGATAATAAGGCTGCACCTAATATTAATCTTGTAGTAGTAGAAGAGCAAGAAGAAGTAATTGATAAAAAACCTAGTCCAAAAATTTGTAGAACAGTTAGGAATGTAAATTTTGTATCCTCTACTAATTTTTATGGACCTGTTTGTGATAGGCAAGGAACTGGAGGTGGTGGTGGAGTCTACGATTGTCCAGATGATCCAGAGACAGATCCAGATCTAGTACCTAGCACTCCTGTACCATTAACTCCGTGGTCGGATCAGTTCCCCACGAGAGAAATGAAGTGCTATAAACTACGTTTGGGGCAAACGATTTGTATTGATCCTGGTGCTCCTAGATGGTTGAGTCCACCAAACAATCCTGATTGGCCTGATCCAGCAGATGAAATTGCAGCATCTGGATTGATCGACGGCAACAGAAAGAAGACGAGAGAAATGAATCTCTTCTATCGACTTATTTGTGATGATCTAGAGAAGAAAGATAGTGCTGGTATTTTCAAAAAAACCTTACCTGCATTCACAGATCTGTTGCTGGTTGAATTATCAGGAGCAGGTGGAGGTGCTGGTGGATATGATGGTGCTCGCGGTGGAAACACTAATGGTGGAGATGGTATTAGATTCTCAAATGATGGATTATCACTAGTCGCTGAAAGTGGATTTGCTGGAAGTGTAACTTTAATTCTTGCATGGGATGACACTAGTTCTGATGGATATGCTGTCGATAGCATTAGTGTTGGTGGACAAACATGGACACGATCAGGAGATAGAGGAGAACAAGAAAAGACAATTAGTTTCTCCTCAGGACAAACTCTTGCTTTATCATTTAATAATTTGAATGCTGCTAACAGTAGCATTATGGTTTCAGATGGAAATAGAAAACTATTACTGAGAGATGGTGCTGGGTTTGATGCAAATGTAACATTCAAAATTACTAACATCACATACACCAGCACTGGTTCTGGTTCTGGATCTGCTAGAGCAATTAACAACTCTGGTGGTGCTGGATCTTTAATGGTCCTTCAAGTTGCCCTTGATCCAAATAACGTTAATGAAGTTGAAATGCACGTTGGAGGTGGTGGTGTACCTGGTGCAGATCACAATTCAACTGGTAAGATGACCGTCGCATCATTTAACAGGGGTGGAAGAGGCGGTGGTTGTGGCACTGTTGGCAAGTCTGGTCAGGGAGGGTCTGGAGGCGGTTCTACAGACTTCTACCTAAACGGTGTCCTACTTGCCTCAGCGTGTGGAGGAGGCGGTGGAGGCGGTCATGGGTGCCTTGGATGGGACCCTGCCCTATCAGGTAAACCATACGCTAACTGGGACAGTCCTGCAGTCGATCCTGTGGACTCTCTACAACCATCTGCTGCACTGGAGAATGGTCGCTATTCACCATTGCTATATCCTCCTGTCTATGCCGTAGATGGAGAAATGATTGGCACTGGAAGATGGTCGGACTTCCTAATTCAGTATGGTGTTTGGGTCAACTATGAGATGACTCCAGAAATATCCAAATTATTTGAGACTAGAATTAATCTTGAGTTCCCTGTTGCAGGAACATATACATTTGAAGTCGCTGCAGACAATTTAGTAGGAGTTTATATTTCCTATCATGATGAGTCCTTATACTCTGAAGGTACATACATTGATAATGGATGGGAGAATCAACTTCATGGAGGAGATAATTTAATTGGTGAGATTACTTCTGGAAATCCTCTATATGAAAAAGATGTTCATGATATTGTAACTCAATTTCTGTCTCTACCATCTACATTGAGTGCATCTTCACCTTGGCCTGCATTTACTAAGATTGGGCAGACACAAAACTTTGGTAATGATCCACCAGATACTCTTACCTATGCTATCCCTACAGCAGGAAGATATGTTCTAAAATTTGTGTATGGTAATGGTGGTGAAGAAGAGGTGGATTGGTTAAGTGATCCTGCAGGATTTGCTTGTAGAATTAAGAAACCAGATACCAGTGTTCTTTGGACAACTAGAAGTTATTTTGCTCAAGATGGATATACCAAAACCGTTGCTACCGATGGCGGTGGCGGAGGAGGTGGAGGTGGTAATGAGGGTCCTGGTGGATATACAACATCTCAGCTAGGTCTTACTGGTGGTAGTTGCAGTGTTGCAGACGCAACAGCACAGGGAGGTTCTGGCGGTAAGAACTGGGTTATCGATCACCCTGCCGTCAGTCTAATTGAGATGAAGCAAGCACCTGCTGGATTTGTTTCTGGATGGCAAGCACCAGTAGAGAACAAAGATGCATCAGTTCGTGTTTCTGGTGGTGCCTTTGGTGGTGGTCAACCCACTAGATTCAATATTGTATTTAATGGAAATGAATACCCACTAACTGACTCTAGAGGTAATTTTATTACTGCTACTATCCCAGGAATGGGTAATGGTGTTTGGAAAGAGCATATGAATGGAAGAACTTTCCCCTTCCATTATTTCTGGGGTAAGAGTATTGGCGACTATGAAGGAGCAAATAACATACCTAACATCACTAGGAATGATCCATTTGATCCACGTTCTTTTGAATTAGCATTACGATGGACACCTGTTCTTAGTGGAGGATCCTGGTCAACTAAAGTACGGGTTGCTGGTATTCCTTCATGGGGTAGAGGAACTTCATTCTTCGCTGGTGATGTTTTGAATGGAAACATGCCACCCCAGAAGTCGGAAGGAACTCAACCATGGATTGACATAGCAACCGATGGAGACTGGGGAAGAGACATATTGACGTTCCCAGAAAACGGTGTTATACTCTATGGCGCAGAGGAGGGGACCTACTTCTCCTTTGCAATCAAAATTAAAGAAACAACAAACAGATCCCCTTGGGGAAAAGGTCAAGACGGTTTCTGTAATTACTTAGCAACCCTAAGTGAAAATTCTCAACTTGCCAACCAAGAAGGACTTATTATTAACTATTATGGAATAGGAGAAGACGCACCATGAAGGAACTACCTAAAATCAATAAGAGCGATCTACCACAAGAAATGCAAGACAAAATTGATGGTGATGAAGTGGTTATTGAACCTCTTGTTGAAAGCGTCGAAGAATATGATCCGACTGAGATGGAACAGAAACATGCATCTCTTGACAGGAGACTTCAGAAACGGGCAGACCAACTTCAGGCACTGCACAAAATCTACGATCAAAGTCGTCCTAGGAAAGAGAACTGGAAAAAAATCAAGAAGGCATCAAGGTATTTCAAGTCAAACCTTTATGAAATCAAAACTCTTGGACAGAACCAAGATCGTCCTACTTGACCAATCCCAAAGAGAATGTTAAACTACATAAGTTGACGTGATGAAACCTCAATTACTCGTGGAATCACTGAACAAAACGGAGAAAGTCGATTCTCCTTACATCTGCGGGTAATCATTCCGCAAGAAAATTACGAGGTACTATTATGTTCAAATCTGCAATTGCAGCCGCTGCTGCTGCTCCCCTGTTCGCTGGCGCTGCTTTCGCTGGTCCTTATGTGAATGTTGAGTCCAACTCTGGATTCGCTGGTAGCAACTACGGTGGCACCACTATCGAGTCGCACCTGGGCGTTGAAGGTTCTCTGGGTGGTAACGTGACTGGATATGCTCAACTTGGTCCTAACTTCGTGCTTCCCGATGGTGGCGATAGCGAAGTTGAACTGTCTGGCAAGGTCGGAATCAACGTTGCTGCTACCGATAGTCTGGGCATCTACGGTGAAGTCTGGGGTTCTACCACTGGTGGTTTTGAGGTTGATAACCTCCTGACCAACGTGAAAGTTGGCGTGAAGTACGCTTTCTGATCTAAATAATATTGATCCCCTTCGGGGGATCTTTTTGGAAGGGTGGCCGAGTGGTTTAAGGCAGCAGTCTTGAAAACTGCCGTAGGTGCAAGTCTACCGTGGGTTCGAATCCGACCCCTTCCGCCACGGAATGTAGCTCAGTTTGGTAGAGCACTCGCTTTGGGAGCGAGATGTCGCAGGTTCGAATCCTGTCATTCCGATTAAAGATATATAAATTTATGGACCAACCAGACTTCTCTCAGTTCTTAAGACAGTATGAAAATACTATTAAGTCAGTTGTCGATGTGGTTCGGGATTTTTGTCCTGAAGATCAGGCAGAAATTGTCATCAATGATATGATTCAGACCACAGAAAATCTCAAGCAAAAATTAGGAGACAATGAATAACAACTTCACTATCTACTCAAAACCAGGTTGCCCTTATTGCACCAAGATTAAGAATTTATTTGAACAAAAGAAGTTTAAGTATGTTGAATACATGCTTGATCTTGACTTCACTAAAGAGCAATTTAAATCACAATTCGGTGAATCTACTTTTCCTAGAGTCGTAATGGACGATAAACTTTTGGGTGGAGCATCAGAGACAGTTCAGTATCTGCAAGGAAAAGGTTTACTCTGATAATAAATAGTTCGGTCCATTTACATTTGGAGGAGATGACACTTACAGTTAACTCTAGTTTGGAGGAAAAATGGACCATCTTGAATTTATATACATTGCAGCATTTATAACTTTACTCACTTTTGCGGTGGGGTTTTTAGTTGGGTGGTTGGCAAATAATATTTTTGATACTTGGTATCAAAATGCAGCATACTCCAAGACCGTCATGCATCCAGAGATGTATGATGAAGATGGAAACCTCACCCATGAACGTCTTACCTACTTGACATTTGAGGATGAACTAGGTATTATAGACGATGAAGATGATTAACAAACCATGATCCTTGTTGACATGAATCAGGTTATGATTTCTAACCTGATGGCTCAGTACAGACTGACCGAAGGAATTGACAAAGATCTAGTTCGCCACATGGTCCTGAACTCACTTAGGTTCTACCGACGAAAGTTCAGTGAAGAGTTTGGCGAACTAGTTCTTTGTTATGATTCAAAAAAGTATTGGCGTAGGGAGTTCTTTCCCTACTACAAATGCAATAGAAAGAAAGATAGGAAAGAATCCAATCTCAATTGGAATCTGATCTTTGAAACTCTGAATGAAATCAGAGACGAGATTAAAGAGAATCTTCCATACAAAGTTGTGGAAGTTGAAGGTGCTGAAGCAGACGATATTATTTCTATTCTCACAAAGCATCAGGCATATACAAATATCCGTCTACAAAAAGATATGCAACCTGCAGTAAAGGTTCTTATTCTTTCTGGTGATAAAGATTTCATTCAACTCCATAAGTATCCTTGGTTGAAACAGTACAATCCTGTTCTCAAGAAGTACATTAATGGATTAGATCCAAAGAAGTACATTCGAGAACATATCTTGAAAGGAGATAAGTCCGATAGTATTCCAAACTTCTTGTCTCCAGATGATACGTTTATCAATGGTAAACGTCAGAAACCTCTGGGTAAAAAAGCAATCGAACGATTGGTTAATCTAACACCAGATCAGTATTGCACTGCAGAACAGATGGAGCAATACAAACGCAATCAGACTCTAATTGACTTTGACTATATACCAGTAGAGGTAGAGAATAAAATCGTAGAGTCTTATGATGCTATTGAAGTTCCATCTCGATCTAAAATTTACAATTACTTTGTGAATAAAAACCTTGTTAATTTACTTGAAAAGATAGGAGAATTTTAAAATGTCCGCAAACACTGGCAATCGACTGCTTATCTCTGAAGTGCTACAAAAAGCATCGAATGCAAAAACAAAAGCAGAAAAGATCAAGATCCTGCAAGACAACAATACTCAAACTCTTCGCAGTATTTTTATCTGGAATTATGATGAATCAGTAGTTTCAATGCTTCCTGAGGGGGAAGTTCCTTATACCCCAAATGAAGCACCTATTGGAACGGAGCATACCATCCTTGAAAAAGAAGGAGCAAAGTTGTTTAACTTCATTCAGGGTGGCAACTTTGATCTGAAGCAACCCCAAAGAGAAAGCATGTTTATTCGTATGCTTGAAGGTCTCCATCAATCTGAAGCAGAACTTCTTGTTTTGGTTAAGGATAAGCAACTGCAGAAGAAGTACCGCATCACCAAGGCAGTTATTGAGGAGGCGTTTCCCACTATCACATGGGGTGGTCGTTCATGACAACCAAATCATCTAATAAGATGACTGTCTATCTTGATCCTAGAAGTTTGGATGAAGAACCAAACATGACTGATGAGGAGAGAGAAGAACTTAAAAGGCAAGAGTCAATTGAGAGAGGTACAAAAATTCTCGCCAAAACATTTGATGTCTTCCTTTGGCGTCCCTTTCTTCTCTGGGCAGTCATTCAATTTGGTGGGTTGACAGCATTGTTTGGAATTGCTAAAATAACGTTCGTACATGCAATGGGTCTTGTACTCGCAGCACATATCCTATTTGATCGGAGTTCAGATGACTAAAGTTTCCTACATCACATCAACGCCAGATGCAGAACAGATGATGTCGTATATTGCTAGGGTGTCTAATCCAGCAAATCAAGAGAATGAAAACTATGCAGGTCTTCTGAGGTATTGTATCAATCATAATCATTGGTCTGTGTTCGAGCAAGCATCCATGACACTGGAGATCGAAACTAATCGTGGTATCGCAGCTCAAATTTTGCGTCACCGTTCGTTCACATATCAAGAGTTCTCCCAGCGGTATGCTGATTCTTCACTTCTAAGTGATTATATTCCTGTCCCCGATCTTCGTCGTCAGGATACTAAGAATCGTCAGAACTCGATTGATGATATTGGTCAGTATGAAAAACTGGGTCTTCAAGGTAAGATTCAGGAGCATTTTGCAGAAAGTATGCGCCTCTACAAGGAACTTCTCTCTCATGGTGTGGCAAAGGAATGTGCCCGTTTTGTATTGCCTCTGGCAACTCCAACTCGTATCTATATGACGGGATCATGCAGGTCATGGATTCACTATATACAATTGAGGACCGCAAACGGGACTCAAAAAGAACACATGGAAATTGCTGAACAATGTAAAGTTGAATTCTCAAAACAGTTTCCAAGTGTTGCAGAAGCACTGGGATGGATCAGTGCATAACCATAGTAAAGGAAGTCAATCATGAACAATCAGGAAGTTTTAAAGACTGCAAAAGATTGCGGACTTGTCTACAACAATAACCATGATATTCTATCTTTCTATCAAAAAATTAGAAAGATTCTCAAGCAAGAGTTTGTAGACACACCTGAACCAGTTCTAAATAAATAGTTTTCCAGGAGGAAAGGATGCCTACTTACAAATTCTTAGATAAAGACACTGGGGAAGTGTTTGAAAAATGGATGTATATGAGTGAAAGAGAATCTTTCTTGGAAAATAATCCAAACTATCAACAACTTCCAACCATCCTTAATGCTGTTAGTGGTTCTATGAAAACTGATAGCGGTTTTAAGGAAGTTATGAGTAAAGTTCAAAAAGAACATCCCCGTGCAAACTTGTCTCGTTTTACCTGATATGCCAAGAAAGAGAAATAATAATGCTATTGTTCCCGCAGGGATGTCAATTAAGCAGATGAAACGCAAAAAGCCAATCAACCAAGATCATTTGGTTAAGATTGAGCCAGTTACAGAGTCTCAAACCAAAGTGTTTGAGTCATGGTCCAAAGATAAGCATCTAGTTCTTCATGGATGTGCTGGTACAGGTAAAACTTTTATCAGCATGTATCTTGCACTGAAGGAAGTTCTCAACGAGAACACTCCTTATGAAAAGATTTACATCGTCCGTTCTCTGGTTCCTACTAGAGAAATCGGTTTCCTTCCAGGAGATCATGAAGACAAATCAGCACTTTACCAGATTCCATATAAGAATATGGTGAAGTACATGTTCGAGATGCCTGATGACAATGCATTCGAAATGCTGTATAATAACCTCAGGGCACAAGAGACTATTTCATTCTGGAGTACATCGTACATCAGAGGTGTCACCCTTGACAACTGTATCATCATCGTGGATGAGTTTTCAAACCTCAACTTCCACGAACTTGATTCCATGATTACTCGTGTCGGTCAGAACTGTAAGGTCGTCTTCGCTGGTGATATCACTCAGTCAGACCTTGTTAAGACTAACGAAAAGAATGGTATTTTAGACTTTATGAAAATCCTAGAAACCATGGAAGAGTTTGACACTATTGAATTTGGTGTTGATGATATTGTCCGTTCTGGACTAGTCCGTAGCTACATTATTAGTAAATTGAATCTAGGTTTCTAATGTTTAAATTTGTTGATCTTCCTGTCCAACTTAATGATATCGAATCGATAGATAAAGATGGGCAACGTTTTTATCCCATCTGTGAAGGTGTAGAATATCCTTCTATCACCACAATCACCTCATTCAGAAAGGCAGCATTCTTTAAAGAATGGCGTCAACGTGTAGGTGAAGAAGTTGCAAACAGGAAGACAGCAAGAGCAACAGGAAGAGGAACTGCATTTCACAGTATCGTTGAAAGGTATTTAAAAAATGAGTCTATTGATCCTGCTGATTTTGATCCTCTTCCTTTTGCGCTATTTCAAGTTGCGAAACCTACTCTTAATCGCATTAATAATATTCATTTGCTTGAAGGGGCTTTATATTCCGATTATCTTGGTGTTGCTGGTAGGGTTGACTGTATTGCTGAGTTTGATGGGGATTTAGCAGTCATTGACTTCAAGACATCAGATAGAGATAAAAAGGAACAATGGATTGAAAATTATTTCGTTCAAGAAACAGCATATGCTGTTATGTTCTATGAACGCACTGGAATCCAACCAAAGAAAATTGTAACTATTATTTCTACTGAGGAAGGTAGTTGTCAAGTGATTGAAAAAACAAACCTAGATCATTATTTTACATTATTGAAGGAGTATATACATGATTTTAACTCTAGAAATGCCTAAACCAAATCCAAGCAATAACTTTTTAAACTCCTCAAAGTTTTCGGAGACTATCGAAAACATTGTGAAGGATAGTGATGGGATGATTACCTATATTGATGCGATCATCACTTATTGTGAGGATAATAATATTGAAATTGAATCAGTTCCAAAATTACTATCTAAACCACTCAAAGAAAAAATCAAGTATCAAGCACAAAGTTTGAATCTTGTTAAACGAACTAGCAGAGGTATTCTACCGCTATGACAGGTCTTGAAGTTTATCAAATGTACATTGCATTGAAACTTCATTTCACCAAGGAAGATTATGACTACTTCAAATTTCGTGGAAAAAGTAGAGTAAGTAAAGAGTCTTTCGAAAAACGGAAGGACTCTTATTTTTTTAAGAAGTTATCTGCAAAGTACGAACAAAATCGGATCGAACAATTCTTCGTCTCTAATTTCATTGCAGACGATAAGAATTACATTAAGAACATGATGAGCCCAAAAGGAGAGCAGATTTACTGTAAATGGGTTGATCGCAATAACAATTTAATAAATATTTTTGGGGAAGAAATTAGTCTGCTATTAGATAATATTGATCTACCCTACGAAAAAAATTTTGATACTTTATTCACTTGCACTAGAGGAAAGCATCCAAAAATTCTAACCTCCTATCTAAGAAGTGAAATCAGTATCGAAACAATTTCTATTCTTGAGAGATGTTTAGGATTTGTTTCTCAACTTGATGGCACATTAACAGACCCTATTTGGAAAACAGTAAAGAACCAGATCACAAAATATTCTCCTTTCTTAACTATAGACTGTAAGACCTACAGATCTCTTATTCTTAGACAGATAAAGGAAAAGGACAAAGAATGAATTTTTTTAATTCAGAAGTAGTTCAGGATCAACTACAATCAATCTACGATACCTACGTCGAACTACAAAAAACCTCGGAAAACATTTCGAGTTTGCCAAAAGATAAGGCAAAGAAGCACGTTCAGAAGACTAAAGAACTGATCGAAAAACAAAAACTCTTTTATGTGAGACTTCAGTTGTCTTCCTCAACAGATGAGGATGCTGCCGATATGAAAAATCGTATCGATCTGATCTCAAACATGTTTGGGTACAGCACCCTGCTGGAGTCCCTGAACGGCATGGAAGAGTACCTGGAACGGGTCCTCAAGGACCTTGACACGCCCGACTAAATAGGGTAGTATATGATGGTTCGGGTGAGGGGGGTCGCCCCCACTAATCCAAACAAATACAAAAAATACGGAGAATCCAATTATGTCTTTTGCATCCCTTAAGAAATCCTCTAACTCGGTCTTTGAGAAACTGACCAAAGAGGTTGAAAAGGTTGCTAATCCTTCCACCAGTGGTGATGAACGCCTCTGGAAACCCGAGATGGATAAGTCGGGTAATGGTTATGCAGTTATTCGATTCCTGCCTGCTCCTGAAGGGGAAGATCTTCCCTGGGCAAAGGTCTGGAGTCATGCCTTCCAAGGTCCTGGTGGTTGGTACATTGAGAACTCTCTCACCACCCTGAACAAAAAAGACCCCGTTGGCGAACTGAATCGTCAACTCTGGAACAGTGGTACTGATGCAGATAAAGAAGTTGCTCGTAAGCAGAAACGCAAACTGTCTTACTATGCAAACATCTATGTCGTAGAGGATCCTGCTCATCCTGAGAATGAAGGTCGCGTCTTCCTCTACAAGTTCGGCAAGAAGATCTTTGACAAGATCATGGCAGCAATGCAACCCGAATTCAAAGATGAAACTCCCATCAATCCTTTTGATTTCTGGGCAGGTGCCAACTTTAAGGTGAAGATCCGCAAGGTTGATGGATACTGGAACTACGATAAGTCTGAGTTTGCTCGCCCTGGAACCCTTGAAGGTTTTGATGACGACAAACTGGAAGCAGTGTGGAAGCAAGAGTATTCCCTTGCCGAATTCACTGATGAGAAGACCTTCAAGACTTATGAAGAACTGGAAGCACGTCTGAATGCTGTTCTGAACAGTGCTCCTCGTGCAGTTGGTCCTCGTGCCGATGCATTCAATGAAGAGCAAGAGCAAGTGCTTGCACCTTCTACCCCTAGCGATTGGTCTGAAGAGGTTTCTACCTTCCGAAAGTCCATTAGTTCTGAGGCACCTACTCTCCCCAGTTTCAATGAGTCTGAGGATGATGACCTGTCTTACTTCGCTCGTCTCGCTGAAGAAGACTGATGCGTTTGCTTCTCAAGATCTTCACCCATCCAGTGACACATTTCAATTTGATAGTGGTTGGGTTCTTGATTGCAGTACAGGTAGTTCATACCGATGCCCACTATAAAATGGAAGCACATGGGTGCGAAACCAAAATGACCCATTAAAAAGCAAAGGCGCGTTCTGAAAACGCGCCATTTTTTTGTCAAAAATGAAATATTAAGAAATGTTAAAGAACTTAACTATTGAAGTTAACGTTGATAGATGTCGATTCGCTGCCAGCACGTTTTAGTTGAGCAGGTTCATCAGTTCTATATCCAACCTCATTAATAACCATCAGGTCTTCTGAAGTTGAGTATTGCATAATTCTCTTGTATTCATTAACGAATCTAGTAATCAATGATGGATAGATTAGATAGATTTCTCTCTTTGCCTCGTTTGCTTCCAATTCGTATAGGTAATTGGTCACAGGTTCTTTGTACTCATTTGCTGGTGGAACTGGGGATCCTGGTGGGAACCTAGGAACGTATGTACTTTGTACAACTAATCCTCCTTCAACAAGCACCTCTCCTTTATCATTTTTAAATTCTCTAGTTCTCCAATATCTAACACTATTTGCTGACAATCCATACTCTTCTCTAACTTTGTTTTCAAGTTCTGCGTTAGTTAAAGGCCATTGAGTGTAGATGTTTGTAATGTCATTAATCAGAAGGATGATCCATTCCACATCAACATCGCCATAGATATCGTGTGCAACATGATATGGTTTCTTGTTCATTGGGATAGTGTACTTCTCAAAGTACGTTGCATTTGCTAATGCTGCTGGTACTACCTTTGCCCGTCTGAAGATGTTCTTTGTAATTACATAGTTCTCTGGAACAATATCCGTTGAAGGATCTGCTACAAAGATGTTTGGTAAGTTGGAGAAGAATGTTGACATGTTTTAGAATCCCTGATCGATGTCGTCTCTTGTAACAATAGCGATTTCTGCAAAACGTAGATCTAACTGAATTGCTGGAACATTACCAGTATCAGTTGACACATACTGACCATCAGGTGTATAACCTACGTTGACACTAGTTAGAACACATGGTTTAAACCTGTAAAGACCATTAATGTCTTCTAATGCAGCAGAAGACACACCAAAGTTGGTACTCAATTGTCCATTCAAATCTGTTGATGTGTTGTTCAATCTCTTGAATTGAATATCAAATCTATTAGGAACTTTTAGGTATCTTGCTGATGCCGTCGTTCCAGCAGTTGATGCCGTTGAACCACCTCCACCCAATGCACCTGGACCTGTTCCTGGTCCAGAATCGTAGGATGGAAGCATACCTCTCTTGAAGAACTTGATGATGTTTCCAATTTCATCTGCTTCTGTTGAGTTTCTTCCTATCAGTTTGAAGGAGAAGTTATGCTCTCTAAATGAAACTCCTTCAAATACTTGTTCTTGGAATGGGTTGAACACAAGTCCTTGTCCCACAGCAGAAATTGATCCAGCACTTGCCGAACCAGAAATACCAACAATACCATTTGCTGCATTGATACCAGATGCGATTGTTCCGAATAGTGCTTCTGGAGTTGCAGACTGTGCAGCATTCTGTAGAGATTGTGCAATTTCTTCTGAACTTGTAGATCCAATTTGTTTTGCTGCTTCAACACCAAGAACACCTAATGCAACTGGGTTGTAGTTTGCACCATACGCAATGCTTATACTTTGAGGCATGTATAAGTATGCAGTGTCTAGATTAGTCTGTGATGCTGTACCACCTGCACTTACTAGACCACCACCTTTACTATAATCTACTTTAAACTCAGTAAATTTGATGTAGTCAATTGTGTCGGTGGGAAACTCTGCTCCAGTATTAAACGATGCACCCAACCCATCTGCTTGAGATTTGGCGTTTGCGGGAGTTTTTGGATAGATATATGTCTTTGTTGATGCCATACTTAAACCTTTAGTTCGTGTTCGGTGAGTATAATAAACTCCCACATGTGATCATCACAGAATTCTTTGGCAGCCTTCCACTTTGCTTGATTTACAGCATATGTCGTAACTTCAGTAATGTACTTCTTAGTTTTCCGTTTCTGGATCTTTGGTTCACTAACTTGATATGCTGGTTTAACTTCTACTAAATATTTCTTGATTTTACCAGTTCTATCTTTGATTTTAATATAAAAATCTGGATAGTATTTGTGGCGTTTTCCATCAAGAGGGGAAATGTAGGGAATGAAGATCTCTTCACTACCCCATTCAAGAATACTTGGGTTTCTATCACAGTAGATCATGAATTTTAGTTCCCAAGATGATCTGTAGATTATGTTTTTTGGATCTCCCTTGTACTTGGATACATTGTTAGGAGAATATCTCCCGCTATACGCCATAAATATATTTAGTATCGACCTAAAACTATTTATAGGCGCAATAATGGCACAAGCAGCTCTAACAGATCTAACAGGACCAAATAGTTTCCAAGGTTTCAAATCCATGGTCTCTAGACAATTGCCCGCAAGTGCAAACTTGTACTGGGTAAGGTTTAGAAATCCTCCTAAAATTTTTGATAAGATTGGATGGAGTCATGGTAAGAAAGCATTTAGTAATGGATTCGATAGTGGTCCTGGATCGGATCAGTCCAGACTACTAACTTATTATGCTACGGATGTAACTGTTCCCAGCAGACAGATTACAACTGGAGATGCCAAACAAATCGGTGCAATGTATAGATATGCTACTGGAACAAGTTTCAGTGAAATTAGCATTCAGTTTATTTTACCTAGAACAATGTTCACTAGAATGTTGTTTGAGAGATGGATGAACTACACTGCAAACGATGCATCCCAGAAAGTTGCCTTTTATGATGACTATGTTTGTTCTCACCTAGATATCTTCAAGTATGAAAGAGGTGGTGTAAAACCAACCCCAACTGATTGGGATAACTATAAGAGTGTACTAAGTCCCAAGTGGAAGTATAAGTCCCAACAAGAATATGATAATCAGTCTGTAAAATGGAATCGTTTGTCTGGTGTTTGGGTACTCAAGAATGCATACCCATTTAATATTAGTAATATCAACCTAAACTCATCTCCTAATGGTCTATTGACCATGGACGTATCATTCTATTTCGAAAGATATAGATTCTACTATCCAAAAACAAACGAACAAAACATTGGTGATATTAGTATTCCTGTTTCACTGGGGTCTTCTGGATCTGCAGTTGCTTCAAATACTCTCGCTAGCAACTTAGCAAATGCTACTACAGGACAAGCACCAACAATCATTGCTGGCGCTGGAGGCGCTACCGTAATTAACTAAATAACTATAACTGAACCCTATTTCATGGAGTCATTATGCCTTTACCTAAATTAGTTGTCAACGAATATGAGATGAAAGTTCCTTCTACGAAGGAAACCATTAAATATAGACCATTTCTTGTAAAAGAAGAAAAACTTCTCCTAACTGCAATGGAGTTGGGTGGAGAAAAGGACATGATTAATGCAGTTAAAACAATTATCAAAAACTGCACTAATTTAAAGTCTAGAGTAGATGATCTGGCGACCTTTGATATTGAATACATCTTCCTGCGTATTCGTGCCAAGTCTGTTGGTGAAATCTCAAAAGTTATGGTCACTTGCCCTGACGACAATGAAACACAAGTTGAAGTTGCTATCCCCCTAGATCAAATTGAAATTACTTGGCCAGAGAATCACTCAAACACAATTGTTCTGGATGACAAGGTTTCTCTGATCATGAAGTATCCTTCACTTGATACTTTTGTAAAGATCAACTTTGTTGGTGAAGATGTTGGAATTGATCAAGTGTTTGATCTTGCTGGTTCATGCATCAAGCAGATTATTGACGGTGAAGATGTTTATGAAGTGAAGAACTATTCTAAGAAAGAGGTGCAAGAGTTCTTAGAAGATCTCAAGAGCGATCAGTTCATGAAACTCCAAGATTTCTTCTCAAATATGCCTAAACTTGAGCATGAGATTGAAGTTGAAAATCCTCAAACTGGTGTAAAATCTGAGGTCAAATTGGAGGGTCTGGGATCTTTTTTCGCGTAGCCCTTCTTCATACCACACTGAAGAACCATCTTGACACTAACTTTGCTTTGATTCATCACCATAAGTGGTCATACTCAGATTTGAATGATATGATTCCATGGGAAAAAGAATACTATGTTGATAAATTGATCGGACACTTGAAGAAGGAAGAAGAAAGGTATAAGGATCAACAACAAAAAGCACAAGGTAGGGTAAGTCTCTAATGGCTAGTAGCAAAATTAAACCATATTCATATGTAAATCCCAGCATGATCAAGGTGATTAAATCACCTATCTCTGGGATGAAAAAGTCTTTGGGTGTTAAAAATGCTACCACCACTAAGGGATCTCTCGATACTGAGCATTATACAAAGTCTTCCAGAACAACACTATTAGCTCTTAATAGAGTAGGTGGAACTACTTATACTTTAGGAAAGGTATTTCAAGATCTTAGGGATAATCTAAGAGTCGAAGGTCAACTCGAAAAGCATCAAGCACAGTTTGAGAAAAAGAAGGCACAATTTAAAAGAGATCAGCAATCTGAGGCAGCAACAGAAGAAATAGGGAAAAAGTCTGCCAAAGATGCTATCGATAAAGAAGATGTAGAGAAGAAAGGTAAGAAAGAACTTGGTTGGTTAGAGAAATTACTAGGTCCATTTAAGGGCATCTTTGAGTTTGCGATTAGAACAATCATCACTCAAGGTGTTCTTAGATGGATTTCTGATCCTGCAAACGGTGAAAGGATCACCAAAGTTGTAAATGGTTTAAAGACCTTCTTTGGTGCAGTCTTCAGTGTAGCAGGATTTGCTATTGATAAACTTATGAGTGGTGTTAGTGCCATCTTCGGAGATGGTTCTAAGACTGGTTTTGCCAGATTTGGCGAAGTAATGGGTGGGTTAGGATCCTTACTATTAGGTCTGGTTGGATTGAAAGCATTGGGATACATGCTAAATCCATTTTCTCTTGCTGCAGATATCATTGGTCTTGTTAATACTCTTCTAAATGCCCCAGGACCAACACCAGCAGCAGGTCCTGGTGGTCCTGCAGGTGCTGCTGATGATGCTGCTAAGGCGTCTAAAGGTGCTGTTGATGATGCTGCAAAGCAAGCAGGCAAGAAGGGATTTCTTCAAAGAGCAAGAGAAATTGTAGGTGGCGGTGCCAAGAAATTAAAGTCTGGTGTAACCAAAACAATTGGTAATACGATACTCGACACACAAATTGCCATCGAAAGAAGCAGAAAGGCTTTTGGTGCAGTTGGTGAGTGGGCAAAAAGAACGGGTGCAAATGCAAATCAACTTAGAAAACTTGCAACTGATCCAAAAGCACTATTTGAATATGTTAAAGGTATTATTGGCGGCAAAGTTGAGGGTGCAATTAAACAGAATGAACTAGTAAAGAGACTATACGATGCGATTAAGAATCCCAAGCAGATGGGATCACTCATCAAGGATGCTTTAAAATCTAAGCAAGCACTGAAGACCGTTGAATATCTAAAGCAGGTTCAGAAAGGTGCAAAGATAGGCGGTCTTGATAAAGTTATTGCTGCTATCACAGCATTACTTGAGTATGGTCTTGCTGGAACACCATTCGTTAATGCCTTCCTAGGTGCTATTGGTGGTCTTCTAGGATATGCTGGTGGTTTTGCCCTTGGTGCTCCCTTCGGTGGTCTTCCTGGATTCATTTCTGGTGCTGCTGGTGGTATTGCTGGTGAGATGGCAGGTAGAACACTTGCAAGACTATTAGGTAGAGGTGCTCTCGGTTCGATTAAAGACCCTCTCATGAATGATGGTAGGATGCTTGCAGATCCTGCTCTATTTGCTGGTGGTATTGTCACCAAACCAACCAGAGCAGTTATTGGTGAAAATGGACCAGAAGCAGTTATTCCACTAGGAATGATGGGTGGAATGAGTGGGTCTGGAGAAATTGCTTCTGCTGTTCTAGGTGCATTAGGTGCAATGGGTCCAGCTGGAGATATGGCTAAGAAATTCTTAGCACCAGAACTGGCAAAACTTACTGAAGGTCTTGGACCAATATCTGAAGCATCACCTGGAACTAAGATTGGTACGGTATCAAAATCTGCTGCCGAGATGAAAGCAGCAGAAGCAGGTGATGATATGTCGAAATTGGTTGGTACTGGTAATGATGACCCAAATACCTTGCGTGGTCAGTTAACAAGATTGCTCAGTGTCTTTGAGGCGATCACCAAAAAGGATTTCAGTTCCATGAGTGGCACTGGAACCAGCACCACACCTGGCGGTACAGATGATACTGGAGATATTGATACTTCTGGAGTTGCTGCAGCAACTGGTAGTGTAGTTGATAAGGGTGCTGCTATTGCCAAGAAGTTTATGTCCAATCTTGGTATAACCAAGGAAGCAGCAGCGGCAATTGCAGGAAACTTTGCTCATGAGTCTGGAGGATTTGTCCCTGGTATTCGTGAAGGTGGACCATTTGGTAGAAGTTCAAAACCATGGCCAAGAGGTACGGTTGGGAGGGGATATGGTTGGGCACAGTGGACCAACTCTAGACCAGGAGATCGTTATGACTTGTTTATTAAAAGTTATGGTGGCGATTACAACAAGATCCCTACAAATGAAGATAACTTAAAGTTTGCTATCCAAGAAATGAAGGGGTCAAACCCACTTTCTGCTTCCTTTAAGAAGTCTACAGATGTCGCTGGTTCTGCTGTTTGGTTTAGAAAGAACTGGGAAAGAGCAGGTGTTCATCATGATGGACCTAGAATTTCATATGCAAAAGGAATTCTTGCGAAGATGTCATCTGGTGGTAAGTTGACACCTTCACTTTCTACTGCTGGATCATTCAGTGCAGCATCTTATAGTATAAAACCACCTCCTTCACCTGGACCATCTGCAACCAAAGCATCAATAAAGGCAAAAGCAACTCAAACTGCAAAAACTACTGGATCATCATTGGCATCATCTTCAGCAACTGTCGCTGTGTATGAAGAGCAGAAACAATCTAGAATGACAGTTGTTCCTGTTCCAATGCCAACAGGAGCGATAAATAATTCTAGTGCTGCACCAGCACCACGCCGAGTTGTTAGAGCAAGACAACCCATCACCACGGGAATTTAATAAATGGCAATATCAGCACCTAAACAGTCAGCAAAGCCAGCACTATACAAGATGGTATCTGTTAGTGCTATTAAAACTGGTGGGAAAACCAATCCACAGACGAAAGCAGTAAGTTCTTCTTTTGTCGCATTTACAACGTCTATTAATAAGATTGGTGCAACTTTAAATAGTGCCGTTGTAGTTGCCTCTGAGATGAGATCTCTGATGGCAAGCAATCTCAAGATGAGGATTGTCCAACAGAAGAAGATGGAGGCACAGTGGAAGGAAGATAGACTTCCAAATAGTAAGAAAGGTGCGGGTGAAGGCGGACCCAACTGGGCAGAGAAGTTTGCAGGATTTGCTGCAGCAGTTGTACCCGATTTCTTTTCTAGTCTTGCTTCGCTTGGACAATTCTTCATGCGAGCATTTATTGGTCAGGCAGTCCTCAGATGGATGTCTGACCCTGAGAATGGCAAGAAGTTAGCAAATATTGTTAGCGGATTGATGAAGGTATTCAAATTCTTATATACTTTCATCACCGAAAATCTATTTAAAACTATCGAAGGTCTTATTGACATGTTCGATAGTAATAAGAGTTTCTGGGAACGACTACAAGGATTTGGTAATTTCCTTGTTGGGTTTGGATCACTACTTCTAGGTTTTGCTTTCCTCAAAAAACCTGGATTGATTATTGGTGGTATCAAGTGGATCCTGACAACTCTTTGGGGGACACTGTTTAAGAGTAAAACAAAGTTAGCGGCACAAGTGGCAAAAAATGCCACTGCTGGCGTAGGTAAAGGTGCTGCTGTTGCTCCTGTTGGTGCCTCTCGTGGTGGTGGTCTCAAAGGATTACTTTTAAATGCTGCTGTTAGTGGTGGTGCCGCATTCTTAGGTGCATCAGCTGCGAATAGCATGTCTGGTGGTAATGAACCTTCTGCACCTGCAGCTGCACCACAACCTGCTCCAAGAATGGAGAAAGGTGGCATTGCAACTAGACCCACACCAGCAGTTCTAGGTGAAAGGGGTCCTGAGTTAAGGATGCCTCTAACTCAGATTCCTGCTAATAATGATACATTAAGAAAGAATGCTGGAATCAAACCACTGCCAGCATCAATGGGTCGTGGTGGTAAAGGTGTAGATACAAAGAGAGCAACTGATCTTTCTAAGTTGTACATGACACCTTTCCGAGCGATTGGTGCTGGACTCTTAGGTAGTGTCAGTGAAGTTGTTACTGGAATGGGTTCTGCTGGAAAAGCAGTTACACCGTTCCTAACAAACATTGTTGCGCCTATTGCTAACGCATTCAATATTCCACCTAGTCTAGTTAAGTCTGTTCAGGGTAAAATGGCAGGTGCCGCCAAGAAAGGCGGTCAGGCAGTTAAATCTGTTGCTAGTGGTGGATTAGCAAAACTATTCGGTAAAGGAAGTGCAGTTAGCACTAAGTCTAAAAAGTTCACTAAGAAGGGTGGCAACTCAGTTCTTGGTCTATTAACTGACTTGAACGTTGCTGCTCAGGTTATTGGAAATAAGATTGGTGGTTCATCACCTGACCCTGGACCAGCACCCGCTCCAACAACACCAGGAACACCAGACGATTCTATTGATCAGTCTTCTCCATCTGCTAAGGCAGCAGGTGCTCAGGGTGCTGGAAGTGCAGATGTAAAGAAAAATAATGGATCTGCAAATGTAGCAGCAGGTCAAGAATCACAAAATACTGCTAATTATAGTGCGAAGGCAGAAGACAGGAAAGGCGGAGAAGTTCCATTTAAATGGAAGGGCAAGGACTATAAAGTTGTAATTAATGCTACTAATGGACAATATGAAGTTTGGGATAGATTTAATCTAAATCCTTTTGCAGGACCATATAATCTTGCCCAAAATGAAAATAAGGCACTTAAACAAGCAGCATTCAATCAAGTAAGAGCATACTTTGTAAATAATGCTCCCCAAAAGGGATTGGCGTTGAAGTATATCACTCAAGATGATATTGCAAACAAAGCAAAACTGATTGAGGGTGCTAAGAAGGGTCAATCTGCTGCAGCTGGTGGTTGGATCTCTGGTCCTATGTCTGGTTATCCAGTATCTCTAGATGGTGGTGGATCAACTGCCTTTATCGGTCATGGAACAGAATGGGTAGGATTTAAAAGAGCAGCAGGTGGAATGGCATCATCTGCTTTTGTTGTTCCTTTCAATACTCCAGCAACAAAAAATAATCCCAATCTAACTGGAAGTAGATTGAGAGAAGCAAAAATTAGTGGATATGGTCTACCTGGATTTGCTGGCGGTGGCAAGGCAGAACAGCAAAGAAGAGAAAAACAGGAAGACAAAGCATCTGGTGATGGAAGACCAAGGAAATTTTCTGCTGGTGGTAAAGCGATTCTTGAAGGTGCCAAGAAGATCAAAGGTATGGGTGCGGGAGCATCTAATATGTGTGCTGCTACAACAAGAGCAGCATTGAAGGCAGCAGGACATCCAGCAGCAGAAAAGAGAACATCGAAGGGTGATCTAGATTCAAAGGGTACGGCATATAATGGCAGAAATTACGCAGCATCTTTTGCTGGTTCCGATATGGGAACAGTTATTAAATCTGCAGGTGCTTTACAGGCAGGAGATATTGTTCTATGGAAAGGTGGCGGTGGATATGGTTCTGGTGAAATTACTCACGTTGGTATTAAAGGTGAAGGTAATGATATTTGGCACCATGGACGTTCACCAGGATGGAGAAAGGCATCCATGTACACCAGCAGTGGCGGTCAGGTCTTTGCTGCTGGTATTCGATTGGATGGAAAGGCAGGTGCTGTTGTTAGTGGTCCATCAGACAATGAAGAATCATCTGATTCTCTAGAGTCTGCTGAAGATCCAAAGGATCCAACATCAGCATTCCAGCAAGTCGCTGATGCTATTGCTAAGTTAAATGCACCTGCAGGAGCAGGAGCAGAGGTTGCTTCTGCAACTGATGCCACTAAAGCAGCAAAGGATAAAGCAGAGAAAGAGAAACTAAATAATGCAGCATCAAAAGCAGCTGCTGCATCTAAGGCAGGAGTTGCAAGAGGTGGAGTTAAGGCATCACCAACTGCTAATGCACCAGCACAACCAATCATCTTACCAGGAAGGGATAATAATATTCCCATTGAGTCTTTAAATCCTTCCACATCTATATTACAAAACAGACAACTTGCGATTAATTAGATATGTCATCACCAGTAAAAATCGAGGAGGCGTACCTGGTTGACGCTAGTGGCGCTAGAATTAAAGACCAGAATGGAAATGAAGCACCAGACTTCATGCCTTTGATCACTGAGATCAACATCAAGGAAACGATTGATTTCCCTTGCATGAGAATGACTATTGCTATAAATGATTCGGTTCAATTTATTGATAGTCTTAGAGGGAATGAAATTGTAAGAATTACGTTATCATCTGATGCCACTGACAAAGAGAAATTTACTTTCACTGGTAGGGTCTATAGAATCGGATCTAGAATCCGAATGGAAAAGAAGGAAGCATATGTATTAGAATGTGTCAGTACGGAGTTCATGAAAAATGAAATCACTACCGTATTTGGAAAATTTAAAGACAAGAAAGCATCTGACATTGTTAAAGATCTTCTAGGATCTGACTATCTGGATTCTAAAAAGAAGTTTTACATTGAAACCACACAAGATAAAGCACAGTGCGTTATTCCTAACTGGAGACCATTTGAAGTCATTAACTGGTTAGGAAACAAGTCTGTTAGATCTGCGAATAGTAAGCAAGGTGGATTTATTTTCTATGAGAATAGAAAAGGATTTCACTTTGTATCTTTCGACAAATTGATTTCTGATGCAAAGAAAGCATCTGGTGTTCCTCAGTACAAATATAAGATGAAGAACACTGGAAGCAATAGTGATGGGGATGATCTTTACAGCATTGAATCTATTGCATACCCAAATACATATGATGCACTACAACCACTTAGAAATGGTACATATGCAGGTGTCTTTGTTGGTGTATCTTTAGACTTTCTTGCAGAGTCTAAGATTGCCACACCAGCAGGAACTGAGGCATCTAAGGATATTCCATATGGAGGAACTGCCTTTAAGATTCATGAGTTGTGGGGTCAAATGGAACATCTAGCATCAGATAATCCATATAGAATGACTGATGATGATATCAAGAAAGTCTACGAAACTGTAAGACGAATTAGATATCGTCCAAACCAAGTTCATTTGTGGGACAAAGATACTTCTGGATCTACCATTGAATCGCGTTGGGAAGAGACAGCAATCTATAATTATTGCAGAAAGAATAGTTTCAGTGCTATTAAGTTGGATGTTAAGATTCCTGGCAACCTAAGTCTTCTGTGTGGAGATCCAATTGATGTAGAGATCCCTCGTTCAATCAGTAAAAAAGGTAAAAGCGACAAGATCGAGATTGACACGACGTACAGTGGACGCTATATTATCGCTGGTGTCAGACACAAGTACAACCAGTCCAATACCATATCGACTGAATTGACAATTGTGAAGGACTCCCTAGGCATGGTTATGCCAGCTACATAAATAATACAAAACTGTGAGTCTTATGGATAACATAGAACAACATATTGAAAAGGATAAGGATCTACTGAGAGATCCTACAATTTCCCCTCAGCAACGTCGCCACATTGAAGGTGAACTTGAGGAATTAGAGCACTATCATGAAAATCATCCAGAGGATAGTCATGATCCAACTCCTCTTGAACTTTATTGTGATGCCAACCCCGATGCTCTAGAATGTAGAATCTACGATGATTGACATGGTGGCGGGGGTGTGTTATGATGAACGAGTTCCTTCGATGCCTGACGGGCAAGTGGTCTAACAAGACCCAAGCAATGTCCAATCCAACAAAGTATGCGTGGATTCTAATATCCTGGACACCTGTTGGTGATGGTAAGTATCTCACAAAGCAGTGGTATCACTATGCTGGTGAGACTGATCCGTACCGAGAAAAACTCTATTCCTTTAAAGAAGATGAGTCCACAATCACTATGATGAATTGGAACCTAGACGGGACACGGAACGAAAAGTGTGATACAATAGTTCGGTTGAACAACGGTATCTGGCAAGGTCAGAACAGAGGTATGGGTTGCATTGTTCGTGGTGCAACTCTTAAATCTGAATTCAGTTTGACAAAAACCAAATTAATCACCCGAGATGGTGGTTATATAGACGGTAAAAGAGTATGGGGTTCTCCTGACTTTTACCATTTTGGGAGATTAACTCAGCGGTAGAGTGACTGCCTTACAAGCAGTAAGTCGTTGGTTCGAATCCGACATTTCCCACCTGTACTTTACTATGATTTTATGATTAAACGAGTCATTCCTATCGTAATGATGTTTACTGCTATCTTCCCTACAAAAGCATTTGCAGGATGTGGATATGCATCTCATTACGGTGTTGGAGACGGATTTGATGGTAATATCACTGCCAATGGGGAACGATTCAATGCATGGGCACGAACTGTTGCTCATAAATGGTTGCCTTTTGGTACAAAAATCCGTGTAACTAATCAACGAAATGGTGTATCTGTAGTTGTTCGCGTAAATGATCGTGGACCTTATTATGGAGACCGTATTCTAGATCTTTCATATGGTGCATTTTCTCAAATTGCTCCACCTTCTAGAGGAGAAGCAAAAGTCTGCTATAGGGTACTATGACAAAAATAGAGTTTGAGCATAACTGGGGTGGGGAAGATACTTGGTACACCAAAGCAAAGCGATGGGCAAACAATCAAAAGTTTCCTATCAATCAACTTGCTTTAGGTTTTATTGAATGGTTGTGGAAGCAATGGGTAGAAGCAAGGGTCCAACAAGAAATGGAATCTGTTGATCGTCAGGCAGAAGCAATCGTAGAACAATGGGAGAAAGAAGATGAGCAACCAAAACCAGAAATCGTGGAGACAGGAGTATTTGGAGAGGAAGGCTGGTCTATCTCCATGTCAAACCCAGTTGTTGATAGAGGGACCCAAGAGCCTGAGTCAGGCATGGGCACTTCAAGCGATGAAGTACGATTATCAGAAAAACTTCCAGACCCGTGGAATTGATAAATAGAGTTGCCTAGTATTAGTCGCAATGGAAATCGATCTCCACAATTTTTTCAGATTTTATAAACATGAAAACCCTCAGCACGTTGCTGCGGTGCAGTGGCTAGAAGACAATCTTCCAAAAGAATACCTTGACGATAACTCAGAATGGGTTAAAGTGTTTAGGAAACCAGTGGCAGGCGCTGCAGGGATTACTAACCCACTCAAGGTTCCTTACTACCCACAGACAGATAATTACACCAACGCTGAGCGTACCTGTAATTCTTCCTCCTGTGCGATGTGCCTAGAGTATTTCAAGCCTGGCACACTACCTGCAGGACCAAAAGGTGATGATGCTTATGTCAAGGAAGTATTCAAGATTGGTGACACTACTGACCACGCCGTTCAGACGAAGGTTCTGGAGAAGTTTGGCGTCAAGTCCACTTTTTCCTACAACTTGTCCTTTGCTGATCTTGACAAACAGCTTGCTGCTGGTAAACCCGTTGTTATCGGTATTCTCCACCGTGGTACTCTTAGTGCTCCTAAGGGCGGTCACATGTGTGTAGTTATCGGTAAGAAGGGCGAAGACTATATCGTTAATGATCCTTATGGCGATCTAAACGATGGTTATTCTTCTGATGTTATGAACGGTAAGGGTGCCGTCTACAAGAAGTCTCACCTTGCTAAGCGTTGGTGTCCTGGTGGCAACGATGGTTGGGGTCGTATCTTCTCTCAAGAACTCCCAAAGTAGCAAGCGGCAGTGGCCCTGCTGCTGCCGCTGAACCCACCGCTCCTGCCCCTGCTTGGGGTGCTGGCGGCGGTGCTAAGACTCCACCCGACGAGGCACCCCCTGTTGGTTTGAAGTTAATCAAGGAATTTGAAGGTTGTCATTTGGAGGCTTACCCTGACCCTCTTTCAGGAGGACCCCCAATCACAATCGGATGGGGGTCCACAAGAGACAAAAACGGAAACCCCTTCAAACTGGGACAAAAGATTACACAAGATGAGGCAGATGCCTTACTCGTGGACCAATGCCGTAAGCAGTTTATACCTTCGCTGCGTAAGATTCCATTTTGGGACGAAATGAGCGATGGACAACGAGGTGCTTTACTCAGTTTTGCTTATAACCTTGGCGCTGGTTTCTACGGCGGCAATAATTTCAATACTATTACAAAACGACTGAAGAACAAAGAATGGGATCAAGTCCCAGAAGCATTGTTCTTATATCGTAATCCTGGAAGTCATGTCGAAGCAGGTCTTGCTAGACGCCGTAAGGCAGAAGGCGAACTGTGGAAGTCATAAAACTAAATATAATGTAGTACAATCGCATTAAACTACTATGCTACCTAAGGTTTCAGAAGGAGCAGACCGCGAAGAAAAAAGAGAATGGTTAGGTGATCTAGTTAGAATTATTATTCTTATCTGGAGCGCAGGTCTACTCACCGCCTCATATGTGAGGCTTCCTGGTGGTCAAAAAGTCATGGACTTTGACCCCACTTTCATCGCGTCTGTCTTCTCTGGATCCTTAGCGGGATTCGGTGTGGCAGTTGCTAGTAAAACAGGCATGAATGGTGGTGCTACCAATGGTGGATCTCTACCAGAAGTACCTGTATATTCACGTCCTAAAGAAGAGGAAGAGAGAGTCGAACCAGAAGTACAACCTATCTGGGAAGAACCAACTCCAGAACCTCCTGTAGAAGAGGCACCTGCTGAAGTAGTAAGTGAAGAACCATCTACAGAAGAAAGACCTCGCAGAGGAGATCTCTAATCAGATTTTGACATCTGATAAATAATTTGGTATTATGGAACAGACCCGCTACCTAAAGTGGCGGGTCTTTCATTATGAGAATTTGATTTGATTTTAGAGCCCAGGAAGGTGCCCGCTGAGAAGTTGGGTGTACCCCCCTTCTATTGGGATGTAGAGTTCTATAGGTTTTAATGTTTAACACGTTTACATTTGTAGCAGTTTCGCTTTTAGGAATTGCTGCACCAACAGCGGCACATCTGCCATTCATCAACTACAAGATGCAGGGTCCACCCCCTCCATTCACTATCATTAAAGAATTTGAACTTGTAGATGAAAAGAAGACAGCAACCAAAGAAGTTGCAGAACCCGAAGAGAAAAAGCTAATTTGTAAAGGGTGTACAGAGAATGAAAACCTTACACTTGCATTCTTGCAAGATGAAGGTATCACTGACAGAAACGCCCTCGCTACTATCATGGGCAATATTAAGCAGGAAAGTAATTTCCATGCCAATATCTGCGAAGGTGGTAGCAGGATCAGTTATCATTCCTGCCGTTGGGGTGGGTATGGTTTGATCCAATGGACATCTGCCAATCGTTATCATGGATTGGGTGAATTTGCTAGGAAGTATGGTGGTAATGCATCATCACTTCACACGCAACTTCGTTATATGACGAATGAAGTTCAATGGCAACGAATTGAAGACCGTATGAAAACTCCTGGTAAGTCTATCAATTCTTACATGAACTATGCATATAGTTGGATTGGATGGGGTATTCATGGTGCTCGCACCTATTATGCCCATGATTATTCTAGAAGATTCATTTTGGCTTGATGTATTGTGGGACATCTTCGGATGTCCCCTATAAATAATAAAGAAAGATAGTACAGTGTAAAGATGGCGGCGACTATTGACGGTATTATTAATGAACCTAATGTAGACTATCTTGGTAAAGATGGGTTCTTTTGGTGGTTCGGTGAAGTTGTAGATAATAGAGATCCTATGCAACTTGGACGAGTGAGAGTCCGAGTCATGGGATGGTACACTGGAACTGATGATAAGTTCAAGGAAAAGATGCCTGATGAGGAACTTCCTTGGGCAGTCGTTCTACAACCAACTAACCAACCTGGAGTAGGTTCTGCTGGTGTATCTGCTAGTGGACAACTACAGCAGGGTGCAATGGTTATGGGATTCTTCCTGGATGGTCAGGAAGCACAATCTCCTGTTGTTATGGGTGTTGTTAGAGCAGCAAAAGACGGTGCATCCAGAGATGGAAGTTTGATTCAATCTATCTTTGGTGGCGAATTTACTAACACTGCGGAAGCAAATACTGCACCTGGCGGTGGTAGTTCTCCTGCTGCAAATGCTCCTGGACCTACAACAGACTCTGCTGCAAAGGGAGATACACCATCAGCAAAAGCAGCACCTAATACGGTTAATCCTCAATCCTCACCAGCAACACATGTAAAACCAACAACTCCTGTTCCTGCAGCAAATGGTGCAAAGAGCAACTTTGAGCAACATTTGAAATCAATGTTTGAGGAGTTGTCGTATGATATTGCCACACTTGTAGAAGATGGCAATGGAAACTTCCTAAGCATGATTGATGGAACGGTAACTAATATTTCTGCTTTAACTGGTAAGATCAAGAACTTAGTCTCTGGTATTATGTCAGAGGCACTTGCTGGTGTTAAAGAGTTATTCCTACAACAAATTTCAGCAGCAATTAAAGCGATTAAGATGGCAGGATTTACTGGCATCCCACAGATCGTGACTGCTGCAATTCAAGCAATTATTTCGCTTGTCCAACAGTTTTTGTGTGATGCTGACACTTCTTTCCTAGGACAGATCTCAAGTATTATTGGCAACCTTGATGGATTCATTCAGGGTATTATTGGTCAAGCAATTGATACTGTGTTTAATCTTCTTGGGCAAGCAATGGAAGGATTGCTCAATAACATTATCTGTGCCATCAACAATGCTATCAGTGGATTGCAATCAATTTTAGATACAATCCTGGCAGCAGTTAAGGTAGCAAAAGCAGTTTCAGATATCATCTCAAAGGGTACGGCACTATTCCAAAATCTTGAGAAAATTGATGTCCAAGACATCACCTCAATTACAAGTATCATTTCATTGATATTAGGATTACTCGTAACTCAATGTGATCGAGAAAGTGAAGGGGCAGAAGACCAATATCAATTTATTCCTTTCATTGGTGCCACTAAATGTGGCACCACCAATGCTGCTGGTGCTGGAGGTGGCGCAGGTGATTGTAATTCTGGAGGAGGATTATCTGCATCTGCAAACCTTGTCCAACAAGTTATCAGAGAAGCAGATCCATTCCTTACCAAAGTTGAAACTGCTTTAAGTGGAACATCTATTGGTGATTATGGAACTCCTGGACAAAGAGCAAGGATTGAAAGAAGACCAAGTGGTGCAACTTGGACTTCCACAAGAATTAACTCTAAGGAAACAGAGAACTATAATAAAGAGAAGGATAGTCAAGCAAAAGGAAATCCCCCACAACCATTACCTCCAATTGATAATGCACAAACTGTTATTGGTGATGAAATCTATTTCCCTGGTGCAACAGATATTAAGACCAAAAAGGACTTTGCACTACAAATTGGTGGCATGATGGTTCAAACCGTCAATGGTGATTATAAGTTAAAGATTGTTGGTAATATGGATGTTGAGATTGATGGCAGTCTCAAGTTCCATGTTAAGAATGCTCCAAAGCAAGCAGAGAATACTGGTGCTGCTCCTGCTGGTGGTCCAAAGACTAAAGCACAAAAGAGTCTATTAATTTTTGACTCGGATACTGAGGTTGCTGGTAGAGGTAAGTTCCAAGTTCAAGGCATGGGAACAACACTTGCTGCAAGTCCTGGAACTGACGTTAAGTTGATTACAGATACATTAAGTCTGAATGCTCCATCACTGAACATTAACTGCACAAACGATCTTAAACTCGCTGCAGGTAATGCAATCTACATGGATACTCCATCGTTGATTCGTACCATTAACGTAGGTCTTCTACCAAGAGCAAAAGCAGGTATCTTTACTATCTGCAATGGATCTTATGATATGGTTCTAAACCCATCAACATCTGCTGCTGATGCTGTTCCTAGATTCACTGTTAATAATACTGCTGGTCCTATTGCAATGACTTGTGCAGGAACTGGTATGCTATTAACAGTCGGTGCTGGTGCATTTGTCGCTACCTGTGCTGCTGGTGCTTTCACTTTATCTGCAACTTCTGGTCCGATGTCGATCTTCTCTGGATCTACTTTGAACATCACATCAACTGGAATTATGTCGCTCAACGCACCCCAAATCAAATTGAACTGACCCCTTGACAGGGGGGCAGGACCCTGCTACTATAGATACATACCCGAGGGAGGATCCATGGAACCAAACAATCTATCGACCCTTCATCATGTCGTGGTCAACTTTGCCAAAAGAACCATCGAACTATATGGTGAGGATGGTGAGTACAAAGAAGTTACCTGCGACTTCACATCTCGTGGTCATGAACAGTTTGAAAACCTAGTAAAACTTTGCCAAGAAAAATTGCCAATTGAAATGAGGGAGTATAAGTATGACTGAAGTACCTGTTATTTCTGAAAAAGAGTTTGAAGAGAACTTTGATTTCATCATGGAAACTCTGGTCATCAAAAACAAGATGACATTTCGTATCATAACTAACAGTGGCAAGAGTGTTCTCTGTATGCCTGTGTTAGAATCACAACCTCTTCCTGAAGACGTTCTTAAAGACTTGGAAGAGATGAATAAAGCGATTGCATCTCCAGATGTTTCTATCGGTCCTCCACCCCTTGATATGCCTTTCTAACTATGCGTCCTGAAACTCGTAAGTCAATGGAAATGTTGTTTTCTGCAAAATGGAACTTGCCAAAAGCAGCACAACATGCTAACCTGACTAACAAGGAAATGAAAATCACCTTCAATGAATACTGTCATTTCCATCCTCCAACCTATAAACCCCGATAGGTTTTTCATGGGAGCATGGTGGAATCGGTAGACACACCAGACTTAAAATCTGTTGGGCATTACGCCCGTGGGAGTTCAAGTCTCCCTGCTCCTATGCTACTAAATAAATTGTATTTGGAGCATTTATGTGGAAAATTTAGGTAAGCACTGCACCCTGGAATTGTACGGTGCAAATGAAAACCAACTTAATGACCTGGAGTTTATTGATGATGTTCTAAGAAAAGCAGCACTATCGAGTGGTGCTACAATTCTAGATTCGGTGTTCCATAAGTTTTTTCCGCAAGGGATTACAATGCTTCTGCTACTATCAGAATCGCATGTTTCAATTCATACTTGGCCCGAAAAGAAGTGTGCCGCAGTTGACATATATACTTGTGGCGACTGTGATCCACAAAAGGCAGTCTTCTATATCATAGAAGCGTTTAACCCAACCACCCACACTACACATTGCTTTCCCCGAGGAGGAGTTTGATGCAGTTTAAAGTCGGACAGTTCGCCAAGTTCCGTCATAATGAGGGTTATATTAGATTCGTAAATTCTGAGTATATTACTCTCTGTGTTGGACAAGGTATGTTCGACTGCTGCCTTATTATTACTCCCGATAAGCAACCAGAACTCATTGTAGATGAATCGGTTCCTTATAAGCAATGGAAGACAATTCCTGAATGCCAAATTAGCTCAGTGGTAGAGCAACCGCCTTGTAAGCGGTAGGTCGTCGGTTCAAATCCGACATTTGGCTTTACATCATCATCTAATTATGGAAAGATCTGTATTCCCTCTGTTCTCTGCTCCTCTAACTATCTCCTTCGATTTCTTGCCAGAGAAGTATGTTAGAGAACTAGAACAATACTATAAAAATTCCCCAGACATCTGGCAGGATACTGGATTCAAGTATCAGTCTATGCAAACCATAGACAAACGTACCCTTGATCAATTTCCAGAAATTAAGTGGCATATTGAAAAAGATTTCAACATGTTCATCAAGGATTTCTTGGCACTTGATGAAGAGAACACATTTAAGATGGGATCTTCTTGGGGGACAAAAACCCTTCCAGAAACTGTTGCCCATTGGCACATGCATACCAACTACTATTATTCTGCTGTATATTACTTTGAAGACTCTATTACTAATCTGGAGTTTCAAAAATCTATCATGGGATATCAGTATGGATTTGTAAAGAAGGAAGATAATATTTTCAACTCCGATCTATTTACGTTCACCCCAAGAAAAAATAGTATCGTATATTTCCCTTCATATATTGAACATCGAATTGCATACCATCAGGAAGATGTGGATAGGTATTCTATTGCTATGAACTTTACACCTGTGGGAACTTGGGGTAAATATGATTCTAGAATCACTATGAATATGCCATGACTACTATACAAGCACGTCTTGATCCATTTCCTCATGTATTATTGGAGGATGTTTATACTGAGTATCAACTGCCAAAGATTTGGGAAGAATTAAATTTTCTGTGCTATCCAGAAAAACTATTGCCACCAAATCTTACTGATTCTGCAACTGATGATGGTGGTATTCTATTAAAGCAAAATAGTTGTGTTTGGTTGGATAACATCTATACTCATCCAAACTTATCTAATATCCTAAGAGAAACCACCACATTTCAAAAAATAACACTAAGGACCATTTGTAAACAACACCCTCATTGGTATTTTAAAAATGCAAAGATCAATCATACATCTAATTTGATCTCATACTATGAGAATGGTGGATACTATGGACCACACTATGATCAAGCATACTTCACTTGCTTAACATGGTTCTATAAAGAACCCAAAGCATTCACTGGTGGAAACTTGTACTTTCCAGACTATGATTATACGGTTAGTTGTGATCACAATAAATCTATTCTATTTCCATCTCCAATCATTCATCAGGTAATTCCAATCGAGATGCCTGAAGAATTTGCAAATAAAAAGTTGGGACGATTCTGTTATTCACAATTCTTCTCACTGATTCCAGTACAGGAAAGTGTCTCAAAAGATTATTTTAATATAAGGTATATTGTATGACATATGAATATTTCTTTGGAACCCCTATTTGGGTTTTAAAAGGTGGTGATCAAGAGATAACAGAAAGAGCACATCGATGGGCATTAACACATAAAGAAACAGTTCCTGGAGTCTACCGATCAAATCGTGGTGGATATCAAAGTGAAGACAGTTCGGATTTCAATATATTTCCCTTCACTAAACATCTTCAGAATAGACTGTATGATCTACCAGAGTTTAGATTTATTAACTGGTGGTTGAATATAAATGAGAAGGGTGATTATAACATGGGTCATACTCATCCAGTATCAACATTATCTGTAGTGTGGTATCTAACACCCAATTACAATACTTTGTGTATTGATAATCCTCACTACCAATCTCGTTGGTCAATGTTAGAGAAGATAGGACAAGAACCGATGCTTCGATTTGATTTGGATGCTGGAGATATTATTGTATTTCCTTCTGATCTCTATCATGCAGTTGAGGCACATACTAAGGATGAACCAAGAATCTCAGTTGCAGTAAATCTTGAACTGTGATATAATATGGTTTCCGTGTGAAGGAAGTGAGAGGATCGGGATAACTCCCGATCCTTTTCTTTATAAATAGGTTTGAGATAACCCGCTGGATGCATAAACTGTGGCAGGAACTAAAAAAATATCACAATTAGAGAACCTATCAGATGCATTATTGACAGGAGAAGCGATTCTACCTGTCGTTATTGCTGATCCTCTAATTCCAAACAGGAAGTCTAAGGTAAACCAATTATTCCGTGGAGTAAGTGCTGGCACTTTAGCAGCACCTGGTCTTGCTTTTGACCTTAACAGAGCGACTGGTTTATATCAGAATGCATATGATCAGATTGGTCTGGCATTCGGTGGATCTGCAATTTACTTTGAGAAAATTGCAGAATCTACAACTCTAGTTACCAACAGGATCTCAGCAGTTGGTTCGGAAGACAATATCAACATTACATTCCAACCAAAAGGTTCTGGTGTTGTTGGTCTATCCTCTGGTTCTCTGCTTAAAGTTCAAGACGTTCAGTTTGAACTTTCTGATGATGTTAGTTCCGCAAAAAGAGCAAGATTTGACTGTAGTTTGTTGGGAACTGGTCTTAAGACATTTGCCCTACCTCCCATCACCGTTGGAAATAGTTCTACACTAGTTGGTACTGATACCGCACAGACACTATCCAACAAGACTATTCTTATTAATGAGAATAACTTTAGTATTACTGATGGGACCAAGACTGCTAAGTTTGGTATTGACTGGATTCTAACAGAAACTGGAACAAAGACTTACTTCTTCCCTGATCCTGGTCCTGGTGTTATCAGCACAAACATCCTTGATGATGTTACAGAACAGACAATCTCCAACAAGACTCTAGTTCAACCAAGTATTGCAGCATCATCAACTACAACAAATAAAATCCTATTTGATGCATCTCTAATCACGGCAACAAGAACCTTGACTATGCCTGATTTGAGTGTTATCATGGTTGGAACAGATGCTACTCAAACAATTTCTAACAAATTGTATGAAGATGCCGTGTTCATTCCTACTGGGGATGCAACAAAGAAGATTGAATTTGAACTCAGCAATCTGTTCCCAAACAGTACAACACAAATTAGTTTCCCTACTCAACTAAATAATAACGGTACTAGCATTCTGGTCACTGAACTAGCGACACAAACGCTAAGAAACAAAGATTATGATAGACCCAATTTTGTTGACATTAATGATAACGATAGACGTATTCAGTTCGACTTAACGAACATCACAGGTACAAGAACTATCGTATTCCCAGACGAAGATGCTATACTGTTGGCATCCAGCAATACATCTACAATTGAAGGTATTGCATTCGCAGGAGCAATTTCTGCAGACTTCTTCGGTGGAAGACTAAGATTAAGAACACACTTTTTAGCAGGTTGGTAAAAAACAATGACAGCAGGAAGATTAGCAGCAGCGGCACCCGCAGCGACTACAAATACAACACTATACCAGTGTCCTATTAATAGAGCGACATCTGCAATTATTGATGTTTGCAACACTGGTTCCAGTGCAACCTATCGCACTGCAATCAGAAACTATAACCATGTCTCTACTCTAGATGGTGCTGGTTATGCTTTCAAAAAAGGAAATGTTGTTAGTGATTATATCATTCGCATTGAACCCGCTATTCAGGATAATGAATTCAATCCTGGAGAAGTTCTAAATGGAACCAATGGCGATGTAAGTTTTAAATATCACGATGTTTTTAAACCAACAAACGTTAATGAAATTCCAATTAAGGTTGCTGCAGTTGCTGAACTTCCTGTAGATTTCGGAAGTCTTGCTGGTGGATTAATCTTAAATGAAGAAGTTGTTACTGGTCAAACAACAGGTCTGACTGCAATCATTTACGGATCGAGAGCAGGAGGATTTATTACAAGTATCGATGGCGTTGATGCTGTAGCGACATCTGTTATTGCTAATAGTGTAGGTACAATTGCACCAGGCGATATCTTAACCGCAAATGCTGAAATTGCAACAATTAGTGGAGTTACTGGTAATGCATTAACCCTCACCAGAGGACAGTTAGGAACTGCTGCTTCCCCAATTGATCCTGGTGATAGTTTTATTGCTTTATCTGCTGATGCTGTCAGCACCACAATTAATGAAGGTGCTACTTTCTTAATTGCAGATACAACTCTAACAGTCACTGACTCAGCAGGATTTTTGATCTCTGATGTTATTAGAGTTGATGATGAGTTAATGGTCATTACTGGTCTTGTTGGTAATGATTTTACTGTAAGTCGTGGTGTTTATGGAACCACAGAGGCAGATCATAATGATGCATCTACTGTCACTCGATATGCACAAGTAGCATCAGGATTCCTTCAAATCTTTGCTGATGGAGAAACACTTGACAATGGTAGTGGTGTCACTATTGAGGTTGGAACAATCACTTCATACTTCCAAATGGAGAGATTCCTATTCAATAGATCTGGTACGTTTGAATATCCATCTGCATTTGCTCAAGACGTAGATAGAATCGTCAGATTTACTCAGGATGATCCATCAAATACTGGACACCCACTCAGAATTAGTCTTACTGAAGATGGTATTTGGAACGTAACTCCTGGAGTTGAATATACTGTTGGTGTTAACAAGGTTGGAACCCCAGGAACGGCAGGAGCATATACCGAGATTGATACTTCATATGACAATATCATTCTTGTTCCTGATGCACAACTTTATATCTACTGTGAGAATATGGCAGAAATGGGACAATCATTCCCAATCGTCATGAATCCTTTCTATAATCAAATCTATGTTTATGATGTTGAGGGAGAGTTCACTCTATCCAGTGGTGTAGGCGATGCTGTTAATACCTATACTGTTTTGGAAATTCTTCCTGGTCCTTACGGATATCTTCTAGAAGATAAAGATGGAACTGATATTAAAGTTTCTCTTGGTGCGGGATCAATTGGATTGAATGATACTGCAACAACTACTATCACTGGTACTGCTGCTTCATTTGATATTACTGTTGGATCTAACACTGGACTCGTTGTTGGTATGCACGTTTCTGGTACTGGAATTGGTTATACTGCAAGAATTGCCGAAATTAATGGTACTACCATTACTCTATCGGTAGAGAATGAAGATACCGTTTCTGGCAACGGTGATTTCTACTGGCAATTCCAAGATTCTCCAACCATTGCTGCATCTACCAGAGGAATTGCAAGAGTAGTAAGTAATGTTGATATCAAGACTGAAGATTACATTGCTTATGACACTACTGTTGCAGCAAATGCTACAAATAGAACTGCATCAACTGTAATTGGTCCTGGACAAAGTGTAATGGTTTACTCTTCTTCTGGAAGTGTTAACTTTGCAGTTAATGGATTTGAAGACTCTACTGCAGACTTCACTCCTGTTCTCTATCAAAGAGAACGCACCGTCTGATAAATACTTTACAACTGAGGAAAAAGTATAAATGGCACTAACTAGACTCAAGAATATTATCACGTCTAGAACTGGGCGTATCATTTATGTGAACCCAGATGACTTCGACTCGTCGGATGCTATTGATAACAGAGGCAACTCTGCACTAAGACCTTTCAAAACTCTACAAAGAGCATTGCTAGAGGTTGCTAGATTCTCGTACAGAGTTGGTCTTTCAAACGACGAATTCGACGCATTCAGCATTTATCTTTATCCTTCTGAGTATATTATCGATAACAGACCAGGGGAGATTCTCTACACAGAGATCCCCCCTCTTGATGCAAACTCAAACTTTGACTTAACATCATCCAACAACGTTCTGTATAAGTTTAACTCCGTTGAAGGTGGCGTTATTGTTCCCAGAGGTTGTTCAATTATTGGTTCTGACTTAAGAAGAACTAAAATTGTTCCTAAGTATATTCCATATCCAACAACAAGATCTTCACTAGGCATTACACCTTCAAACGAACCATCACCAACGGCAATTTTTAGAGTTACTGGTGGTTGCTATTTCTGGCAGTTCTCATTCTTTGATGGTGATCAAACTGGTGTTTACTATAAAGAGAATGATGCTTCGACAATTCAACCAACATTCTCTCACCATAAACTAACAGCATTTGAGTTTGCTGATGGTAGGAATCCACTGTCATATCTCTTGGCAAACGGACAAGTTGTTCCTAACTTTGATATTAATACTTCAACAATTCCTGATATTCAGTCTAGAACTGACCTAGAGATTTACTACCAGAAGATCTCTAGAGGTTTCACTACAATTCCTGATACCTCAGGTATTCCTTCTCAGGACCAGATTCAGGCAAGAATCGAAGAAAATAGAATCGTTGGTCCTATCTCTGACGAATATCAAGTTCTACAAATTACTAGAAATGGTCAGACGGCAACTGCACAAACCGTTGATGAACTAGGAAATCCAGTTAATCATGGTTTCTCTGTTGGTGTTTCAATTAACATTTCTGGTGTTACTGGTTCTTCTGGCACACAGTCTGAACTAGATGCTACCCTCTATAATGGTTCATTTACTGTTACCTCTGCACAAGGGAACGTATTTACCTATCAGATGTCAGATGAACCAACTGGTAATGCGGTTGGTACAAACATTCTTGTTAAAGTTGAGATTGATACGGTTGACTCTGCATCTCCATATATCTTCAACCTATCCCTAAGATCCGTCTGGGGTATGAATGGTATGCACGCTGATGGTAGCAAAACCACTGGTTTCAAATCGATGGTTGTTGCACAGTTCACGGGTCTATCTCTACAAAAAGACGACAGAGCATTTGTTAGATATAACACTGGAACTGGTGCATATGATGAAGCAGGTCAAGGTGCTCACCTAGATGGTTCAACCAGATATAAGAAAGGATGGAGACATTGCCACATTAAAGCATCTAACGACGCATTCATTCAGGTCGTTTCGGTGTTCGCGGTTGGTTATGCTGACCACTTCTTTGCAGATAGTGGTGCTGACATGTCCATCACTAACTCTAACTCCAACTTCGGTAATACTGCACTCAGATGTAAAGGATTTAAGACTGAGGCATTTACCAAGGATAAGTTTGGTACACTAACTCATATTATTCCTCCCAAGTCTCTTGGTGACGTTGAGGAGATCTCTGTTAACTGGGTTAACATTGATATTCAAAGAACTAGAACAGTTGCTAATCCATCTAGACTATATCTCTTTGGTTATACCGAACAGAGTGGAGCACCAGCAGCAAAAGCGCAAGGTTATACTATCGGTGCTAGACAAGATGGAACAGGTGTTAGTGCTGTTGCCGACAAGATTTATTGCTTGCTAGTATCATCTGGTGCTACAACAGCAACAACTAAGTCTGCATCAATTACTCCATACGGTCCTTCTGTATCAACATCAACAGTTAATACTGCTGGAAGTCCACTAAAGTTTGACGAATCGACATATACTATTGGCGGACAAACAGTTGTTGGTGGATGGTATCTACAAGTAGATGCAGTTAATAACAGTATCTATAGTACACTAACTTCAAACGTACAATATAGCACTGTTGCATTCACCCCAACAACATTTATCAAGCGTGTTCCTGATGCTCGTGTTCTAACTGATAGAATCTACAGACTACGTTATGTTGTTGATAAGGATTCATTCCCAATCCCCAGAGAACCTATCACTGGTTATGTTATTCAACCCAGATCTTCTGAGGTAAGTTCCCCAACATACACAGATGTTTACTACATCTATGAGATCGAAAAGTATCAAGCATTTGAACGTGGTGTTACTGATGGTATTTACTATCTAAGTTTCCTATATGCATCTGTTTCTCCTTCTACATCAAACTTTGATAACTTCCAATTCTCACAGAATGTTAATGAAGTTTATCCTGCATTTGACAGAGACAATCCAAACGCAGATCCTGATGCAGCAGTATCAATCGCAGACAACGTTATTGTTGGTTTAGTATATTCTACTGATGGAGCATCACCAACACCTAATGAAGATACTAAGAGAAGTATCACTAAGGAAGCAACAGAAAATTTCCTTGCTGAATCAAACAATAACCTATCTTGGAACGCTACAACTGGTGTTCTTGGTACATTTGATTTAACTGCAAGACTCGGTGATATTGAAACCAGAAAGATTCCTCTAAAGGTTGACTCTGAAGGTGCAGTTATTCCTATCCCTGTTGAACTAAGAAGACACTCCATTCAAAGATCAGGAAACCATACTTTTGAATACACTGGTTTTGGTCCTGGTAACTACTCAACTGCATTCCCTCAAGCACAGGTTGAAGTTCTATCCTTTGAGCAGGTTAGACTATCTCAGTCGCTAAAAGAAGCAGCAGGTGTTTCATTCTATTCTGGTCTAAACTCAAACGGTGATCTATTCATTGGAAACCAGATCATCAACCCAGTTACAGGTCAAATCACCAGCAGTGATATTGCACAACTTAATGTTATTGGTGAAGAGAATACTACAGTTCAGACATTCTCCGAACTCGTTCTTACCGATAAACTAACAGTTCTTGGTGGTGCATCTAACCAGTTAGAATCTATCTTCTCTGGTCCTACAACTTTCCAAGGAAAGATCACTTCTGATACCAACATTCAGGTTAAGAAGTTAACCTATGCAAACCCTGATGGTACAATTCTGAAAGCGACATTGATGGCACCTGACAATGGTGCTGGTCAACCTAATCTTTCTGGAATTACAACCTACACCACCCCTGCAGACGGTGATATTGTTTATAATACATCTTGGACACCAGGAGGAAATCTTGGTTGGATGTACTATAACCAAGCATGGTATCAGTTTGGTTTAACAAATACCAACATCTTTGATATTGCTACATTTGGTTCCGATACAAATCTTGGTATTGGCGGTGCTGCAGAAGCAGGATATCAAATGAGCATTGATGGTGATGTACACATCAAAGGAAATCTAGTTGTTGACGGTGCTGGCGGTCTTGGTGCTGCTAAGTATAACGTAAGAACTTACACTGGAGATGGTACAACTCAGACATTCGCTATTACTACTGGTCATTCTGAAAATAGTATTCTTGTTTCTATTAATGGTGTTCTACAGGTTCCTGCAGTTAACTATAGTGTAAGTGGAACAAACCTAGTGTTTGGTTCTGGTGATGCACCTAGAAATGGAGACATCCTACAGATTAGAGAACTACCTATCTAATAAATAATAGTAAAAGGGAAGCGCCATGGCATTACAACAAATTAATGGTAATCAGATCAGCACTTCTACTGCTGCTTTGATTAATCAATTAACATTCCTAAATACATCCAGTGTCTTTCAATTACCAACTGGTCCCAGTGGTGATAGACCTGGATCCCCTAACTTTGGTGTGATGAGATTTAACACTACACTCGATAGTGTTGAAGTTTATAAAGCAGACTCTGACGGTCAAGGTAATGCTGGTTGGGGTTCAGTTGGTGGTGGTGGACCATCGAGAGGTAGAGATTCTATTGTAAGAACAAATAGAAATTACATCAATGAGACTATTTCTATTGGTCCTACATCTGGCGAACAATTTACTAATGGAACTACAATTGGACCTATTGAAATTAGATCTGGTGCAGTAATTACAGTTGAAACTGGTGGATACTGGTACATCCTAGGTCAAGGTTCCGATCAGTTGGCAATGCCCGCTCCATAAACAATTCTTTATTATATAAATAACATTACAGGAAGGTAAATCGTATGTCTGAGATTAAAGTAAATACTTTAAGGGGATTGGGGGTATCCAACACTGGACCTGCGATCTCACTTAACAGTACGGGTACATTTAGTTTTGACTCTGGAACTTTGTTCATTGACTCAACTAACAATCGTGTTGGTGTCAGTCTTACAAACCCAGCATATACATTTGATGTAAATGGAAGTCTAAATGTTTCTGGGATGACTAGACTCTCTTCTGTTAATGAAGAAGTAGAAATCCGCAGCAGCGGTCAATCTGGAAACCAAGACTATAACTTTAATAATGCTGCAATTTTCTATCACTCATCAGTGAATGGTGATATTACTGCAAGATTTACTAACGTTCCAACTGAACAAAATAGAGCATACGGTTTCAGTATTGTCTTTAACCAAGGTGGTACAGCAAGAAGAATTAACACAACAATTCAAATTAACGGATCAAACTATACGACAAGATGGTTAGGTGGTCAGACCCCAACTATCACTGCTAACCGTCCTGAAGTCTTTAACTTTAGTATCATGAATAACAGTGGTTCTTGGTTAGTTCTTGGACAACTTTCGTCGTTCAACTAATAATTGAGGAGGATATACGATGCCTATTATTGCAAGTTTTTCTGGTATTAGAAGTTTTGGTAAAGGTGGTGTTGCTTTCACGCCACTGTCTGCCAATGGTGGTTCTGTAAGTGATAGTGGTGGGTATCGCTATCATACATGGAACGGTGAACAATCATCTACCTTCACAATTAATGACGCTGGAACCGATAAATGGGTCGAATGTGGTATGTGGGGTGCTGGTGGCGGCGGAGGCGGTCAGTGTGGCGGCGGAGGCGGTGCTGGAGGGTACTCCTTTGCTAGACATACTGTTAGTTCAGAAACACTAAACATCTCCGTTGGAGGAGGTGGCGGCGGCGGTCATGGTTGCACTGGTTGCCACGGTGGTGGCGGTCATGGTGGCGGTCCTCGTGGTGCTCATGGTGGTCATGGTCGCCATGCTGGTTGCAATGGTTGCTCTGCTGGCGGCGGTGGAGGTGGGGGAGGAACCCTACTTCTAAGAGGTGGTTCTCTAATCCAAGCGGCAGGTGCTGGCGGTGGTGGAGGCGGCGGCGAAGGTTGCTGCGCTGCTGGTCAGGGCGGTGCTGGTGGACAATCTGGATACCATGGAAATGCTTCGGGATATGGTGGTCAGCATGGTCATAGCGGCAACTGGAATGGTCAGGGCGGCGGACGTGCTGGTGGAGACCAATCTGGTGGTGGTGCTGGTGGTGGTGGATACCGTGGCGGACAGCACGGTGGAGACCCTGGAAGAGACTGCCACGGAGGCGGTGGCGGTGGAGGTGGTTCCAACCACACTTCTGGCAACAATACTTCTAACCAAGCAGGCAACGCTGGACAACCTGGAAACAGTGGTGATGGTTTAAGAGGCAATCACTCTGGTAGAGGTCAGTCAGGAACTATGTACATTCGTTATAAACTACAACCATAGGATAAGGATATGAGCAGTATTAACGTTAAGTATCATCTTGAATCTCATGATTGGCATATTGAATATTGGGATAGAGACCCAATCAATTATGTCATTAGAGTTGGTATGACCGATGGAAGTCCTGTAGGAACAAATGTATATTTCTCTGGTCTTTCTTATGGTTATAGTCTCTTTGACACTTCAAATGGTACTGATAAACTTGTCGTCGAAAAGAGATTCCCCATGGAAGGTCATACCTTGATCTGTAGCGATCAAGAGTATATGGCAATCGATGGTATTGTTCTTAAGAGAAATACTACCTATACACTTGCTCTTTGGGCATCTAATAAAGGTGATACTTTCTCAACAGAGTTTATGTTTATCACTCCAGAGGGTCTGGTGAACTATCCTTCATTCCAGTATAATGAAGAGTCAAAAGTGTTTGAAGCACCTGTTCCATATCCTCAAGATGGTAAGATCTATATTTGGAATGAAGATACTGTAAACTGGGTTGAGTTTGTTGAAGATACAAACCTCTCAGCAGAACCATCACCATCATCACAAGCAGTAGAAGCAACATTTGAGACCACAAATCCAGATGATAAGTACATCGCTGTTTCTGATCCTCTAGAGACTAGAACACTAGGAAGGGGTGGAACTACACCAAACTGGGGCAATGTTGAGTCTACTCCAGAAAAATATGCAGAGAGACTAGAACAAGGTTATTGATTCAACACATTAAATATACTTATCTTAGGGGGGTTGACAAGACCCCCCTTTTCATGTACTATATAAAGGTAGTTAATCAAGAGGTTCACGCAAACAACTATGGGTCGTACTTATCGCCGTGATGACCATCACAATTCTTGGGGTAAATCTCTCCGAGACAAACGCCAACGTTCTAACTCTGAGCGATTCCGTGATCGTGATGGACAATACTCAGGCAAAAAGCGCAATAAGAAATTCAATCCACAGAATGTCGATCAAGCATACTTCGAGGAGGACAGTTACTGATGGAAGAAGAACTTATGGACATCACAGAAGCGACGGAATCTGATTGGGAAGAGTTCTGGGAAGAACCAGATCTTTTTGATGACTATGCAGACATTGAAATTGACATTGACTACACTACGCAATCTTAATCATGACAGCAGTATTAGAAAAACTTACCGATTCTGAACGTAAGTTCCTAGTTAATGTTTTATTGGACTGGGACCAAAACACCAAGCAACCTACATCTAAAGAACGTAAGATGTGGGAACACATCATTTCCGTTATTGACCCTTATTTGAACAACAAATGACCATTTACGAAGGCGTACACGTTGATCATGTCTCTGGTTATGAGGCAGAAGTTCCTGAAATGGACATCGAGTATATCGATGAGAAGAATC
>Ga0222714_10000385_pt1 | contig 51672 bp, 68 predicted proteins | sample C33_3DmetaG_FD_165048 | JGI IMG/M metagenome (GOLD analysis project Ga0222714, IMG submission 165048) | Estuarine water microbial communities from San Francisco Bay, California, United States - C33_3D | ecosystem: Environmental > Aquatic > Marine > Unclassified | place: USA: California... | reverse complement strand
TGAAATTCACAAACTTTTTTTGATTTTGTTTGGTAATAGTTTTATTTTTACTATCTTTGTATCACAATAATGGTCCGTTCGTTTAGCGGCTAGGATGCAGCCCTGTCACGGCTGTGGGGCGGGTTCGATTCCCGCACGGACCGCAAAGATGAGTTTCCCTACACCCGGGGTTAGTGATTGACTTAAAGGGGGACAAAAGTGGTACACAAGTCCACGACTCATCTCAAATGGCCCGGTCGTCTATCGGTCAGGACACGTCCCTTTCACGGACGAGAGCGGGGTTCGATTCCCCGTCGGGCTACAAAAATACCAATATGAAAAAGTACTATATCTACTTGGATGACGTAAGAACTCCTGTATCCAAAGAACCTGTAGAGGTTGATTGGATTGTTGTTCGTTCATACGATGAGTTCGTATCTAAAGTACAGGAATTAGGTTTGGAAAACATCCAAATGGTTTCTTTGGACCACGACTTGGGTGATACTGCGATGAGTGAATATTTTACAAATGTTTCTCCTAACTACAAATTAGACTACAACAACATTCAGGAAAAAACTGGATATGATTGTGCTAAATGGTTAGTTAATCATTTCTATGACAAGAATCCTGATTGGGATTTGTTAGGTAGAATCCAAAAAAGAACTGTAGGATTTAAGTTTCCTATGGTTTACACCCACTCAGCAAACCCCATAGGTTCGGCTAACATTATGGGTTACATAAATAATTTTTTAATGAACGAAGCGCAACCTCAAACTTGCATTCGTGTTCAAATTGAACATACAGTATGAATGAAAATTGGAACTTTAATGATTGGCAAGGAAAACGCCGCGACCAGGTAGAATCATCTTACAAAATCGCGGGGTTTTCTTTGTTGATTTTATCCGTAATAGTAATTTCCCTCTTATTACAATGAGAAGGAAAGACATCAGAGAAACAGGTCCTTGGGTACTTGTTAATTCCTCAGATAATTCAATCATAGAGGAAGGACTTTTCTGTGACTTAGTTGGTAAATCAGGTAACCTAATGACAAAAGAGTTTTACCACCAACTTTTGGATGAAATAAATTGATTTGTTTATTTGTAAAAACTTTTATATCTTTGTAGTATGAAAGTTATATTCTTAGATAACGACGGAGTAATCTGCCTTTCCAATAATTGGGGAGGTAGGTCAAAGAAATGGGCAAACTATCGTTCACAAAATCCGTCTTCATCAGATTCTAAGTCTGATGCACCTGTTCAGGTAAGATTTGATGATTTTGACGAAAAAGCTGTTAGAGTGTTAAATTCTATTTTGGAAGAGACTGGCGCTGAAATTGTTGTCAGTTCTGATTGGAGATTTCACGCTAATCTTGATGAACTTGGTGATTACTATGTTTCACAGGGTATTTTAAAAAAACCAATATCAGTAACTCATCGTACTGAAGACATCAATCCTGAATTGTGGAGGGTTATGAGATTCAGAGCCGACTTAGAACTCGAGCGGTCAATAGAAATTTTAGATTGGTTGGAAAAAAACCCTCAAGTAACTCACTGGGTTGCAATTGATGACTTGAATATGTCAGTGGATTACCTGTCCAATCATTTTACAGCTAAAAACCCTGAGGACGAGTCCAAACCTGGTTTAACTAATTTTGTTCATACTCCTAAATCTAATGAGGGTATAAAACAATCTGGTGTGAAAGAAAAAGTATTAAAATTCTTATCGTAATGAAAAACATATCTCAAACTGTAATTGTATTATCATTTTACGCAATCGTTGGAATGTGCGTTTGGATGACTCAAAACCCTTGGTGGACTCTTCTATGTCTTTTGACCCCAACGTTTAACTCACAATGTGATTGTGAAGAAGAGGAGGAAGAACAATGATGAAAACAATAATTTTTTGTGTAGTAATTTCTTTAGTTTCAGCACAAGACGGGTATTACGGATATCTATGTAAAACAGATAAAAACGAAAAAGGAACTGTATACTCTTACGGAAAATTCCAAAAAGGGGATACAATTTGGATAAACAATCAAAACTGCAATTAAAATGGCTAAATACAAACTCCTTGTAAGTGGTTTCGGAATGGAAGGAACCGCTCACACAATCACTCCTGAAGAAGTTCAGAAGATTAAAAATTTTCAAGAGGAAAACGGATACGATGAACTTTATGAAATGTATTCTGACTTCCCTGAAATATTGGATGATTTTGAATACGGTCTTCCAAATTGGTGGATTGCGTCTCGACCTTATGTAAATGACCGTCTACGTTTTACACTTTGGGATGAAGAAGAAAATGAAGTATGGTCTGTAGAGTGGAGAGAACTTGGTGATTTGTATGAATTGGATGAGAAATACTCACTACCTGAGGATTTTGAGGAATCTACTGAGGTCTTGGATGCATACCCACACGAGGGTAAAGAAAACATTTTGTGTATTATTGAGGATGTGAAAGGCACTCTGAATAACTACAAAATTGAATCAGATGTGGCACCTGAACCAAAAGATTTCGCCTTCAGTTCTCAGAGTATTGAATCACCTCTTTTTGATTATGAAATTGTTGATAAAATGTTCTATAAAAATCAACAACTTGAAAAAGACTACGATGACGAGTGGGTTATGGGTAAATCTTTGGATGTTTATGTATTTACTCTTGATGATTTGGAAAATGGTGTTTATGATGAAGATTAATTATTGAGTTATGCAAGTAAGTATGAATGGTGTACGTAGACAACTGTTGAATAACTACAACAGTTTAGTCACCAAATTAGAAAGTAACATCAAGGATAAAACTTGGGACCCTACCATAGTAATTGACCCTCAAGACATCAAAAGAGAACTTGATTCAATTCGTATGTGTATTGTAACTTTGTGTTTTACTTATAATGAAGATGACAAGGATTTCACAGCTTTTCCTGATGACACTGAATTTGCGGTATTTAATAATGACGAGGAAGAATAATTTGGTGGGTTACCCAAGTTGGTGAAGGGGGCAGTTTGCTAAACTGCTAGGTCGGGAAACTGGCGCGAGGGTTCGAGCCCCTCACCCACCGCATAAAAAAAGGGAGTTTAACTCCCTTTTTTATTTTAATAATCTTTTAATCAATTCTATTTCTTCTTTGATTTTATACTGTGGTCTCAGGTACTTAGAGCCCTTACCACCTGGTCTTGTGTCAACAACTTTAAGACCTTTTTTCTTGGCAGCATCTGGAGTACGGGCCATTTTAATCTTGTCAAAATAACTCATATTTTTAGGTAACTTACCACTATCTGTTGCGGTCGAACCGAAAAGTCCTTGTTGAACCTTCACAGGATTTCCCTTATCATCAACAGCGTATCGAGCGGCCAATGGGTTCAAGTTTTTTGCTAATTGGTACAACTGTTTTAAACTTGTATTTGGAATTTCACCTTCTTCATCACGATACATAGCATATTTTTCAGGACTATATGGGTCTGTGTTCAAATCTTGTTTTACATTCAACTCTTTTGGTACTTCCTTTTCAACGGGTTTTTTTGCTGAGTCAAAGAAAGTTCCAATAATTTTATCTGTTGAGTTTCCTAATTTATCTCCAGATTGAAGAATGTCCCCAATTCTTTTTCTACTTCTTTCAACACCACAATATTCTACATAGAATCTTTGGTCATCTACAGTAAACAATATGGTTACAGCGTCTTCACAGTCTGAGATTTGGTCAACTACCTTACCGTTATCAAATTCCCAAATCAATTCTTGTGTTGGGTTTGCAGCTTTAAATTTACCGGCTTTAATTTCTTGTTCCTGAATACTTTCCCCCTTTAACTGAGATTTCGTCTTAGTATAAGCTTTAACCAAAGGGTCTACTGTTTGACCAACAAAATTCATCATTTGTTGAAAGTCAGAAACTTTCTCAGGTTCAGTAGGTACTAATTGTGGAGTTTTTTTTCCGTCAGTGGTTGTTGATTTGTCATCATCTTGGGTTGTACTTGTACCCTTATTGGAAACGTGAATATGATTGAAATGATTACCCCCCAAATTTGTTTGCCATAAAACAGCCTTTTCATTACCTGATTCGGTGTTTCTTTTATAACCCATAGACTCTAACTTGGCAACAATTTTGTCACCTAACTTTCTAAAATCAGGGTCACCATTAGTTGAGTTTGAAGCTCCCCCTGAACCTCTACCGTTAATTAATGCTATGTCTACGGCATTTCCACTACCGTGTCTACTTTTTTGAGATGAATGACCACTACTGGCGGTCGTAATAGTAACTTCAATACCAGTCTCTTTTGCTGCTTTGTTTATATCATCCAACAAAGCCCTATTAATCTTATCGTATCGAGTAGCGTCTTTATCTGAACTTATGAAATCATACCCACCGTCATCGACAGTAATGTAGTCCTCTAAAAGGGTCATCAAAGATTTCATTTTTGAAATATCTTCAAACAAAGCATTTTTCATATTGTATAAATACTTGTAAATGAAAAAAGGGGACAATGTCCCCTTTTCTTTGTGAGTCCCGAGTGATAAGCTAATTACTTGGCTACTTCAACCATCGAATCTACTTCTTCAACTTCAACTGCTGCAGAATCAACTACAACAGAATCAACAACAGCCTCTTCAGCAGGAGCTGCAGTTTCGTTTGCACAAGAAGCAAAAAGGACTACTGAAAATAATAAAAATACTACTTTTTTCATTTTTTGTTTTTACTTTGGTTTACTCTGTGTTTATTCAGATTGAGCGAGAGACGAGATTCGAACTCGCGACCCCAACCTTGGCAAGGTTGTGCTCTACCAACTGAGCTACTCTCGCTTGTAAAATATCCCCGGGCCCAACGAGCCGTTGTCGTACACAACGGAAGGGCCCTTTTTAAGGGATACTTTGAGCGGGAAACCAGGTTCGAACTGGCGACTTTCAGCTTGGAAGGCTGACGCTCTACCAACTGAGCTACTCCCGCTTAACGGAAAAAGGTTAAATCTCCGTGTGAGTTATCCCACTCACAAACCCAACCTTTTTCTTTTTCTTCCTTAATTTCAAGAACGTTTTCTTCGGAAATTTCTTCCATCAAAACAAACATCGCATCTAAGTGGTCTTCAGATTGGGGTGTCATTTGTTTGATAGTTTTCGGTTCCATTTTGAGCCACAGGAGGGACTCGAACCCCCGACCTGCTGATTACAAATCAGCAGCTCTACCAACTGAGCTACTGTGGCTTGTATAATACAAATATAATAAAGATAATTATACTGTAAAACTTTTTTCGTTATAACATTGAAGTTTTAACATATGTTCAGTTACCTCCTCAGGTGTAAGATAACCCAAAACATCAGATGTAATTGGAGTATCGTAGGTTAAATTACCATCGGAGTCTAAAACAGCCATCTCATACAAACCGTCTTTTCCTCCATATGAGAAACTATGTGAAACTACTGAAACTCCATAACCATTTTCAAACATCATACGTGCTTTTTTACCTGTCATAAAAGGTTCACTTATTTGAGTAAATTCTAAATCTTCAAAAGTTTTCATAGGTTTCAAGTTCTGTTATTGTAATTTCGTTGTTTTTCCATTTTTTCCAAACGTCAAAATCTTTTAGTTTTTCCAAAGCAGATTCGGATACTAATACAAAGTAGTCATCAGGTGTAACACCTGAAAATCTAGCTCTGAGGATTTCTTCCCTTGTCATTTTGTGCACCCGACAGGATTCGAACCTGTGACCTACCGCTTAGAAGGCGGTTGCTCTAATCCGCTGAGCTACGGGTGCAATTGTTTTTAACACTACAAATATACGACAAATATCGTTATTTCCAAAATAGTTGTATCAAAATAATTAAAAAACATAGACACAAACATAATCCTGTTTTTACAGAGACTGGTTCTTTGAGGTAAACCCAAGCCATACAGGTAAATACAACAACACCCAAACTGAATCCGAAAATTCTATTAGGCCAAGTCTCACCATCACACAAATCAACCATTTTTCTTGATGCTAAAATAACCAAGTATCCCAAAGGTACTCCGATTATTGCCATAAGAAATGGATTGTCTTTAATCCACTTGTTCCATAGGTGTCCTTGAAGTTGGTAAAAAACGAAAATTTGTGAAAACAGATAAACGAAAAAGATAAAGAAGATATCGGCTAATTTTGTCATAAAGTTAAATTGATGAGAACATTCTCGGTTTTACCCATTGTTTTTCATAGTCTTTTGTAAATGCTGCATATCTTGCGTAATCATTCACTTGTGGATAACCTGTATTGTAGTAACCCAAAGCAATGTCCCAACGCCCATACATCTTGTATAGTTTTTTGAGCATCTTACAAGAAATGTCAACGTTTAGTCTTAGGTTATTTCTCAATTCTGACTCCTGTACTCTTCTTCCTGCGTAGGAATGAGAATACTTAGTTATGATTTGCATTGGACCTACAGCTCCCGCAAATGACCTTTGACTTGGGTTGTAATTTACGTGAAATGGGCCACGATAACCTGTCTCCAAATAAGCTACATTGAATAAGATATACTTGGGGATATTGTGTTTCTCTGAATATGTTTCGATAAGACTATGCATATACAGAGAAGTTGGCAAATTGGTTTCCTGACCCATTGTATCGAACTTTTCAGTTCTCAAATGTTGGGTTTTGGTTAATTGGTATCCACAAACCAAAACAAGGAGTGCGAAAGTGATGTAGAGTGTTTTAAGTGTTCTTTTGACTGTCATTACTTTTTAGTTTCAGGTGTCTGATGCTGACCCCATAAATTTTTTGCTTTTGTTTCAAATAAAGATGAAACCAAGTCAGCATCTAATACGATGTACGTACCTTTCCTGTTTTCAATAATTATGCCGTTATTGTTCTCATCGATTGCCACAGTGTGCTCCGCCTTTTTGTACACCATAGGTTTACCCATTTTATTCAAGTCTCTCAACGTGTTATAGTAAAACCCAACGGTAAAACACAGAGCCATCCCAAGGATGATAAAAAAGTAGTTTACGATTACTTTGAGACCACTTTTAATTTTGTTCCAGAATTCAGTTAATATTTCCATATTCAAAACTTAGACATTTAAATCGGAATAGTCAAACAAAAAAAAATCCCGACCTAGCTCGGGATAACACATCGGATTTTTGCGGAGGCTTAGGGATTCGAACCCCAGGATGCCTTTCAACATCTTCAGTTTTCAAGACTGACGCAATCGACCGCTCTGCCAAACCTCCGTATTTGATTCAAATATACCAATAATTACTGATTCATCAATAATTGTCGTTCTAAATAATCACAAAAATAGTTTTTACAAGTCTCAGGTCTTATTTCGTATATAGAACATACCTTGAGATTTTCGTTGTAAAAGACACAAGTTTTTTTGGGAGTGGAGAAGTCAATCCTCATCGCAGGGTAGTTATTTGGGTCTTGCCATACTTTTCTAGCGGAAAAAGTTTTAGACCCCTCATCATAATCATAAAAAACTTCTTTGAATGTTACTTCCCTACCGTATTTTTCAGATAAATCGGACAAAACTTTTTCATAATCCAATATAGGTCCCATTATCCAATTCCGTTCTTCTATAGAACAACAACTAGCGTAATTCCCTTTTTGTCCATAACAATTAAACGCACATATGTCACAATGACTACCCATAAACAAAATATAATAAAAAAAGTGGTCAAAATCGACCACTTTAAAAACTTGGTGGAGGTGAGGGGAGTCGAACCCCTGTCTTGCTCGTCCTAACCATAAGGGACTACACGTTTAGGTCAGTGTTTGCTAACACTCCGAACTTCACAATTCCCTTATTTTATAGTGGTTCGGTTTACTGAGAACTAATCCTCCACTTTGTTTCTTTTAGGATAGAAACCACACCCATAAGGACTTCTGTTGCAAGGTTAGTGTCCATCGACCCCGTGTTGTGCAGCGATTAGGCTACAACAACTTTTTCGTCTCTCATAAGACCGAGAGCAGAAAGTTTAGCAAAAGTGTTGCCAGTTAAAAATTATCTCCATAGATTATAGTGATAGGAAACCTCTCACTACGTGCCCCCGATGACTAATTACGCCAATCGATTCCAAGGCACCCCCATATTTTCAAAGAACTAATGAAACCACTTTCACCCCCTGTATAGACTTAACTATTAAGGGAGTCACCTGTGGTTTCAATACTACAAATATAAGTATTTATTATCATATGCCAAATCCAAAAGTCAAAATCTATGGAGACTCCGAAAAACCTGGTACAATTTATAGATACTCAGGTTTGAATTCATTGTGTGAAGAGTATTCTAAAACCCCTTGGTGTAATGGTAAGGTAAAAGACTTTTTAAAAGATATGATGGTAAGATTTCCAAAACCATTATATGTTTTACAGGATGTTGGAAAAGAAGGCGAACTTAAAGAGTGGTTGATATATCAGAATCCAAGTGGAACAAATATTATAGACTCTGATGGTGAGGATTCTACAATAGAAAAAATTACTGATGAGATTGGATTATTCAGACCCATAGACAATGTATTAGTTCCATTAGTGCAAACGGGTTCCGATTTTAAAGATATTGTAAAAAGATTTTTGTATGGAAAGGCAATGACCGATGAACTTGAAACACTACCAAGAGTTGTCAGTGTGGATTTGAGAAGGTCAGGAAATACGTTTGGTTCGTCAAAAATCCGTTTCAAATTACCAAAACAAAAGTTATTGGATAATTTGGGGTTGAATGACTACGACGAGTGGGAGTTAGTAAAATGTTTGGGTAGAAATTATTATACGCATAGTGGGAGGGAATATGTTGATGATTATATGGCCAAAGATGCGTTGAAGGAGGGGCATTGGTACTTGAAATTTTACTCAGATGAAAATAGACAAAGATTAGGTAAATTGGTTAAAATTGTATTACCTAATGAACAAATACCTGATAATTTGCTTGAGGTGAAAGACAGTGTTATGGCAAAATTTTCGGCTTACTTGGACAATGTAAATCTCTTTAAATACACAGAGCGTTTGATAGACATAATTGTTTATGAAATAAACCAACAAATTGGTGACTCAATTTGTGAATCTATAACTTCAGAGTGGAAAGAATTTTTAAATAATACTAATGCAAGTTACTACGATTGGTATGACGAGGAATTAGTGTATGAGGTATCAAACTTGTATGTTACATTGATGTTGGACCCCCAAAGATTTATCAATCCTAAAAATTTTGTTGATACGTTTGGTGAAGGTTATACAAACACATTCAGTGATTGGGGTGAAAATCCATTTGAATTTGAAGATTATACAAAAGTAGACACCATATCTATCAATAGAGAAATGGAAACCTTTTTGGATAATATTGAAGAAGAGATTGGTACAGTTGATTGGGATGAATACGAAAAGATAGTCAACGAAATAAAAAAAATGGGATTAAAATTACAACATATGACCAAATTTAAACCTGATTCAAGATATGATATACGTTGGACTGGTGTTGACCCAAAGACTCTTAAGGTTATGTTCAAGATTAGTAAGGGACTACAGCAAAGTTCCTTTTCATTACCTTTTGAAAAATTTGTCAGTTTATTTACAAACAAAAAAATCTTCACATTTGATACTTTGTTTGGTTTTTAGTATTTTTGCTGTAAAATTAAACTATGACACAAGATTTAGAATTCCTCAAACAAGTCCTTTCAGTGCCTACCAAATCAAGACAAGAGGGTCTGATGGTGGAATTCCTCACGAATTATTTGAAAGAAAAAAATTATGATTTTTATTTGGACGCTATGTCCAACATTTATGTTACCAAAAAAACAAGTGATGATGTTGAGTATTTCCCTTGTGTAGTTTCTCACACCGATACGGTCCATAGTTTAGACACTATTAACGTAGTTCAAGAATATCTACCAAACACACAAGGAGAAATTAAATTGGCTTTAAAGGCCTACAACAATATGGATGAACCAACAGGTATTGGTGGTGATGACAAATGTGGTGTATTTGCTTGTCTTTCTTTACTTGAGATGGTCCCTGATTTAAAAGTTGCATTTTTTGTGAGTGAAGAAATTGGATGTGTTGGTTCATTACAGGCTGACAAATCATTTTTTGAAAATGTTGGTTACGCAATACAATTTGATGCACCTGAGAATTGGATGGTAACTCAGTTTTGTTACGGTCAGACTTTATTTGATGACGAAGGTGACTTTTATCAAAAGTGTGAACCCCATTTGAAAGAGTATATGCCAAATTTTGTCTTACAATCACACCCATATACAGATGTATATTCTTTGAGAAAAAGGTTTGATTTTAGTTGTATCAATTTTTCTTGTGGGTATTACAACTATCATACAAGAAATGAATATGTTGTTGTTGAAGACCTATACAATTCTATTCTTCTTGGACAAAAGATGATAGAAAGTTTGGGTAATACTTTATACCCTCAGGAACGAATAAACATCTATAAAAATTTGTTCTTTGAACTATAAAAAAAAGGGGACTTTCGTCCCCTTTTTTATTTACCGATTTTCACTTCCTCATCTTCTACTGTCAGATTGATTTTCTTACCTTCCTTGATTTTACCTGTGAGTACCATCTCAGAAATAAAGTCCTCAATCTTGTCTTGAATTGCTCTTTTGATTGGACGTGCTCCGTAGACTTCATCAAACCCAACTTTCGAGATAAACTCAACAAGTTTTGGATTGTAAGTTACATTGTACTTACGGTCACTCAAACGGGTCATCAAACGGTCAATCTCCAATTTTGTAATGTGATTGATGTTTTCTTGAGACAAAGTTTGGAACACAATAGTGTCATCTACACGGTTAAGAAATTCAGGTGAAAAGAAACTCTTCAATTCTTTCATCAACACCTGTTTCTTAGCTTCCTCATTTGAGTACTTGTTGGATGAGAAACCGATTCCTGAACCAAAGTCAGAAAGTTTCTTAACCCCCAAGTTTGTGGTCATAATAATCAAGGTGTTCTTGAAATTAATCTTACGACCTAATGAATCTGTTGCGTGTCCGTCATCAAGAATCTGTAACAATACAGAGAAGATGTCACGGTGAGCCTTTTCAACTTCATCAAAAAGGATAACAGAATAAGGTTTGTTTTTAACCTGTTCGGTCAACATTCCACCTTCTTCGTAACCAACGTATCCTGGAGGAGCTCCAACCAATCTAGACACGGTGTGTTTCTCCTGATACTCTGACATATCCACACGGATGAGTGCATCTTCACTACCAAACAACTCTTTGGCAATTTGTTTAGCCAAGTGTGTTTTACCCACACCAGTAGAACCCAAGAAGATAAAAGAACCGATTGGACGATTTGGGTCTTTGATACCAATTCGATTTCTACGGATTGACTTAACCACCTTTTCAACCGCATCATCCTGACCGATAACCTTAGACTTAATTACCTTATCCATATTGATAAGTGAATTTGTGTCATCGATTGACATTTTAGATACAGGGATTTTAGTGATTGAAGAAACAACATCATAAACATTCTCTTCCGTAATAGGGTAACGATTACTTTTCGATTCTTCTTCAAACTTTTTCTTCTCTTGGTCGAGTTTAACAAGAATTTTGCGTTCCTTATCTCTAAGTTCTGCTGCCTGTTCGTAGTTCTGACGTTTAACAACATCCATTTTTTGTTGTTTGATTTCAGCTGCCTTCTTCTTGAGTTCTTCAATAGCTTCAGGAATCTTTTGTTCAGTTTGTGAACGAGCACCAACTTCATCTAAGATGTCAAACGCTTTGTCAGGTAGTTGTCGGTCAGTAATGTATCTGTCAGACAACTTAACACACAACTCGATAATTTCGGGACTGTAACTTACTTTGTGAAAAGATTCGTACTTGTCCTTAACATTGGTGAGTATTTCGATTGTCTCAGATACTGTTGATGCATCCACCATAATCTTTTGGAAACGTCGTTCTAGTGCACCGTCCTTCTCAAATGATTTACGATACTCGTCCAAGGTTGTTGCTCCGATACATTGAATCTCTCCACGAGCAAGTGCTGGTTTAAAGATGTTGGAACCATCTAAAGAACCTGATGAGTTACCGGCTCCAATCAAGGTGTGAATCTCATCGATAAACACAATGATGTTTGGATTGGCCGCCAACTCCTCGAGAATCACTTTCAATCGTTCTTCAAATTGTCCACGGTATTTTGTACCGGCGACTACTGAGGTCAGGTCCAAAGTAACCAAACGTTTATCCAACAAGTTTTGAGGACATTCACCCTTTTGGATAAGGATTGCCAATCCTTCAACGATTGCGGTCTTACCACAACCAGGTTCCCCCAAGATGATTGGATTATTCTTCTTCCTACGGGACAAGATTTGTGCAATTCGGAGGATTTCTTTGTCCCGTCCTACAACGGGGTCCAATTTACCCTCTTCAGCCATTTTAATTAAGTCTCGTGAAAAGTTGTCCAATACTGGAGTTGCGGAATCTGTGCTCTTTTTTTGGTTCATAATTTTGTCGTCGTCATCATCTAATAAGTCGTTCATAATAACTTTTTTTACAAATATACATCAAATATAATACAAAACCAATGTAACTGTTATTTTGTCAGGTTGTAAAGTTTTCAACTGACAAAATGTCAGTATTAGTCATTTGGCATATCAATTGAGTTTGGGTTGACAAAATTAAACAAAAAAAATATATTTACCTATGATGAACAGAAAAAATTTATTTGGCGGTTTGGACGACTTTGAGGACATCCTCCGTAAACTATTCGGTAACGAAAATTTTCTTAATGAAGTAAGCTCAGGTGTTGACGAAGACGGTGAGTGGACTAAAAAAACAATCAGTTCTGAAGACGGAACTTATAAATCTACTGTTTACTACAGAGCAGGATTTGGTGGTGGTGCATCACCAAAGAAAACCAACAACTCTGGTAACACAATTAAACAACTTAAAAAAGAGTTGGATGTTGCGGTTGAAAAAGAAGATTTCCAACTGGCAATCTATATCCGTGACCGAATCAAGAAACTTGAGGAAAACAGCGGAAAGATTGAGGACTTGGAAAATGAAATGAAAGAGGCTATTGAGAAACAGGACTTTGAAAGAGCTATAGAAATACGAAACGAACTTAATAAACTTAAGTCCTGATACGAACCCCCAAGAAAACCTTGGGGGTTCTTTGTATTTATAAAGTATGAAAGATAGTACTATTGAAAAATTCTTGGAGAACTCAAGTACAATGAAGTCTGTTGAAGATGCCTATACCAACATTAGAACTGAGTTACAAAACTTGGGATACAAAGAAAGCGAGATTAGTTCAATTAGTGCTCCATCTACGATGTTGATGATACATTATGGTAGATTCCAAAATTATTACGAACAATTAGTCAGAGAGGTTGCAGATTTATTTAGTTTAAGTTCAAAGGACTTAAATTATTATATGAATAAAAGACTTAAACACATAGAAAAAGCAATACCCCTTAAAGATGGCGATTAAAAAAGAAGAAATCCAAGGAACCAAAATTATCAACGAGGTTGATTCAAGTAACATCATAAGAACTGAATATGATACCGCAACCAAAAAAATGGTTTGTGAATTCAAGACAGGTTTGAAATATGAATACGACGAAGTTCCCCACACTATCTATACGAAGTTTAGATTGGCAGAATCTCAAGGCAAATTCTTTAACTCCGAGATTGCAAAAAAATTCAAATACAAGAAAGTAGAATAATCCTGTATTTATATACTATGGATGTATCTTCAAAGATTATTGATAGTTTTTCACTCAGAGAAACTTTAAATCCAAAAGTTTGGGAACATCCCGAAGACCCAAATGATGCTTCTATGAAAAAAAGAGTTCGGAAAGCTCTTTTGAAAATTGCTAACGCATTTATAGACGACTTGGGTGATGACGTAAAAATAGAAGATATCACACTCACAGGTTCTTTAGCAAATTTTAACTGGTCTGACTTTTCTGATTTTGACGTACACGTAATAATTGATTACAGTCAGTTTGGAAAACAAAAAGAATTATACAAAGAACTGTTTGGTTTAAAAAAACAATTATTCAATCAAAAACACGATATCAGAATTTTTGGTTACGAAGTCGAGTTGTATGCTCAAGATAGTTCAGAAGAACACACAGCTTCAGGCTTATATTCAATCAAAGACGACAAGTGGATTAATATACCAAGTAGAGAAAATTTCAAATTAGATAAAAATCTTCTGAAAACAAAAATTTCTTCTTGGAAGAATTACATCGAAGATTTGATTGTTAACATTAAAGAGTTGGGACTCGAGGTCAATGAGGCTAAAGTAAAAACTTTAAAAGACAAACTAAAAGAATACCGAAAGTCAGGATTAGAAAAAGAAGGTGAATACTCTTATGAGAATTTAGTTTTTAAATTCTTAAGGAGGGCCAAAATAATTGAAAAATTATACGACGTTGTGAACAAACAATCTGATAAGGAACTTTCAGTCGAAGTGAAAAATATTGACTAATATTGAAGGACCTAACTATTTAGAAAATTATTTGTTCTAAATGTATATTTATTAAGAAAAAATAGATGTCAAATTTAAGTATTTCGATAGTTGAAGTAGGTGCGGACGTTGTTGCAACCGTCAGTGGGGCAATTGATTTGTCAGGATTGACAGTAGACGTAACCCAAGCGGTTGTTGATGGAATCAACGGTGGAGGTGGTGGAGAATTAAAATTCTCTAACAGTACTTTGACTCGTTACAACGGTATGTCATCGGGTGTTGTACAAGGGGCTTTTGGTTCAAATCAATTAACACCTGGAGACACTTTATCTATTAATAATGAATTTGCATTCCTATCATTAACAACCGCAAATCCAATACTTTTAGTTGACGCAGGATATACAAGTAATACTGCTATAAGTGGTACACTCACATTTTTGAGTAAAAGTTTATTCACGATGGGTTTAACTGCTGGTAGTTACTCTTGGGATTGGAATGGAGGTTTGAATACCTTAAGTTTACAGGTCGGACCAGGACCAACTTCAACACCAACACCTACACAAACTCAAACTCCAACTAATACACCAACAAATGCTGGTGTCACACCAACACCAACAAATACCACAACTAATACGCCAACCAAAACCTCAACTCCAACTAATACGACAACTAAAACCCCAACTCCAACTAATACGGTAACCCCTACAAAAACATCTACACCAACTAATACGGCAACAAACACTCCAACACCTTCAAATACACCTGGTGTTTGTAAAACCTATCAATTAAATGGTGGAAACAATGGTAGTTCATTTGTATTCACTGACTGTGATGGGTTTTCCTCAACAGTAAGTGTTGGTATTGGACTATCAATCCAAAGATGCGCAGTTTTCGTAACACTTATCAGTGGAGATGGGTCAGTGGTTACTTTAGGTTCTTGTCCATTACCCTCCGCAACACCAACTCCCACACCATCAATTACACCAAGTAATACCGTAACTCCATCTGTAACACCAAGTAACACGGCGACAAAGACACCTACACCTACAAAAACCCCTACAAACACTCCCACTAATACATCATCACCAACACCAACAAAAACTTCAACCCCAACAAATACACCTTCAATTACTCCAAGTAATTCTTCAACAAATACTCCAACACCAACAAAAACACCGACCACTACTCCAACAAATAGTGTAACCCCAACTAAGACAGCTACCAATACTCCAACACCAACTAAAACACCTACTAATACACCTACAAGTACTGTGACACCAACTAAAACTTCGACACCTACACCAACACCAACACCATTCGGTGTTTTCGATGCTGACAGTGTTTATGAGTATGGAACAGGGCAAACAGGTAGTTTCAGTGGAGGAACTTGGGAATCTCCACCATTCCCACTCGAACCACCACACCCATCTGATTGGGTTCCATATGGTGCGGATGGCGAAAGACAAGGAGTTGTTGTTGATTTAAGTGCAATACAACTTGGTGGTTTCAACGGCCTAAACAATTAAAAAAACTAATCAAACAAATACTATGTCAAAACTTAAACCTATCGGTAGTGAAAAACTAACAGGAACCGACAAAATCAAAAGAATCATTGAGATTGCAAATTATGCTAATCCACAAAATTCTTTAAAGGAAGGTGATTCTGATTATTCAATCAACTTGGTTGATGGTTATCAGTACCACATTGTAAAAGAAAAGCAAGGATACATAATCAAAAAAGGTATTAATGAGAGCACTGCTGATTATATCGAGCCAATGAAAAATAGAAAATACTATAGTTCATATGGACAGGCACTCAAAAGATTGAATTTGATTATTAAAGAAGTTAACGTACAAAACGGTAACGAGGAGGGTACATCTTTATTTGGTGAACAGAAAAAATTTGTCATCAAATCTAAAAGTGCACCAGTTGCGGAACCAATGATGGATGAACCAGTAACTCCAATGACTCCACCATCTGTACCAGAACCTGAATTACCCGCAGCACCTATGGCTGACGATGAAATGGGTGATATGCCCCCTGTTGATGACGTAGCACCAGAGGGAGATATCGAAATGGATGCTGAAATGGATATTGAGGCACCGGAAATGGGTGATGAGGAAGAAATGGTTTCATTCAAATCTATTCAAAAATTGACTGGAAAATTGACTCAAAAAATGAGAGCCCTTGAATCCCAAGAGGGTATGACATCTGAGGATATCAAATATGTAATCAATATGGTTTTATCTGCGGCTGACTTGACAAAGTTGACTGAAGAGGATATGGAAGACATTATGGATAAATTCGAAAACGTTGAGGCTGATGCTGATATGAATTCTATGGGTCCTGATGATATGGGTATGGAAGATGAGATGGATGTTGAGGCTGATATGGAGATGCCTATGGCACCAGAAGAACCAACTGAATCTTACAAACCTACTATGGGAATGAAAGAATCAAAAATTGATAAGGTTTTGAGTAATTATTTTGAAGTTTCAGATTCAGAAATTGAGTACGCAAAAAAACTTACTGAGGAAAGAAAAAGGGAAAAAGTTGCGAAGGTTTCTAAAGATTTTGAAAAAATTGAAAATCTTTCTGAAACAATTGAACAAGAAATATCGGCTAAAAAGTTTTTAGAGGAAAATAAATTTTTTCATTTAGTTGGTAAGACTAATAAGAAAAATTTGGTTTTTGAATTTAAAAATAAATTGGTAAAAATCAGTCAAGAAGGTCAGGTTTTATGAGTTATCTAATTTATATTAACGGACTCGGTCCTGACTATAAAGGAGATAATTTATATGAATTTATATTTTCTGATACTAAGGAGGTATGGGGTGAGTCTTGGGACAATCAACCAGCTGCAGGATATCCCCACCCACCAGAATTAGAATATATAAAAAAAGTTGGAATTCTAAGAAATACTGAAATCAAATTAGAGTTAATTCAAAATTCTGATTTATTTTCTTTGGTGGATTCTATGGATGGTGTTGTTGCACTTGGATGGGAACCCTCAGAAAGAGATAGAGATGAAAGATTGGTATTCTCATTTGGTGAAGATGAAAAAACTGTAAAAGATAAACTTTACGAGATGGATTTGATTCTCGAATTTGAAAAAGAAGTTGTATATGAAAACTAATTCCAAAGCACTCAAACTCATTGAAATGGGTCTTAGTGCTAATACCGTGGGCAAATTAACAGAATCTCAATTGGATTTATTGTACAATAAATTTATGATTCAAGAACAAGGGATGGTTGTAATGTCGGCAGATAAAGCCTCCAAAGAACCTCAAAAAATCAAAGATTTAACATCTAACGGAATTAACGTAAAAGTTGAAACCGAGATGACGGAAGTTGAAGTTGACCCTATGGATGTTTTCAAAGGACGGGTAACACAAGCACCTCATCAAGTTGGAGCGTCTACAGATATGGATGACCCTTCAGGTTCAGTTGATGGAATGCCAACAGAAGGTGAATTGGGAGAAAAGAAAAAAGAATATAACCCTTGGGCTATTTGTACTTCCACTTTAGGTAAAGAGTTTGGAACAACTGAAAGAAGTGATTGGAGTAAGGCTGAAACAAACAAGTACGAGAGATGTGTTAAGGATGTGAAGAAATCAATTAAAGAAGGAAAAAACCCTTATCATTTGTTAATTGAAAAAGAAATTGTATCTTTGGTGGAAAGAAACTTGACTCCTAAGATGACAAAGAAAGACTTTATCAAGACAATATTTGAGGCTCCAACTGAAGCCCCAACAAAACCAAAAGTTAAACCAGGTGTAAAACCTGATGTAAAACCACAAAGACCACCACACCCTGGTAAAAATCCAAATCCAGGAGAAAATCCTGCACCTAAAGCACAGGATTTAGAAAGAGCTAAAGAAGATGTGTTGAACGCAATCAAAAGTTTACTAAGTAATGGCAAAAAGTAAAAAAATTCAGGAACAAATTGATTATGGGGATTATCCCGAAAGGATGGACCCATCTTTAGAAAGAAAAATTTCTAATCCTCAAAGTCCTTATGCTCAAAATCCGGCCTTGCCACGTCGTGAGCAAGACGTACAAAGATTAATCACAAATAGATTCAAACAAGTTGTTGATAAGTTGAGAAGTGCCACTTCTAATCAAACACTTGTTACCCCAAGAAATCTTGCTATGATGATTAAATCTGAGGCGTATGGTAAAATTATGCCAACTTGGCAAATCGAGCAAGGTCACCTTGAAGAGTTAAAAGACTTGGCTCTCAGGGCTTGTCTCGAAGAATCTGAAGTTCCTGAAGATTGGTTTGATTTTGATTTGCACTTAGGGGAACAAATCAATGTACAAAATTTCCGAAACGAATCTGAAGAATTAGAAGATGAAACTGAAGAAGAAATTAAAGCAAAAGCTTTGATGGATGGTGATGAACTTACTCGTAAGGAATTAGTTGAACTTGAAATTCACAAAAGAAATATCATTAACGCAATTATTCAGGGGACTGCTAAAAAAGGGCACTACGTCTTTCAAAAACCAAGTGTTAGAAGAGAACTCAACAGAATTAACCCAAATCTCTATGACAATTACTTGTTGATTATGGCGTTAAACGACTTCAATTATTTTACTGATGAGGCTTCGATAGAATATATGTCTGAAACAGGACAAGGTGTTGGTGGTAAGGTAGAACTTCAAGACAACAAGAATGATGAAGGTGAAGGTGAAGAAGGCGAAGAAAGACCTGACACAACAATCTCCGCTTGGGGTATGTTATTTCCAATCTTGTGTCACGAGATTTTGAAAGGTTTGGAAGAGGCAAAAGGTAGATACGGATTACCTGAAGACCCTGTCATAAGACAACAAGTTATGGGTCAAACGGACACTTTACCTATGGAGGCGTGGTCTTTGAGAATTGGTCCACCAGTGGTTGAAAGATTACGATTTGCTCTGCCCGATGAGATTTTTGAAGATGAAAATAAAGGATTAATAAATTGGTTCCAAATGGAACTTTATAAACTTCCTGCCGCTGAGGTGATAAAACTTACGGGAGACGCAATTTCAGAGGATAAATCTCGTGTTTCTAAAGCAACTGATAGGTTCCGTGAGATTATGAAAAAAGCGAACCAACTTAAAACAGAATACGAAAATTTCAAACCCGAGAAAAAAGACTCGGGTGAAGATGGTTTGGATGACTTGTTGGCAGGACTAGGTATCAGTCCTTCCAAATAATGAGTCTTACAAGAGAACAACTTTTAATTGAGTATAAAAAGTGTATGAGTAGTACTCCATACGCTTTAAGGACTTATTTACAAACTTACGACAATACCGTTTCCAAATATGTACCTCTTGAACTATTCCAAGACCAAGTACAATTAATTGAGGATTATGAAAGTTACAATGAAAACATCGCTCTGAAGTATCGTCAAGCGGGTGTTTCTACTGTTACCGCCGCTTGGGCAAGTAAACGATTAGCTTTTGCTAGAAAAGAAAAACCTGAAAAAATTCTTATAATTGCAAATAAATTAGAAACATCTGTAGAATTTGCAAACAAAATTCGTGCTTTCACTGAACAATGGCCTAATTGGGTTGGTATTGGATTCTCTGGTGAGAAGAACTCTGCAAGACATTTTAAATTATCTAACGGTTGTGAGGTAAAGGCGGTTGCAACATCCAAGGACGCACTTCGTGGATATAGCCCGACTGTGTTAATATTTGATGAGGCAGCGTTTATTGAAGCTGACAGTGATTTCTGGGCGGCTTGTATGGCGTCACTATCTACAGGTGGTAAAGTTATTGTTATTTCGACCCCAAACGGTTACGACCCAATTTACTATGAAATTTATGACCAAGCCCTTAGGGGAATGAACGATTTCAAAATCACTGAAATGTATTGGTATAGAGACCCAAGATACACAAAAGATTTGTATATGGTCAAAACCAAAGATATTGTTCATTACTTACTTAATAAAGAAGAATACAGTCCTGAAGACATCATCAGTTTACAGGACATAGATATTCAAGATAGAAGTTTAACAAGTCTTCAAATATACCTAACAGATGGATTCAAACCCTGTTCTGGTTGGTTTGAGGCGATGGTGAAAAAACTAAAATATGACCGGAGAAAAGTTGCACAGGAATTGGAATGTAACTTCTTAGGTTCAGGAGATAACGTATTTGATTCCAACACTCTACAGGATATTTCTCAAAATTACATCAAAGAGCCAAATGCAAAATTGATGGCGAATCAATTGTGGATATGGAAAGAACCTGAAAACGGTCACAGATATGTTATGGGTGTAGATGTTTCGAGAGGGGATTCAGAGGATTTTTCAAGCATTCAAATTATTGATTTTGATGCACGAGAACAAGTTTTGGAATTTGTAGGAAAAATACCACCAGACGTATTGGCAGAGATTGCATATAAATGGGGAAATATGTATAGTGCCTTATGTATTACAGATTTAACAGGTGGTATGGGGGTTGCTACTGCGAGAAAATTACAAGAACTTGGATATGAGAACTTTTATATCGAAGGGGTTGATTTTGCTAACAAATGGAAATATGACCCTAAGTTAAAAGAGAAAATTCCAGGTATTAATTTCAATGCAAAAAGAGTACAAATAATTGCATCATTTGAGGAGGCAATTCGACATAAATTCCAAATACGTTCATCAAGACTTTTGAATGAAATGGGAACTTTTGTATACATCAACGGGAGACCAGACCACCAAAGAGGTCACCACGACGACTGTATTATGGGTATTTCTATGGCGTGTTTTGCCGCTGAGGCAGCTTTTCCTTCACTGAGTAAAGTAGAAAATCATACCAAGTCGATGTTGGACTCTTGGACTACTATGGTTTCTGAAAACAAAGACCAATCTAAGTTTTTCAACCCATCCATACCTCAAACGCCAGGTTCTATGACAAAAACCAGCAAATACTATACCCCCACTCGAAATGATTATGAACAATATAGATGGTTGTTTGGTCCTAAGTAGTATTTATAAAAAGAGTAATACGAGTAAATTTATAACTAATGAGTGATAAGAATTATACTATATGGCAACGATTAGGTAGAGCTATGGGACCTGACGCACTTATGAGTCAGGATTTTCCTGTTTATAAGTTTGACAAAAAAGAGCTTCTCAGAACTACAGACAAAGCTGAGTACGAAAAAGAAAAGTTACAGGCACGTCAAACATCTTACTTAGCTGGTCAGTTTGCTAAAGTAGAAAGTAATTTATACACACAAGCAGTTTATTACGAACCAAACAGATTGGCATCGTACTATGATTACGAATCGATGGAATACACACCTGAGATTTCTGCAGCACTAGATATCTATGCCGAAGAATCAACAACCCCGAATGAGGATGGTTTTGTACTTCAAATTTATTCTGAGTCAAAAAGGATTAAATCTGTATTAGCGGATTTATTTAATAACAACTTGGATATTAACACCAACTTACCTATGTGGACTCGTAACACTTGTAAGTATGGTGATAACTTTGTCTACCTAAGATTGGACCCTGAAGGTGGTGTAATTGGATGTCAACAGTTACCAAACGTTGAAATCGAAAGAATCGAGAGTGGTTTGATGAACGGTTCTAATTACGAAATCAAAAAGGAAAATGACCAAAAAGGTTTAAGATTTTTTTGGAAAGCAAAAAATATGGAATTCCAACCTTGGGAAATCGGTCATTTTAGATTATTAGGAGACGATAGAAAATTGCCGTATGGTACGTCGATGTTGGAAAAGTCCCGTAGAATTTGGAAACAACTTCTATTATCGGAGGATGCGATGTTAATTTACCGTACTTCAAGAGCCCCAGAACGTAGAGTATTTAAAGTCTACGTTGGAAATATGAACGACGATGACGTTGAAGCGTATGTACAACGTGTCGCTAACAAGTTCAAAAGAGAACAAATCGTTGACAGTAAAACAGGTCAGGTTGATATGAGATTCAACCAAATGGCTGTTGACCAGGATTATTTTATTCCTGTACGTGACCCTGCAGCACCTAACCCAATTGACACTTTGGCGGGAGCTCAGAACTTGTCAGAAATTGCGGATATTGAATATCTTCAAAAGAAACTTGTTACAGCACTTCGTATTCCAAAAGCATTCCTTGGATTTGAAGAAGTGGTTGGAGATGGAAAAAGTTTAGCTCTTATGGATATTCGTTTTGCGAGAACAATCAATAGAATTCAAAAATCTATGGTTCAGGAGTTGAACAAAATTGCCATCATTCACTTGTTCTTGTTGGGATTTGAAGAAGAAATTTCTAACTTCACTTTAGGACTTACAAACCCATCTACTCAGGCAGACCTTCTTAAGATTGACATTTGGAAAGAAAAGATGTTGTTGTATAAAGATATGGTTTCTGACCCTGGTACAGGTATTGCCGCAACGTCATCGACTTGGGCAAAGAAACACTTATTCCAATGGTCTGATGATGAAATCAGAGTTGATTTGTTACAACAAAGAATGGAAAAAGCTGTTGGTGAAGAACTTAAAAACACACCAACTGTTATTGTTAAAACAGGTATATTTGATACGATTGACAAATTATATGGAACTGGTAAAGCACCTGCAGGTACACCTGCACCAGGTGGAGAAGAAGCGGGGGCACCACCTGAATTGGGTGGAGCATTTGCCGGTGGAGATTTAGGCGGTGGAGAAGTTCCAGCACCACCAGCAGGTGAGCTTGGAGGAGGGGAACCACCAACACCACCTCCTGGTGAAATAACACCTGAGTCTACAAAAAATCGTGATATGAATATTCTTTTAGAGTCAGATATGTACAGTAAAAAATGGTTAGACTTGGGAGTCGGACAACAAAGTTTAGGAAAAATTGAGGAAGAACTGAATAAGTTACTCAACTCCTAATATTTATTGGAAAATCCCCTTAAGATGACCTTTGGACAAATAAAATCTGTTGTTGAAAAAAACCTAGTAGAGTCTTACAATAACTCTGCTCATTTCAAAAAAACTCTCAGAGAATTCAAACACAATATTCTCGAAAATAAAAACTTTTCTAAGTTGTACTCTTTGTACGACGACTTGTACAAACCACAGGGTTTGTCTGCTGAAGATGCCGAATTATATCTTAACGAAGGTATTGAATTAATTAGACATTTAATTGAAAACGTTAGTTTACCTAAAATGGGGGAAAAGGTAGATAACAACTATCAAGATTTGGACAATTTAGTTTATTTCAAAAATATCAATTTGAAAGAAAGAATTGTTTCAAAAAAGAAAATATTAGAAACTCTTAAATCAAGTAACAGTGTTGTAAAAGAGTCTATCGAAATTCCTTTGAAGTCTATGGTTAATATTGCCAACCAAACAATTCAGACTTATTTAGAAAATTTAGATGAATCAACTAAAAAGGAAGTATTTCACATCTTAGCAAGTAGACCTGAAGATTTGGAAAAAGAATTTGTTCAACTAAAAGAATCTGCAGTTTCAAAACTTGAAACCTTATTGGAAAAAGAAAGTGAAATTGAAATGAAAGAAAAGTTAGTTGAAACGATTGAAAAGATTAGAACAGAAAATTACGAACAGGTTAACTATATCAGATTGAAACAATTGGAAAGTTCTATTTCTCCGACTGAGTCCTAAGATATTGTTGGTGTTTTGCAATTTTCATCTGTTCTCTTTTTCTGACAGATTTCTTTTCAAATTCTTTTAATTCAACCAATCTCTGGTTTTGTTTTGTTCTAATAACCTTTGACTTCAAGGTTTTCAGGGCTTTTTCAATATTTGAATCGACTTTTACTACTAACATATATCATACATATATTTGGAATATGTAAAAAGATTTGTTATTTTTTTTAAAAATAAACTAAGTAGTATATCAAAACCCCTATGAAGAAGGGAAAAACAATTAACATTAATCAATACGATTCATTAAAAACATTTTACGGTACAGTTGATTCAAAAGAACTTAAATCAATTTACATAAACATTCAAACTTGGGTTACTCCATTGGAAGATAAAGATAGTTGGAGTAATGTTGTTAATACTCTCACCCGTTCTATTAAACATTCCGTATTTTCATCATTAGATAGGGAACTATTCAAAGAAAATTTTATAGTTGATTTGGACCTCAGAACAAGTGGTATTCGAAAAGATAAAAAGTCATTTATGAACTTAGAAATCAATTTATATACCAACACTTCTTTAGATTTTAAATCAAATGAAATCAAAGAATCTGTGAAAAAAATAATTAAGAAAATCTATAGAGAGAATATTATCAACAACCGGCATTTCAATTTTTCCTCTTCCAAAAACTCAGAAACCTACCAAACTATCTAAAGAAGTATATTTATTGAGAAATAGAAAACTAATATGAAAATTTTGGGACCTAATCAGACGGGTAAAGGTATTCTAATTGAAATGGATGCTGGGTTCGTAAACCCGAAGGATAGATTAAACGAAGATTTTATTAAAGAACAAAAAGAGATTGATTATCGTAATCCTTTTGAGTTTTATGCCGTTTTACAAAAATTTGGTGTACCTAATAGAAATGGTCGTGTCTATCCCGAAAGAATATTAAAGAGAGAAGCTGATAGATATAAGACAGCAATTAAAAAAGGATTGTCAACGTCAGAATTAAACCACCCTGAGTCATCTTTAATAGACTTAGACAGAGTTTCTCACATAATCACTGATGTGTGGTGGGATGGTAACATTTTGATGGGTAAACTCAAACTATTGACTTCACCTGGTTTTCACGAGAGTGGTGTAGTATCAACCAAAGGAGATATCGCGGCTAACTTAATGAGACAGGGGGTAACTATGGGTGTTTCATCACGTGGGGTAGGGTCATTGAAAAAAGTAGGTGAACAAAATGAAGTTCAGGATGATTTTGAATTAATTTGTTTTGACTTGGTTTCATCTCCTTCAACTCCTGGAGCTTACCTGTTCTCGAATCCTGAAGACCGTAATAACTACGAAGAAAACCTCGATGAGGAAAGAAAAGTTCATCAAGAAGCAAAAGGTTTGGACAAGTCAGTTGATTTAATGAAAAGATTAACCGATTATTTGGGTAAATAAATTTAAACATATGGATGAAAAATATTTTGTAGCGAAAGTTGTTTATGAGTTACCCGATGAAAACTCAGGAAGATTAAAAAAAATGAGAGAAGAAAAACTTGTAAAAGGATATTCTCCCACAGACGTTGAAGCTAAAGTGACTGAAAAGTATACAGGTTTTCAACACGATTGGCGAATAACGGCAATCGTTGAGAGTAAAATTGACGAAGTTATCGAATAATAAATTGGGGAGTTTTTACTCCCCTTTTTTTTGCTATAAAAATTTGTGTGTCAGCAAAGTTAATTTTTTGTTGTTTGTGCAGTATTTATAGTAAAAAAATTCTATGTCGCAAAAAGATTTAGTAGAAGAGGCTTTGCTCCAAATGAAAAATGTGGAGAATGTTATAGCCGAAAACGCAAAAGGAATACTTGCTTCAACTATGAAGGAAGAAATCAGTCAGTTGGTAAAAGAGTCTCTATCTGAGCAAGATGAGATTGAGCTTGATGCAATGACAGACGTTGATGTCGATGACGACTCAATTGAAGTTGGTGCTGATGAACTAGAAATGGATTCTGATGATTCAGAGATGGAAACGATGGATGACATCGAATTCGAAGATGATGATGAAACCATTGATTTGACAGATGCTTCTGATGAAGAAATTTTGGCAATTTTCAAACGTATGGGAGATGAAGACGGAATTATCGTTAAAAAAGACGGTGACGACGTTCATATCAAAGATACTGATGAAGATGTTGAATACCTCGTTAAAATGAATGAAGAGGAAGAAGATGAATTAGAGCAAATGGAAATGGAAATGGAAGAATCTGAATTAGAAGAAAAAGATACAGACCTTGAGGCTGTTTTGGATGCTTTGTACGCTGAAGGCGAATACAACGAAGAAGAAATGGAAGAAGAGGATGAAATTATGTATGAAATCGTTATGGACGAGGAAGAAGATGAAATGGAAGAAAGTTCACACGAGGAAATGGAAGAGTCTTATGATGAGATGGAAGAGTCTTATGATGAGATGGAAGAATCTTACGACGAAATGGAAGAAGGTTCTGAAGAATACAACCTCGAAGAAGCGAAAATGACTGTAAAACCTAAAGGCGTTGGAATGGGAAGTCCTAAATTTAAGTACGGTAAATCTTTACCTAAGAAGGGCTTTGACGACCACAAAAAACAAGGACCAACTAAAATGGGTACTGGTAAAGCTAAATTCGAATTCAAAGAAGGTGAAATGGAAGAGAACTGGGGTTCTAAAAAACACGAATACAAACGTAAGGATGTAGACGGTGTTGAAAAGAAAGCTGGTGAAAAGAAAGGTCACTACAAAGATTACGAAAAAGAGGAAACTAAAGAAGCTGCTAGAACTTACGGGTTTGGTTCAAAAGAAGGTAGAGGTTTAAGAAAAGGTATTACGAACAATCGTAATTACAACTACACAGACAATGGTGTTAAAGTTGAGTCTATCAACGCAGAAATGAAAATGTTGAGAGAAAAGAATGAAGAGTACAGAAAAGCATTAAATGTTTTCAGAGAAAAACTTAATGAAGTTGCTGTATTCAATTCAAATTTAGCTTACGCTACACGTTTGTTTACTGAACACTCTACTACCAAAAAAGAAAAGATTAACATTCTTAGAAGATTCGACTCAGCAGAAACTTTGAAAGAATCAAAACAACTCTACAAAACAATGAAAGATGAACTTTCAAAAGTAGAGACACAGGGACTTAATGAAAGTGTTGAAAGAAAAATCAACAACCAAGCAAGTTCAGGTTCTTCAACAAGTTTAATCGAATCTAGAGCTTATGAAAATCCACAATTCTTGAGAATTAAAGATTTAATGGCAAAACTCTAAAAAATAAATAAACTAAAAAAACAAAATCAAATACTAAAATGGGAGCATTATTAGAATCAGGTCTTGTTGGTAACATTGGTCTTAAGCACCTTAAAGTTATCAAAGAAGATACTATTAACAAATGGGAAAAATTAGGTTTCCTAGAAGGCTTGAAAGGCCACCTAAAAGAGAACGTTGCTCAGTTATATGAAAACCAAGCATCATACCTCATCAACGAAGCTGCGTCTACTGCTGACTCAGGTTCTTTCGAAACAGTTGTGTTTCCTATCGTTAGACGTGTTTTCTCAAAACTTTTAGCTAACGATATCGTTTCAGTACAAGCTATGAACTTACCTATCGGTAAATTGTTCTACTTTGTACCAAACATTCAGTCATACACAGGTGCTGACGCTAATGAGCACTGGGCTCCTTACGGTTCACCAAACGCTGCTGCAGGTCAAACTCCAAACAGTGGTTATGACTACAACGTACAGAAAGACCTTTACGATAGATTCTACGAAGGTAATGAACCAGCTTTGGACCCACCAGGTCTTTACGACTACTCTAAAGGTCAATTCTCTTCAATCACAGCTGGTAACAGAACTGTGGTTTGGGTAGGTGACGAGTTAGTAGTTTCAGGTTACGGAACTGACTCTTACAGAAAAGTTCTTCTTGTTATGTCAGGTTTCGCATCTGCAGGTGCTGGTAAACTTATCGGTCCTAACGGTCAACCAATGGACACTGAAGAATTCTTATCTGATTTGACAATCAGAGGAGCTTCAGGTAACGCTACAACTTCAGCTAACACTAACAGTAACTACTTGTTCAGAGTTGTTACACAGAGATACGGTAAAGGTATCGTTCAGTACGGTGAAAACGTAACATTAGGTTTCCCTCAGTCATTAACTGATGGTGGTACTTACTACGACGTTTGTGACGCTGAAGGTAAAATTTACTTAGAAGTTGATTTACAAGTTCCTGCTGAAGTAGGTGCTAACACAATCGACGGTTACACAGGTTCAACATTCTCTTCTACGTCAGCAAACGCTCAAGCGTTCACTACTACGTACAGAATCTACAAGAATCTTGAATTCGAAGATAAAATTGGTGAAGTTTCTTTCGACCTACAGTCAGTTACTGTATCTGTAACAGAAAGAAAACTTAGAGCTCAATGGTCTCCTGAAATGGCTCAAGACGTTGCAGCATTCCACAACATCGACGCTGAAGCTGAATTGACAGCTTTGTTGTCTGAGCAAGTGGCAGCTGAAATCGACCGTGAAATCTTGAGAGACTTGAGAAAAGCGGCGGCTTGGAACCTACGTTGGGACTACAACGGATGGAAGAGATTAGGTTCAAACGCAGTTCCTTACACACAGAAGGACTGGAACCAAACTCTTATCACTGCTATTAACCAAATCTCAGCTCAAATCCACAAGTCTACACTTAGAGGTGGAGCTAACTGGATTGTAGTATCTTCTGAGGTATCTGCTATCTTTGATGACTTGGAGTACTTCCACGTTTCAAATGCAGCTCCTGAGCAAGACCAATACAATATGGGTATTGAGAGAGTTGGAACATTGGCTGGTAGATATCAAGTTTACCGTGACCCTTACTTCCCAGCAAACCAAGTGTTGTTAGGTCACAAAGGAACATCGTTACTTGATACAGGTTACATTTACGCACCGTATGTACCTCTACAATTAACTCCTACAATGTACAACCCATTCAACTTCACACCAATCAAAGGTATTATGACAAGATACGCTAAGAAGGTGGTAAACAACCGTTTCTACGGTAGAATTACAGTTGATGGTGTAAGAACATTCGACTTGAGAGAATTGAGATAATCTATCTCTTATTAATAGAAAGGGGACCAAATTGGTCCCCTTTTTTATTTTCTATACTTTGGTTTACAAAACTGTGGATTATAATCGAAATATAAACAACGAGAATTTTCAACTTCATCTCTTATTTTTTGGAATTCATCATCTTCACTTGCCTTATGACCTTTTGAAATTGCCTCTAAAATAGTCATTTCTCCACGAACAATAATTTTTAATAACTCTTTTTTGTCCATCAAAATTTTACCTTATGCACTTTTCTGATAGATTTTAATAGTATTTCTGTTTCTTCAAGTGTAAAAATACCCGAATACAGAGCTTTTTCACAGGCTAATTTCATCATAAGAAAGGCTTGTTCTTCCTGAATATTATCTATTAAGTCATCTAAATGTTCTGTACTGTAATAAAATAAAGAACCAAATAATTGACCTACGGGTTCTTTGTTACCTTGGGATTCTATATTGTTGTTTTCGTTCATAAGAGTATTTATAATATAGTAAAATATGAAAAAAAAACAAATCAAAGAAGCTTCAACGTCTGGAGTAGTTGGTAATTACAGAATACCTGTAAACTTAGCTCCTGCAATATGGCAAGAAGATTCTTTGGCTCCTTTTGACATTCCTGTATCTCAGTATCTGAGTGCTGACTTAGCTTATGACAGTTATGATGGAAAAATGGAGAGAACACCACAACAGATAAAAAAAGAAACAAAAAGTGCCGAAAAATTAGCAAAAATGGGAAAAAAATTATTCCAACAAAATGACGAAGAAGGAAATCCATTCAATGGGTACAATCCACAAGAAGTTCAAGAACCAGGAACCCCCGATTACATTAAAAAAATTGCTAATCTTCCAAAAAAAGACTACGAACCTGTTTTGGAACAGATAATGAGAGAGGACTTAGCAGTTTGGTTTGGTACTAAGAAAAAACCTAAGGGAAGTAAACAACCAAAAGGTCCTTGGGTAAATATTTGTAGAAAAAAAGAGGGTGGAGGACATCCCCCCTGTGGCAGACCCGAGGCTGATAGTAAAGGATATCCTAAATGTAGAGCCGCGGGTGTTGCAGCTAAAATGTCAGATTCTCAAAAAAAGGCGGCTTGTGCTCAGAAAAGAAGAGCCGAAAAAAGTGACCCAAAAGTTGGTAAAGGTAATAAACCAACTATGGTATCTTACAAACCAAAGAAGAAGAACGAAAGTCTAAAGGACACAATCTTAAGAGTTCTTAAGGAGTCTTTGTCGAATCGTTAGTCCTTATAATTAATTTGGTAGTATCTCTAACCGTATCACGAGTTTGAGGTTTGATAATGTTTTCAACAGTTTTGGGTTTAGGTTTTTGTACAAAAACAGTGTCGTAGATTATTTGTTTTTTCGGAGTATCTACACTCGCAGAATCTACAACATACTCTGTTTTGATTTCACCATTTTTTTTATTGGTTGATACTTTTTCTTTAAGTAATGAGTATAGGTTAACCGTAACTAAACCTATAAATAACGCTACAAAGATGTAGAAAAATAACCCGAACCAAAATAGTTGTTTTAGAATTTTCATACGATATTTTTGTAAATTGTTTGTAATGAATGTTTAATGTTTTCTGTGATTTCTTTTTCGAAAATTTCACGTCTACGTTCTACCTCGAAATCAAAGGTCTTAACAATTTTCTCCCAAGATTTATCCTCGAGAAAAACTGTATATGAATAGATGTGATTAATTACTTTAATATGTCTACCTTCTAAAATTACTGAGATACCTAATTCGTCATTTTTGATATAACGTTTACCTGAGATGGGGGTAAGTAGAAGTGTTGTATCTGATTTTAGAATTAATTTTTTACAGATGTTGACAGCGTCTCGTTCGTATTCAGATTTCTCTTGGGGAGGGGTACTGAGACGAATTGCTTTGATTGTAGATTTCTGAACGAATCTTTTGAGTTTGTGTAATAACGAATTCATAAGTAGGAATTGATACCCACAAATATAGAAACTAATTTTGAATATAACAACTAGCAGTAAGAACCTGAACAACGTTTCTTTCCATCAGAACCTGGCATCTTACCTTTACATACCTGTACTGCGTAACCGTTAGCATATGCTGAGGGATAGACTTTGAATTTTGCTTTGGCTGCGGCTTTACCACGTGCACATAATTTACTACCAGTCTTCTTTTTACCTTCTTCCATCACTTCGACATCAACATCCATCGTTCTGATATCATCTCCGTGAATTTCATTCATCATAAAATCGAAGACTTGGTCTAAATTATTTTTCGCTTCACTTACGTGGTCATCAGCCCAATCGTGACCGTTATCTAAAATTTGAGATACAGTATGTTCATCTAAGTTGAGTAACAAATCACATTGTCTTTTCATTTGTTCCAAATTTTGGAAAAACATATATCTATTATTTCTTCCCTCGTGGTCTTCACTCAGGACTTTAGCAACTAATTTTGCTAATTCAGTTTCTGTAATTTTAACTACTCTCATTTTTTGTTAACGATTGAAAATTGTAATGTTTCTTTATAAATATCTTTCTCTCCACTTGTGTCAACTTTTAAATCAACAAAGTATTCATTTGGAATTTTATCCCTCATATCAAATATGAAGTAGTATTCATTTGGAGTTCTATTTACACGAGTCCAATCTTGTACTTGAACTTCAGTTGTACCCTCCATAACATAAACTCTGTAATATAATTTGATATCCGTGAGTTGAATTTGTGATGACCATTGTTTTTTTACATTGACACCAATTTTTCTAATTTCTGTATTAAGAATCTGTTCGTTTTGTAAAATACCGTAATAATTGAAACCAAACTTAGATGGTTCCTGTGATTGTGTCCCAATTTGGATTCCTGCGGTGTAAGGTTGCAATATAAATTGATTTGTGACATTTGGTATGGCTTGACCATTTATATTCAAATTTGACCAAACATCGTAATAAACACAAGGTGTTGGTGAACCTGTGAAGGCGTTTGGTACTGTAACTTCATAAACACCCTTTGTAACTAAACAAGTTGTTAAACCAGTCGCCCCCGACATTAAATCACCATTTGCATCTTCAATGCTGACAGTTGGGAGATTATCCAAATTTACAAAATCTCCATCTTGGTAAATGTATAGATACAGTTTGTTAGTTTGATTTTTCAAGAATACATTTCTGTCATCTTGAATTAAATCATCATAGGTTGTTTGTAGGTATGGTTGATAGAATGTTTGAGTGTATTGAGAAAAGAAACCAACACTATAACTTTCAGTCAAACCTGTTATTAGTTCAATATCAGGTTTATAGGCAATTCCCCATCCTGTCACTCCGGTTAAAGAACCATCTAAGATACTATTAATTTCGTTAGTCATATCAAAATTGATATCTTCATTACCTAATTCGAAATGTTGTGTATCAACAATGGTTAAAGCTGAGTAGTTAAGTCCTGTAAGACCCGTTAGACTGTTTCTGTTGTCATAAATTCCAGGTGTTGACCAATTTGATGTTGTAGTTGTTTGGAACCAGTTAGAGGGTCTTGTAGAGAATGCGGCGTCATTATATTGTTGAACCACGGACAAACCTCCTGAAACACCATTAGAAGTTAATCCGTATGGATTATAATCATATCCCACACCTTCGTCCCAAGTTTGAGGTGACCCTGTTGTACCTGAAAATTTTGGTATTCTGAAAAGAATTAAATCAAATGATGCTGCTCTTTTTCTACCATTTGACATATTAGTATTAATCAAATCATCTTCGAAAGATGAGGTATTGACCATATTGAGTGTGTGAGTCATTGCACTTGTGCACCCAGTTGAAATAACCCCACTGGCAATTTGTTCTTGTAAATAACTTAAATCTAAATCAAAGATAAATCGTGTGTATCCATAGTTGGGAATAATCAACTCAGAAAAACCAAAATTAAGTTCAACCACGGGATTTCTTGCCGTGTTTGTATATAAGTTTGAAATAATTGTGTTATTTCTTGAGAAATATGACCTTAATATAGACATTAGAATTGTTTTTCTTTTATAAATATCAATTCAAACGAATATATTGGTTCAATACTTTATCATAAGCTTCGTTTAATAATTTGGTGAGTTCTGGAATGTTGGTACCACCACCCACAGCAACTGGATTAGCACTCTTACCTGGATAATCGTGAGAATGAGAAGTCAAAAATCTCACCATATAACTTAGTAACTGCATCAGTTCCTCACCCCTAACCATACTTGAAGTATTTGGTAAGATGATTTCACTAAATTGTTGTTCTGTGATACCATAAAGATTATTTCTGAAATTAATTTTTTGTTTTCCAGGTATTTGAGAATTCTGAGATAAAAGATATGTCCTGTTTCCAACGAGAGCTGCGTATGTAGTTGGGACAGCGTTTGTTTTGACTTGATTGAAAACTCTCCTAAGTATCTCTATAGGTTTTCCGACTTTACCATTTTCGTAAATCAAACCAAACCCCCCTTTTTCATCGTTGGGATTAAGTTTTATTTTTTGGTAAATTGAAGTTAGGTTGTCTTTAGTTTCTTGGTTGTCAGACTGTAAAAAATTATAGTTACCAATAGTGGGTCTGAAAAAAATAGGGAATCTTTCATCTAAAGGATTAAAAAGTTTTGTCCCATTTGCAGTCTTTTGTTTGGAATTACAAGTCTTTATAAAATTATTTATAAAGTCAATTGTTTCAGTAATTCCAGAAGTATTAAAATTTTCCTGAGCAAAAGGAATTTTATATAACTCAACGTTATTTGTAACATCATTAAGGAACGAATTTGCCAAAGTTTTGGGGTCGGGTATCAACCTATATAATGAACAACTACCGTTAAAAATTTTAAAACGATTCTCAGGGTTATTAACGTGCCATTCGATTAAAAATTTAACTTGTGGGTTATTTGTTTTTACTTCGAAAACCGATTTGTTTGGTTGAACATCTCTTGTATAGTCAAATTTTGAAAGTTGTAGAAATGCTCGGTTTGGGTTACCTAATGGGTTTGAATCTCCCATTAAACTTGATTGATACTTCCCTGCACGTAATAAAACCTCATTTTCTTTCAATACCAAATCAGTTGAACCCCTACCCATTATGGCAACATCACCAGGGTCGGGGAACACACCTTCAGGGTCAGAGTTTTTGTATGTCCCATCAGGATTTTTGATGTTCTGTGCTGACTTCTGTCTAATACCCTGAATATCACCAAGTCTTTGGGATTGCAAGTAGTTTTCTAAAACTATATTCTGTACCCTCGAAAATGGTCCCTGAATGTAATAAGCATTCAAGAAATGACTTGTAGACTCATCGTGGTAATAAACCTGAATTAACTCATCTATTTTTGGAACGGCATAAATGTATAGTGGTAAAAAACTATTAAAGACAAAAGGGTCTTTTTCGGTCCAAGAATCTGTTAAAGGATTGAACCCTTCAACAGACTGACTTATAGCTTGTGAGTCGGTTGATAACACTTGTGCACGGATACGACCAAGATTTAAAGGGTCTTGGTTATCCATAACTTTACCATAATACCAAATTCTAGCCATTACGTTTTTTGTGTTCTTTTAAGAATGTGTTATAAACCTCTTCGGTTTTGTCTAAATGGTGAGTAAGATTAATAATAAGATTTTTTGTTTTCTCAAATTCATCGGCTAAAGAGTCCATATTAGATTCCAAGATAGTATTTTGTAATCTATCTACATTTTTACAAGACTCAACAATTAAATCAAATTCTTCTTTTGTCATCGTGCTTTTCCTATTGGTAATCCTGTTAACGCGCTAATTCCTATATCAACAACACCATTCTGAGCATCCTCGATACTCATAGCTTTTTGAGTTGCTATTTGATATAACATCATTTGGTTTGGTGAACCATCGGGGTTTGGACCTGTGGGTACACCAAATGCCTGTAAAATTTCTGCGGCATTTATACTTGCACGTTCAGGAGAAAATCCTGGTAATGCATCCGCAAACGCAAGTAAAGATTTGTTTATTGCTGCAGTTCCAGGTAATTGTTTATTAATTAATTTAAGTATTTTTTGTATTGCACTAACAAGAGATTTACACTCTCTATAGGCAATTGCTGTTTGGACAACAAACTCCCCGACTTCTATTAATGTTTTAATAATAAGGTACTTTCTATCTTTAGTCGTTCTGTAAATGTCTTGTAAGATAACCTTAATAATTTGTAAAAGGTTTTTCTTGAGGGTTTCGAATAAAACCTCTAAGAATTTTTCCTGTATTTTTGCAATAACACCAAAAACAAATTTTTTGAACTTTCTTATGAAATCAATACCACTTCCGATTATTTGATTTGATATGTTGTTTATGCTATTTCCTGAAGTAACCCCACTATTAACTATGTTAATAATACTATTACCACTTACAATCAATTGATTGGCTAAACCTAAAACCTGATTTTCCAAGAAAGATTTGAACATAAAGATTGGGAACAAAACCTTCGGAGATGCAAAAAGTGAATACGCCATCGCTTGAGGTATTTTATTCAGAACATCCTTATTGAATGGATTTTCCCAACCAATACCGGGAAATAATTTGTCCCAATTCTGTGGAATTGAGTCCAACGCATTTTCAACTATACCAACTTGTTCTTCAGCCGGCATATCATTAGTAATACCTGTTAACGAACTTATAATTTCTTGACGATTGATTGGTAAATCAACATTACCACATTCAACATATTGAACAACACCTTTCTTTGTGTTGTTTACCGATTGGTCTAAATTTCTTTTGTCGGCCTCATTTAAGTCAAAAAAACTTTCATCTACGTTGTCATAGGCAGAAACTTTTGCAGTACCTGCAACATCAATTTCTTTTTCTCCTGATTCACACAACCCAAAAATTCTGTTAATTATAATAGCAAAGGACCCTTCGTTTTCTATTTGGTTTATAGAAAGTGGAGACGAAAAAGCACCTGTCAATAAATTTAACAAAGTACCAAACATAGCTCTTGTGTCTACTATTTCTATACTGTCGTAATAGTCTCCAATCGATGTTACTATAGTATTTGCAGAATAAATAAAGGGGTTTAAGTTAATTAGAGGTCCTTGTTTTGACTTTGATGGTGTTGGGGTTGGTGTTGAACCTGGTATTGGTGTTGGTGATGGGGTAATACTTGGTGTTGGTGTTTGTGTGGGTGTTGGCGGTGGTGGGACTGGTACCCTATCTATAAATGCAACTTGTAAATAATTTCCTGTAGATGCCGAAAAAGTAGGAGTTGCCTGACCTACAAATCTAAAATCAAAAATCCTTGTTTTTGAAATTCCCTGATATGGCAGGCTATAATCCTGATAAAAAGACCTATTTTTATTTTGTGTTCTGTCCCAAAGTTCATAGTTCATCGGGAAACTATTTTTTTTGTCACTGTAGTTTTTGTATTGTGAAACTGCAGTTATACCCGATGGTGAATCATAATAAACTTTTCCTATCAAAGAATTAGGATTTATTTTCAAATTTTGAAACAAATCAATATCCTCAATTCGCACCATAATTGTTTGATTCATAGGTAAATTTGACATACCTTGAATTGGATTAATTTGATAAGGTGCAAATGCTTTATATGCTTGTTGAACCGAACAATTAAGAGCTTTGAAAGCCTCTTCCTTAACCACCTTAGCAACGTAAGGTTTCATCTGAATGGCAGTGTTTAGAAGTAATTTTCTTAGATATTTTAAAGTGTCTGACCCATTAGCATCAGACTGTCCACCAGTTTTTTGGATTAAATTAATGAGTTGTTCAAAACTTGTAGGTATGTTTCTTTGAAAAGATGCTTGGTCTTTAGCTACTGATGAGAGTTGTTTTGAAAATTCACCAGCACCTCTGGCATCTGAATTACCCGCGGTTTTGTTTTGATTATTAACAGCTTCAGAAACTGCGGCATAGGATTGAAAAGCAGATATTTTAGATTCTATGTCTTTATATCCGCTTGATACATCTGGTGAAATGTCTGATAATCCGTAAGGCATTTTTATTTCATTTTATAAGTGGGTTCGTCATCAATTTCGGCATCTTTATCAATTAATGAACGTAATAAATCGTCATCTAAATCAGATAATGTAAATGCCTCCTGACTGGAATTTGATTTTTCCCATATACCCGCTTGAAGTTTTGACAGAGATAGTTTTTTCTCAACACAATCATTTATAATACGTTGTTGTTTTTCCAAAACAGGTCCAATTTCTTTCATATCTTGTGGTTCCCTCATCATAGGAATCAACTTGTTTTGAATTCTTATTGCAGTATTTCTTTGTTCTACGATTTCATTATAGATTTCTTGCATCAATGAAAGTAGAGATTCTTTTGTTAAATTTATAACTTTTCTCTGTGGTCTTGGCATAACTATAAATAGTTTTTTTAGTCTTTTATTTTTGTTTGAACCAACAGATACAATTTTTTGAATTTTTTCATCGAGTTTCTAATTTCTTTGGTTGAAAGATTAGTCATCTCGCGTAAAGACAATAGAATAATATTTTTATTGAACTTATTATTGTCCGTCCCTGAAAATATAGTTTCGTAATTTTCGAATAAATCAACTAAAGCATATCCTAATTTTACTTCACTAGAATTAAGATTTTCGTTATCTATGTAAGATTTAAGTTCATCTAAATATGATGTAATAACTACTTCAGTTTCGACGATGTCATTGTCAATAGTGTAAATCATATCAGGACGTTCCTCTAAAGAAGATGAAATGTCTTCATACGAAACTTTTCTATTTATTTCTTTTTGGTCTTTTATTATTTGACCCATCAAATAGTTTTTACAAATAGTACCAAAGTAAGAATAAGCCTTCTTGTTTTTAGAAGGCTTAAACTTGTCAACTTTGGTCATCAAGAACGAATGAGTATCATTATGGATTTCTCTAAAATCCATATCCTTTCTGTAAAGTTTATATCTTCTTATTATCGAAGAAATCATCTTATCCAAAGGATGTCTGAGAAATTCGTTATAAATTTTGTTTTTTTCTTGTTGGGTTTCAGCGAGCAAGAACAATTTTACAGCCTCCTCCTCTCGTACATCAAAGTAATTAGTTGGAGTTGCAGTCGCTTTCCGACCCCTTTTTTTCTGAAGAGTTTCTTGAGTAGTTGCTGTTAATGATTCTAACATTAAGCGCTTTTACTCTCATATTTTATGGCTCTATCATTTGTAAAGAAATATTCTTTTTTTGCCGTCTGAACCCAAAATGTAACTTCATCACCAACCATTTTATCATTACCAAATTTGTAGTTCCAAAAAATAGAACCCTCTCTCAGATTCATATGTTTATATCCAAGTCTTGGTATAGTCATAATTTGTACTGAGTTGTAAGTTAATCTTAATAAAAATTCATATACAAAGGTTAATTTGATTGATGATTTAAATCCACCAAAATCTTCATAGGTTGATTTTTTTACAACCATTCCTGCGGTTTGAAAGTTTTGGTAATCTTGTAGAACATCATTTGTCAAATAACCCATTTCTTGAGTGAAATTTGCCGCAAATACTGCTTCATTGGTAAATCCTGCAAAAACGCCCTTATCGTCAACATCAACAACTATAGGTAAAAACGCATCTACTGACGGATTTTTTTCAACATATTCTAAAACATTTTTGAACCAAATTGAAGCATATTCGTCGTCAAATTCGAAGAAAGAAACCCATTCCCCTGCAGCATTTTGTACACCATAATTTACTTGGTCAGCGTAATTTGGTTCTTTATCCCAAACTAATTTTTTAACAATCATATCTCCGAAGTCGAAAGTTTCTAAAAAACTCTGAAGTTTTTCTTCTTGTGTTGCCACAATTACCAATTCGGTGAATCCTACTGACTGTAGTTTCAAAGATTGAATCGCTCTATTGAAGTAGTCTTCGAAATTATGGACTACGGCGGATTTTATTGGTAAGATTACTGATAAGTTGATATTTTTTTCCATATTATTCGCTAAATTTTGAAACTTGTTCCTCCATTGACTCAGCACGTGCTGTGATATAAGAGTCAAATAGTTCTATTGTTTTATTTTTAAATTCTTCTTTTGTTGGTAAACCTGCTACAGTTTTTTCTATGTTAGTATAAATTTCAGGTGCTAAATTATCTTCGAGCCAATGTTGAGCCCAATCAGCAATTAATTCAGGTAGAATTACTTCATTATTAACCCAAACACCATTTTCTTCTGTCATCCACTCAGGTTTCAAGTTTGGTGTTATACCAATCACGGGTACACCACTTTTCATACTCTCTAATGGGAATGTTCCATATGCACTTGTTCTGTCAATCCAAATAGATAGAAAACATTCAGATATTGCTTTGGCAAATTCTTGTTGTGAAAGGCCACGTAAGTCTCTGAAAGTAAACCATCTAAATTGAGGGAATCTCAAATAAAATGTTTTGATTAAATTAATCGTGTCGACCTGTTCTCTTGAGTGAACACCAATTATGGGCATTGGTAACTTGTCTGATTTTTTAAAATAATCTTCAATGAACGGTTCTAACACATCAAAAGATTGACTTCTCATAATTTTTTGAACGTGTTCCTTTTGTGTTTCACTTGTTGTGATACACTTAATAAATCCGAACTGATTCCAAGTTTGACCTGGTTGAAGTGTCTCTAACATATAAGAATATCCTTGACAAAGTACTATTTTACCACAAGGGAGATTTTTCACCTGTTCCATAACAAATCCAAAAATTTCAGGTAGAACCAAAAAGTCTTCGGGTGAAATTTCAATATTTGAGTTTTCAATATAATTGTGAGGTAGTTCGGTCATATATTCCTCACCTAACCAATTTGCAACGCCATCATATTCTTTTTTCTCGTGTAAGATAATAGTATTATAACCTTCCCTACGAAGCATTAATGCCATATCGTAGATGTACTTGATTGAGGCCTTTGCATTTCCTTTTGTGTCGTGAACGAAGAAATAAATCTTTGAAGTTTTATTTCTTAAATTCTCAATAGATTTTTTTACCTTTTCTATTTGTGGGTCTTCCATATCAATAATGTTTAATTAATTTTTTATTCAATAATGTGTTGAATGCGAGTTTAAATGGTATACTAGTACTATTGGTACCTTTGAAACCCAATTTTTCATCTCCTAATTCAGTTTCGGTGAAAACTACATCTAACATAAGTTTTATTAATTCGTACTTAATCACGTTGACTCTCTGTTCCGTCATTCCTGAAATGTTCAGGCTTTCATCACCTACAGTGTCGATGTATTTTTCGATTTCATCTAAATCGATATAATAATTTTCATTTAAAACTGGTATCATAATTTATTTATTACTTCGTTTAATTGTTTAATAAAACTTACAGAGTGTTCTGTTTCTATATCTTTGTTGTAAGATGTATTAAATTTTATAACTTTTTTAGTTTCAGGATAATTCAATAATAAATCAGGATTAGCTGTAAGTAAAATGTCCACTTCATTCCACATTGAATTAATAGTAATTTGAGAATAAAATTTTACCTTTTCAATCTGACATCCAAACTTTGAAAGGAAAAAAAGTGTTGCTGGTTTTGATTTACCTATTTCATCTGAGACTATTAATATTTCGTGTTGGTCTCTGTTTTCAAGGTAGAAGTCAAATAAATCGTTGAAGGTAGACATTTCAGTAGATGGAGCGTGACCAAAAATTTCCATACAATGTTCTGTATATAAAAATTGATAAAGTTCGTCCTCATCTTTAAACTTCAAATGTTTGGATATTTCCAAAGATTCTAAAGGAGATAAAATTTCGTACTGTTCTTTTTCCTCGTCCGTTATGAGAGGATTTTCTAAATAAAATTTAGAATATACTTGCTCAATTTTAGTCAAGGTATCCCTGAGTACTCCATTAACTTCAATACCAATTCTCATTAGTCTTCGTACTTCTTTAAAATTTTTGTTATTAATGGATTTCTTACAACATCAGTGTCTTTAAACTCGTGAGTACCTATACTTTCCATATCAGTAAATCTTTTAATTGCGTCCCACAAGCCAGAATGTGTCTTGTCTTTATATCTGTCAGTTTGTTCCAAATCCCCCGAAATAAAAAATTTTGAATTGAATCCAATACGTGTCAATAAGAGTTTCATTTGATTTGGTGTTGAGTTTTGAGCTTCTTCAAAAATCAATATCGAATTATCAATATTCATACCTCTCATATACGCTAAAGCAAAAACTTCAATCACTTCCAAATCTTTCAATTTTTCTCTAGTCTCTTTTCCAATAATTTTGTTCAAAAGATAGTAAGAAGGGAAAATATAAGGGTCCAATTTTTCCTCAACATTACCAGGTAAAGAACCTAATTTTTCCTCAGCTTCTACCGCAGGTCTTACAATGATTAATTTTTCATAGGGTGTTGACGGGTCGGCGAGTAAGTCTATGGCTGCCTTCATTGCTATATATGATTTACCTACCCCAGCTGGTCCTGAACAAATTGTTATTTCACTTTTTGTTAACTTATCGTAGTAAACTCTTTGACTTTCACTGAGAAATTTTTCCTTTGTTTTCTTTTTTATGATTGATGAAATCAGTTCTTTTTTTGATTTATAAACATCCTCACTACTTGGAGTAGGTGTTGGAGAATTATTTTGTCTTTTTCTCATTATTATTTTTTAAAGTAGTTATACCAATGTTCAACCATTTCATCTAGCATTGATTCGAAAGTGTATTCAGGTTTCCAATCAAGTGTTGTTCTTGCTTTGGTTGAATCCCCTTTCAAATATTTTAATTCTTCAGGTCTGATGAAAATTTCATTTTGTATCACATAATCTTCATAGTTTAAACTAAGTGATTCGAACACATATTTTGTCATATCTCTGACTGAGTGGGTTTCCATAGTTGAAACAACAAAATCATCAGCAACTTCGTGATTAATAATTTTGTGCATCGCTTTAACATAGTCTTTTGAATGACCCCAATCTCTGTAAGAATCCAAATTACCCAACTCCAATTTATTTTTCATCCCCAACTTAATTTGAACCGCAGTTTTTACCACCTTATTAGTTACAAAATTAGAACCTCTTCTTGGTGATTCGTGATTGAAAAGTATTCCGTTTGTTGCGTGTAATTTATAGGCTTTTCTGTAGTTTCTTACTATAGAATATCCAAACAATTTTGAACATCCGTAAGGTGAAACTGGATGCATTGGAGTTGATTCTCTTTGAAACCCATCTGAGTCTACCGAGTTTCCAAACATCTCAGAAGATGATGCTTGGTAAAATTTTGCTTCAGGTACAATTCTACGATATGATTCTAACATATTAAGAACCCCTAACGCATTTGTTTTTACAGTGAATTGAGGCATATCAAAACTGATTCGTACGTGACTTTGTGCACCAATATTATAGATTTCATCGGGTTTTACTTGATGAAGAATTCTGTCTATTGAACTTTCGTCTTGTAAATCCCCATAATGAGTCATAATATCATCTGCAATGTGTAATACTCTCGCATCCTGATGTTCTGCCATTGAGTTACGTCTCACCATTCCGTGAACCTCATAACCTAAAGACAATAGATGTTCCGCCAAATAACTCCCATCTTGTCCGTTAATACCTGTAATAAATGCTTTTTTTCCCATTATCTTTTTTTAGATACTGTAAACTTATTCAAATCTAAATTATTGTATATACTTTCTGAGCAAGCTAAAATAAGACCATCGTCAAAAAAGGATTCCTGTACTTCAAAAGAACAAATAATTTTGTAACCGTAAGATTCTAACTTATTTATGAATTGACGATTTGGAGAGTGTGTGCCTAAAAACAAAAAATCGATTTTATTTTCTAAAAATGAGTTTTTGGCACCATCTAAGAGTTGGTGTTCGGCACTTTGGATATCAGCGTGAAGGATATTGATTTTAGTCAAGTTTTGATTTTCCATTAACCAATCAATAGAAATTCGTTCTATGTCATAAACTTTACCATCCCAATCTGAAAACACACATTTGTCCTCGTGAAAATCTCCAATACATCCATTAAAAAATTTCCCTTCGAAGTTATTAAGTTTGAAGTTAAGTTGGCCTAATTCACATTTATATGGATTTGGTTCAATCATAATGTTTTTTGCACCATTTATTTCTTTATGAAACCATAGTGAATAGTATGACCAAAAACTTCCACATTCTACCATAGTGGAATTCTCAGGAATTAACTGTAGAACTTCATAAAAAACCTTTTCTTCTTGTGGTTCGTGATGTCCTTTGAGATACTGAATTACGTCAGTCATCCACTGACCGTGGTATGAGCCATCATAGACTAAAACACCATTATGCATAACAATACATTTATCACCATCAACTTCAACTGAAGAACCTGCATTCTCAACCTTGGGGATATAATCGGTATCTTGACACATTTTTACACGAGGTAAATAACTGTGGTTATACGGTTCATCCCCGTAAATTATTTTGTATATTTCTTCTAATCTTTCCATTATTCTATAAATTTCTTATCTAGTGCTTGTCCAAAATAAGGACCATTTTTTTGTTCACAAATAATGGTATCGTCCTCTAATATCTCGAAGGTATGTCCACCAAACAAAGTGATGTTCATATCACCCTGACTTAATATTTTTGTATGAATTAATGTGTCATCAATATCGTAGTGCCAAACTTTAATTTTACCTTTGAAAACTAACCAAGATTCCTGTGCTATTTGTTCTGTAAATTCAATGGGTTTGTATATGTGTTTGTGTGTTTGAAATTTTTTACCTGCGTTTTTTCTTACGACTGAACATTGTAAGAAATTGTCTTCAGGTATTAAATCAATTCTATCTTCTACCTCATTTAAATTGTAAATAATATGAAGAAGTTTTGACGGGTCTACTTTAGAATATACGTGTTCCATTTTTCAATTTTTTTTAAGATAAAAGTAACTCTTGAATCGTTTTGAGTTACCTCGGATGTTTCATCAAAGTAGGGTATTATTTTTATAAATTCAAACCCTATCTCACTTAATATTTCTTTCAGTAAATCTATTGTCCAAAGTCTGTGAGTTAAATGGAAATTAATTGTCTCTAATAGAGTTGAATCATCGTATACTCTGATTTCAGTATCCATTTCACAAATAGAATTAATTTTATCTGTTGTGGTTTTGGTCTCGGAAATGATGGTGTGTCCCACTTCAAAAAATTGTTTTTTTGAATATTCCTTCGGTGTATCAATCATACAATTTACACCGTTCCAACAATCAAAAATAAACGTGCCATTGACTTCGATTAACTTATCAATTTCCAAAAAATATTTAACCAAATCAGAAAGTTTTGTAATATGATTTACGACATTGAACATCGAAATCACTGTACTGTACTTTTGTGGAAGTATCAAACTATCTAAAGAACCAACGTGAGTTTTGATATTTTTTATACCAAGATTTTCAATTTTTTGTTTTCCTTGATTTATCATAGATTCAGAAAAATCAGTGGCTAAAATTTTGTCAAAATGATTGGACAAAATAATACTGTGTGACAGAGTACCAGCCCCAATATCCAATAATCTTTTTCCTTGCGAATATTTTTTAATTAATTCACACTCTTTGTTATAATCTTTTTGGGAGTATAACAAATCATAATATGCCGACAATCTTTTATCGTAAGAACCCATTGATTTTTTCACATATATATTTTATTTCCTCATCACTAATACTAACGAATGATGGAAGACACACACCCTCTCTATACATTCTTTCTGAAACTTCAAAGTTATCTTTTTTAAATAATTTAGATAAAAACGTTTTTTGTTTCTGATATGCGGGTTGTTTGTGTAATGGGTAAAAGAAAGTCCGTGTTTCAATACCCTGTGTTTTCATATACTCCATCAAATCATAACCTCCCCCTGGTACAGTAATACAAACTCTGAAGGGTATGTGACTTGATTGAAATGGAGGTTCAATAATTTTTATTGAAGAATCCAAATTGTCTTTGTACGTTGACAAGATATGTTTTTTACGTCTAATTATCTCGTCTAACTTCTCAAGCTGAGCAAGTCCTATTGCAGACTGAATATCCGTCATTCTGAAATTATAACCTATCTCAGGATGAATAAAACTACCTCTATCTATCCTACCCTGATTTCTAATGAAAAGTAATTTCTCATAGATTGCATCATCATTGGTTACAACTAACCCTCCTTCTCCTGTTGTGATTGTCTTGTCTGCAAAAAACGAAAAACTACCAACTTCACCGAATGTACCCGCGTGTTTACCATCCCAACTGATACCGATTGCTTGAGCAGCATCTTCCACAATTTTCAAGTTGTGTTTTTTTGCAAAATTTACAACCTCATCCATATTACACGCCATACCATAAATGTGAACTGGCATAATTGCTTTAGTTTTTCTGTTAACTAATTTTTCACATTTTTTTAAGTCAATATGTAAGTCATCACAGATGTCTACGAAAACTGGTTTTGCACCACACATTTCCACAGCGTTTGCCGAAGCGATAAATGTAAAATTGGGAACAATTACCTCATCACCTTTTCCAATACCAATTGCCCTCAAAGCCATATAAATTGATAAGGTACCATTTGGTGCTAATACAGCGTGTTTTACCCCAATCAGTTTACATAGTTTGTCAATAAATTCTTTAGATTTTGGACCTTCTGTAATCCAATTATTGTCAAAACAAGATTTTATTGCCTGATACTCCTTGTCGTCGAGATATGGTTGGAATTGGGGTATTTTCATTTTACGATTGATTTAATTGTTGGCCAAACATTGTATTTATTCAAAAGAAGTCTTTTAGCCTCTTTGATTGCTGGTATTCTTTTTTCAAAGTCATCGTTTTTCAGAAGTTCTAAAACTCTTTCGATTTCACCTTCTTTTCTAATGTCAATTTGTATGAACGACCCTTCAGGGAAATGTTTGGACAAATCTGTACCACACCAAAAAATTGGACAACATTCAGCTAACAAAGCATCTGTAAATTGTGTACCAAAAAAATTATCGATTGTGTCCTGATTATCAAAACCCAAACAATATTTGTAGTCTTTCAGTGTTGAAAATTTGTCGTTATCAGGTAGTTTATGGGTTCTAAAATTTACTTCACCGTACAAATCTAAATCAGACTTAGACAAAAATTCTTTAGTGAATTTTTTACGTAATGTATGTCCATCACACATTTCTTTATCTGATAAAATACAACAAATATTTTTTGATTTGTTAGGTAATAATTCCTGAGTTAACTCATCATAATCCTTCGTTGTTCCACCATATCCTTGTTTTCTATACACCCATCTTGTAAACAAATAACCCGTATTATTCCAATAAGAAAAGTGAGTGTATCTGTCTTCAGGATAATTTTTGATAGATTGTTTATCCAAAGCTTCTCTTGAAAAATAAATTAATTGTTCTTTGGAAAATCTATCCAACTTGTCTTTTTCTTTTGTGTAGTCTTGAATAACAACTATGTCAGCCTCATCTAAATTATATGTGCCTTCCAAATCTTCCCAAACCCCATTATTACCAGGAGTTTGAAATCTATAATCTTCTAATAAAGTTTGACTGTTTGCCCAGTCGGTTGCAGCAAAATATACTTTTTTCATAAATTATTTAACGTAAGTCCAAATTTCATCGGTGCCTAATTTGAATCCTGGTAGTAATTCTTCTACAGCTCTTTTGACACCCGCAGAAGGTTGAGTGAAATCGTGTCCACTAATCATTCCACCTTTTTTTATTTTTGGTAACCAAGACTGTATGTCTTTAACAACTGATTCGTATTTGTGGTCTGCATCAATAAAAACAAAATCAACTGACTCATCTTCGAATTCATTTGCCGATTCCCAAGAATTTTTCTTAATATCTTTAACAACGTCTCTTACATTTTTACGAATTAAATTTTGGTTATATACCTCCCAAAGAAATTGCATTTGGGGTTTTAGGTATTCGTTACCTTTATTTTCGTGTATTGGAGATTCATCAAAAAGGTCCACACCATACAACTTGAACTCATAGTTTTGTTCTTTTAATTTCTGAGCTAAATACATAATCGAATGACCCTTCCAAGTACCAAGTTCAACAAGAACCTCATATTTTTTTAGAGCAACTTCGTTGTAGAAATTTTGGTAATTAAACCAAATTTCTGAGTCTAAATATTTTTCAATTTCTTGGTTCATTTTTTTCCAATCCAAATTTAATATATCTGTACCATACACGTTCGTGTACAAAATACAGAATCATTTTAGTGATTACCTCAAATCCCCCAATAGCCAAACCCCATTTTAAATTTCCAGTTACTAACCAACCTAACAACATAGTGTCGATAGTTCCAACTATTCTCCAGGTAATTGTTTTAGCTAAGTGTCTTTTGATTTGTACCATATTATAATTTACCTTCTTTTCTCATTTCTTCTCTTATTTTTGTCGCAGAAATTTCTCCAATTTCTACAGGGGGAATTCGTTCAATAATTTCATAACCAACACCTCTACCAAATTCAATAGAACAAATGTCTGGTATTACCATTACTTTAACTTTTCCCTGTATCACTTCCTCAGAATAGTGGTCTAAAATATTTTTCCGTACGTCTTCAGCAGAAAAGGGGTTTTTTTCATCGGGTTCAATGTCCCTTATACAAATTAAAACATTTTTTCCTTCATTCATTGCTTCTTGAAACAACGATTGATGACCTTTGTGAAGTGGTTGCCATCTACCCACAAACATTGCGAACTGTCCATCCTTCTTAGGAAGAGATGATTCTACGTGTACTTTTTTTACCCAATTTATCATATTATTCAAAACCTTTATCTCTTGTTAAATTTACTGCAATTGCTCTTTTTCCCTCAACTTCAGGGTCCATATCATTTAAAAGATATCTCGGACCTCTTTCAATACCCATAACTAACTGATGGTATTTAACCCCATTATTGAATAACTCCATAAGTGTATGGTGTCTATACTCTTCAGGTCTGGCAGTTGTTAGAACAATGTGATGACCTTCTTTGTGCCAAATCTCCAATTGTTTCGTCATAGACTCAATTTTCTCAGGTTTGGTTGTTGTCATCTCTTCAAACTTACGATATTTGAAGATTGTACCGTCGATATCACAGAAGTATGTATTTTTTTTCATATACCAACTCCACTCGTTATGTAGTTTAAAGACTCTTGAGGTGTATCATAAGTTGTGTCAACCTCTATAAAATTGTCGGTAGGGGCTTCGTAGTCCGCAACGTGGTAATTTTCTCTACCTCGTTCAACTGATGCGTGTACATAAAACTCAACAATCTTCGTTCCCATTTTTTCCTTAAACAATTCTCTTACTTCTTTGTATGGTGAAACAACACTTACAACAACATCAAACCCTTTTGTATTACAAAAGTGTGCTAAATTTTGTGCGAAAGTAATGTTTTTAATTCTACCTTCTTTTGAGTAATCTTTGTTCTGAAAAATTTCTCTGATGTCATCACCATCGATGTGTATCACATTTTTGTGATAAGTCTTTTCAATGTAATCTTTCAATAAATTACATAAAACTGTTTTGCCGTGTCCTGGCTGTCCTGTAAACCAATAAATCATATCAATATGTTAAGTTAAATAATTTTATATCTTCTTTGTAAATTTCACCAACTTTGTCAATCAAATCTTGTGTGTAATAGTCTTTGTAGTTTGAGCTTTTTCTGTCACTTTGATTAACTTTTTCCAAATCAGGTATAAGTCGATTGAAATCCAAGTCATCATCTAATTTGTCGTGTAAAAAGAATTTATCAATTAATAAATTACCTTCAGTGTCACAAACCCAATATTTTTGGGTTCCCCATCCCTGATGTCTGAGTGAATCTCTGTTTTTATACAACATATTTACACATTCTTCAAAACTTACATCCTTTAGAGTGTGATAATCAAAATGAGCTGCGTAGGGTCTTGATTCATCCGCTGAATGCCAATAACTCACAGGCATTCTTGCATATTCATAATTTGAAACAACTCTATCCCAAGGATTTCGTATTACAGCAAATTTAAGAAAAGTTTCCCATTCTTTTGCATACTGATTTTTATAATAAATTGCCGTGTGATGCCCTTGGTCCCTAAATTTACTTTCAACACTATTAGTTATTGCCGTACCAGCGTTCTTAGGTACGTGAACAAAAATTAACTTCTTTTCTACTGAGATTGGCATATTAAATTTTCGAATAGGGTGTCATCGACCTAATTTTTGATACCGTGTTAGATACTTTTGACATATTAACTTTATGGTCATTCAATGGATTAGATTCGTTATAAATGTAAATAACGTCACTTATATGTCTATAGTTTTGTAAACCTGACATCTCAAACATAGGAAACATAAATGACAAATCTCCCGCAACACTCCAATATTCCCCCGACGAATCTTTGAGGTCTTCTTCTTTAATTTTTTTCCACAACCAAGACCTCCAAGTTCTCATATGAGAAAGTGTGAACGTTTGTTGTCTGACGTTATTTCCTGTATGAGGCGGTTGGGCGAATCCGGGTCTTCCATCGTGATACTTGAACGAACCACTAGTCATCCATACATTTTCATCTTTATAAACTTCATTAATCAAACCAAAAACATTTGCATTTGGTAACCAATCATCACCATCAACTTCCAAACAAACTTCATTATCATCAATATTTAAACCTCGGATTACTTGGTCATAGTTACCTGGTTGATACATTTTTTTTGTATTTTTAATCAACACAAATCTCGAGTCACCCTTGATTGTTTTTTCTATGACTTCAACCGTTTTATCTGTTGACATATCATCAGTTATATAACAAGTGAAGTCCTTATACCTTTGACTCATTATACTGAGTAAGGACCTCTCCACGAAATTTTCACAATTATATGTTGTTGTTAGAATTACCATATAACAATTTTTTTGTACTCTTTTTCAACAGACTCACACACGTTTGTGTTATAGTATTTTTCGATATCTTGTGGTGGTTCGTGTAAGTTTATGTCTAATATATCACCATTTGAATCTACTCTGTAAATCCAACCAGGTTTTCCACTTATCCAACCTTCGATGGTTGTTCTTCCTAATTGAATACCCGCAGTTTGTTTACAGTTCGAAACAAACTTCTCTACTTGCCAAGTTGCGGGAAAATACTTTACGTGAGGATTTTCTATCAACTTATCCAAATAGTCAGATTTGTTTTCACCAACAATCCAAAATTCCAAACCATTTTCCTTGGTCTTCTCTATCAAATCAAAAATTGTGGGTTTTCTTAGGTAATCAACCGTACCGACAAACAATAGGTAATTCTCTTCTTTAGTCGATTTTTGAAACTTTTCGTTATCGATTGGATTATAAATTACTTTGATGTCCTCTTCAGGTATATCGTGTTCAATAATCAAGAACTGTTCGATTTCAGGTCTGATAGCAATCCACTCCTTTATTGACTCGTGCTTGAATGGTTCCTCAAGATTAATAACTTCTGAATGTATTGTACATATCTTCGGAATGTCTGGATAAACCTTACAAATGTATTCTGTTACAGGTTTGTGTTGACAATGTATAATGTCAAAAGGTATTTCAGAGATTCTGTACATTACATTTGGTTGTGATACTTCACCATTAAATAACCAAACACCATCACCTTTTTTATATCCAATAGGTTCCGACAAAGGGTGAACTTTAATACCTTGTTTTTTTGCTAAATCAGTTAGTGGACCACCAATTTCAGACATAACTGTGACATCGTGCCCCAACTTTTTCATTCCTTTAGCAAGCTCGTAAACATAAAGTTCGGAACCTGTAAAAGTTTTGAAAGACAAACAAGTGAATAAAATTTTCAGTTTATTATTGTCAGACAACTCAACTCTTTGTGGTAATTTTTCTGAGTATTTCTCGACAAATTTTATTCTATTTTCTTCCCACTTTTCATTTGTTTGTCCAATAGATTTGTGTGTGATTCTCACATCGTACATCACACCAATTTTTACACCCTCTAAAAAGTTTTCAAAACAAAAAGGAATGTCATAAAAGTGAAATCCATCAAAGTCCTCAACAAAATTTTTCTTGATTCTGTTTTTATGAACTACTAAAAGTACTCCATCCAAAACTACTACCTCGTCAATTTCTTTACTTAGTGATGCAGAATATTTTGACTCCCACTTTTTACCCCCACTCTCGTGGTTAACAATACCATACATTTTTTTACGGTCAGTCCACCAACATCCACTCTCAGGCATTTTCTTAGTTCCTGCAACACCCAAGATACCATAGTCACTCTTTTGAAAGTGTTTTTCTATTTTGTAATACCAACCTGTCGTATCGAAATAAATGTCGTCGTGACATAACACAACGATATCTCCTTTACTCTCACTTAGAATTTCGTTGTATACCTGTGGTAAAGATTTTTCACCGTTATTAACCTTCTCAATTACTTCAACGTTTTTTCCAAACCCTGAAGATTTTTTAAGGTACTCGATGAATTGGGGGTTAGATTCTCTTGTGGAATATCCTATGGTTATCATTCGAAAACTTCAATTAAATGTTCTTTCTTAGTCAACTCTGTCCATTTACCTTCATATCTTGTTGCTCTTACAATATGATTGTCAATCCAGTGGTAGTTACCTCCACGGGGTTTATTCATTAACAACGAGTGGTATTTGAAACTGTGTTTAGCTAACCATAATTCTGTAACATTTCTGTGTTCCTCAGTTCTTGAAGTAAAAAACGTTATGATATGAC